>ERZ1292625.92-Hain-H41-01um-R1-92-length-157400-cov-39_pt2 | contig 154301 bp, 153 predicted proteins | sample MGYA00564400_ERZ1292625 | MGnify/ENA primary metagenome ERZ1292625 (study PRJEB36523, sample SAMEA6512639) | groundwater metagenome | collected 2019-01-08 | study: AquaDiva: Metagenomics assemblies of 32 groundwater samples | reverse complement strand
GAAATGGCGAGGATCTATCGTAGATACCCTAATACTGAAGTATATGGTCTAGTGTCTCCACAGCACACACTTTGCGGAACGCGAGCCATATCTCGTCAGTGAGTGTAAGGATGGATAAAGAATTGGAACAATTTGTGGAGGTAGCGCGGCAGATTCGCCTTACAGACCACGAAAAGCAGAAAGTACGTGCTCACCTTTTTGCATACATGGAACAACATCCCCAGACAACGCTCACAGGATTTTTCTCCAGATTGACATTTTATAAATATTCGATGGCCGGTACGCTGGCATTTAGTCTTATATTCATTATCGGGATTTCATTATGGGCCGAACGCTCCCTGCCTGGCGATCTCGCCTACCCTATCAAAGTTGATGTCACAGAAAAAATCCGCGATGTGCTGGCTATCAGCGCGGAAGGTGATCTCTCGTGGCATGCCGCCGAGGCGGAACGACGGATGGCAGAAGCTGATCAGTTGGCCGCGCGAGGCGGCTATTAGTGTCTAGCGGTGAATAATTACGCGAGCGCCGACATCGGCGAACGCATATAGCCGTTCCATATCTTTATATGCGACGTTCACGCATCCATGGCTCATGGGTTTGCCAAAATTGTTGTGCCAATATGTGCCGTGGATGTAATATTTTGATTTGAACTGAAGGTTCCACTTGGTGTTGGGGAAATCATATCCTGATCCTCGATAACGAACGAGCGGCTTTTTGGCCTGTACCATAAAAGTTCCTACGGGTGTTGGTTTTTGCAATAATCCAGAGGAGATAAGAAAGGATCCCAGAAGCTTTCCATCTCCAAAGTATTGGAGCCGTTGCTCGCTTAAATCTACCTCGATTCTTTTATCTTTTACTTTCGAGAAGTCGGTCGTATCTGACAGAGGCAAGGTGCCGCTCCGAGCTTGATCCCCATCGAGGATGCTATTACCATCGGTGTCGGCTCTGTCGGGATCGGTGCCGTAGATTTGTATTTCCGCATCGTTGGACAAGCCGTCGTTATCGCGGTCGTCAGTGGTGGCATAAGCCGATGCGTGCCATACGCTTATACCGAAGAGAACAGCGGCGATCAGTAAAACCTTTTTTATAACTGCGGATTGTCGCACGATATTAATTTTTCATTCACAGTCAGGCTGGAGGGAATTGCACCCTCTATCTCTTGGTCCCGAACCAAGCGTGTTACTGGTACACTACAGCCTGAAACCCCATGGTCTTATACATAATATTTCTTCATACGCTCCTTTTCCTCCTCCTCGATCGCCCCTTCAATTTTACGAAGCGCTTCTTTAAGCTCTTGGGGAGACTTCTTATCTAACTCATGGATACGCTTTTGCAAATACTCCTTGGAGTTTTTTGTTGGATCATCGAGTACTTCGGCCAGGAGCGAGTTTAAGATAAGGCCTACTTTTGGCCCGGGCTTCAGATTGAGTTCCTGCATGACGTCATCTCCTTTCACGGCAAGCATTTTGGCGGAAATCGGATCATGTGAAACTTTGTCGATGATGTATTTAAGGTGCCGGAGCTTGTAGGGTACCGCCTTAGGCGTGCCGGAGCCGATACGGTCGGCTTCGCGGACTTTGAGGAGATCCTCCATGTTTTCCGGGCCGACGTTGACCATAAGGCGACGGACGGATGATTCCGTGACCTCGCCGACGTTGTAATAGAAAAGATGATAGCGGACGAGCTTGGTAACCTTCTCAACAATCTCGCTAGAGAATTTCAATCGTGCAAGTATTTGTTTTGTCATGCGAGCGCCCACTACTTCGTGTCCGTAGAAGGTTGAATATTTCCCCTCGCCGCGCTTGGTGCGCGGCTTGCCTACATCATGCAGGAGCGCCGCCAAGCGAATAATCAAAGAATATTTTTTATCAGCCGTATATTTGAGCGCCAGAACGTTGTGTTCCCACACGGTATAGATGTGGTGAAGGTTTTGGCCGACTTCAACGCCTTCCAGAAACTCCACAACGATGTATTTTAAAAGACCCAGCTCTAAAAGAAGAAGCATGCCTTGGTATGCATGATCCGATTCGATGATTTTTACAAATTCATCACGGATGCGTTCTTGGGAAATCGTCGCTAAAGACGGAGCGTTGCCGATGATGGCGGCCTGTGTTTCTTTTTCGATAGAGAAGCCAAGCGTGGTAGCGAAGCGAACGGCGCGAAGGATGCGAAGCGCATCTTCGTCGAACCGCTCCTGGGGATTGCCGACGGTTCGGACTAACTTCTTTTCGATATCCCCTCGGCCGTTATAAAGATCGATTATTTCTTCTTCCGCATCCATAGCCATGGCATTAATTGTGAAATCGCGGCGAGAAAGGTCGTCTTCCAGTTTGGCGGCAAAAGAAACCTCTTCCGGGTGGCGCTTATCGCTATACTTTCCTTCAACGCGGTACGGCGTTACCTGTACCTCCTGGAGTGATGCGTCACTCGCTCCGGTTTTTACGGTAACGGTCCCGAAGGTGTTCTCATAAAAGCTTTCGGGGAACAATCTCTGAATATCTTCAGGCCGGGCATTGGTAGTAACGTCCCAATCTTTCGGTTCGACAAGCTCATCATAAGCGGTTCTGCGCAGGAGGTCGCGCACACAGCCACCGACGGCGTATGCCTCAAAACCGCCCTCGCGAAGGGTGGAAAGAATAGCGGCTATTTCTTTCGGAAATTTCATCATGTATGCGTATCTATGCAATTATGCTCGAATCCATTTTATGCGAAATTATTGAAAAAATCCATTCGCTTCGCATAAATCAAAGCATGAATATTACAACAATGTTAATAAGAAACAACTCCGACGGTACCGTCGGAGTTGTTTCAGAGATAAATTAGTTCGTCCCCACCTTGGACATAATCGGGCCTGCCCCAGCCTGATAACAGGAGTTACCGGAATACATGAGGCACGTACCGTAGCCGCTTGCTATTCCAAGTACCCAGCGACCCGACATTACCCGATAATTACTGTACATCATAGTCGAGGGAGCCAGAATGAAATTTCCGCCGCGGGGCTGACCGACATATACCAGGATATTTGCGCTACATGTACAAACTTGTGTGTAAAGAACCATTCCTCCGAAAGGAGTAAAAGCAATAGCATTTGTTTTAGAGGGAAGGGTGGTAAACAAAGCTATGGAAATTACGAGAACCAAGGCGAGTATGTATAGATATATTCTCATCGTAAAAGTATAGAGAAACTAAAAGTAATAAGCAATTATCTTAATTAAGGAGCAACAATTGTTATTTTTTTATCGCCCCCGAAGAAGACCGATCCTTCATCATTTGAGATAAATATGTAATAACTGCCGATACCAGGCTGGCGGGAAAGCGTTCCCCGCGCGGCATCTCCGCTAAGAACGTCTCCCGTATTCCATAAATACGCGCCGGTATTGGGAATGTTTTTTGCTATGTACCAATACTCCCCGCCATGGATGTTTCCTGAAATGGGCTTTTGCAGGATAATGTTCAAGCGGGAGGAAAGATTGCGAGATTCCCATCGAATTTCTTGGAAATTTCCTTGAGCCACCACAACGGTTGTAGCCGGATTCACGATGGTAAGGGAGGGCAAGCTTGCCGGAATGATAGGAAGAGATATGAAGTCTTCGGTATACTGCTCCTGACTGTCATAGCAGATGATATGAACGGCGATGTCTGTCTGGGGAACTGGGATAGTGGCTCGCGCATAAGCCCTCGCCGATCCGGCCGTCAGCAGATTCTCGGGATTGGTGGCATCGGCTGGTTGTAGATATTCCAATCCTGCGCATCGGACAGCCTCGGAAGATGTCCAGGACGCGGTAAATGTCGAGTTCCAGGAGACTGGAGCAGGCGCATCAGAACCGTTTACCTTCAAGTCAACCTTCAATCCCGTACGGGAATAGGTTGGCGTCTGGGTTATTGATGTGTAGTCTGATCCGGATAAATACCAATTAAATTCATTCGTATTTATGCAAAAAACTTTTTTGAAGAAGTCTGGGTCTTCTAGTACAGCCTGGGGTCCGCTTACATTCAGCCAGTGAAGATAACCGAGATCCTCCCCCATTACTTCCAGAGCATAGATTTTCGGATCGTTAGATTCGCAGTTTCGAAATAAACCGGAGGTGGGAAAGGCATCCCGCGTCGCCGGGGGAATATTTTTTACATTCGCGAAACTTCCCAGGTGCCCATAAAAACCAAAGATGACCGGATTAATGAAAAGCCTCTTATACCCATTCTCGTTGACGATATAAATGTCCGGGTCATCCGATCCTGCCGCGCTAATGAGATCTCCCTCCCGTAAGCCGTATGTTTCCAGATCAAAGCCCTGCACTCGGCCGGTATAGGCTAAAATGCCGACGGCGATGCTAGCCAGGAGAAAATAGAATATCTTGTTGCGATGCATGGGTTTATTCTACTGTCTAATGATGCCTTAATGATACTCTCTTTATGAGTTATCAAAGAAATGATTTATTTAATGTGTTTTACAATTTCTGGTGCCCCTGGAGGGAATCGAACCCCCATCTCATTCTTAGGACGAATTTGCTCTAATCCGTTGAGCTACAGGGGCTCGATTTATCGCTTCATCGATTACAGTCTTGATAAGGGATTGAACAACCTTGCTAAGATATCCTCCCTTCTTTACTCTTAAACGACAAATTCCAAAGGGAGACCTTCCTCTCTTGCCACCATCGTTATAGTACATGCTTATATTTTCTTTTGGAATCCCCGTAACCTTTTGCCAATGGCGAAAACAAATTTCCTTATTCATATCGGTAAAATATCTGATGACAATACTCATGCGAGACAACGGGATATTGAAATCGTTTTTGAGAATTGAGATATATGTGCGAATCATGTCTGAGTTAGTGTTGGTGAAATCAAACCCTTTTTTATTTCCTTCTGCCCAATAAAGCATGGCCAAGATCACGCAATAATATTTTCTGTCACTGAGGAAAATTTCTTGTGCTTCTTGTTCTGCGCGTTTGAGATCTCTCTGTTTTCGGATCTTACTTCCTCCTTGTCGTTCCCGTATCTTCTTGATATATTTCTCGAGTACTTTGATACCGTGTATGTGATGCCAAATGGTTGTCTTGGGTAGAGTAAAGCGTTCCATAAGCTGGCTTATACTATAGCCTTCCTTTCGATATTTCTTCAGGAGATCGGTAATTTCATCGGAATACTTACGCATATATCAATTATAGCAATTCTATAGAACAAATAAAAGCGTCCTAGCTAACCAAGTTAGTTCTATTGGGCCTGTAGTATAGTGGCAACACGCGACTATGGCATAGTCGAGTCGGGAGTCCGATTCTCCCCAGGTCCACCAAATTTAATTACTCTCCTGCCTGCCTGCCACGCCCCGCCGAAGGCGAGGCTCCGCCAAAGCGGGGCCGAGGGCGGGCAAGCAACTCTGCTTCCGAAAGAAAGTTTGGTATACTAAAACCATGACAGAGAAGATACGCAACGAGTCGTTAAATGTGCCGGCGTCCAAGTTGCCGACGACTCCGCAACTCGAAGACTTTCGATCATCATTTCATTGGCGGGTATTCCGCATCATGGCGGAATTTATCGACGGCTTTCAGTTTCTCGCTGATTTTAAAAAAACCGTCACTTTCTTTGGTTCCGCCCGCTTTCAAGAAGGCTATCGATGGTATGAAGAAGCGCGGACTCTAGGAAGATTGCTCGGTGAAGCTGGCTTTGGCGTAGTGACTGGCGGCGGTCCGGGTATCATGGAGGCCGGCAATCGCGGCGCTGTAGAGGGCAACGGAGAGTCCATTGGCCTCAATATTAAGCTTCCCTATGAACAGCGCATAAACTCCTACGTGAGAAAAGGCGTCGGTTTTCATTACTTCTTTGTGCGAAAAGTCATGCTTTCCTACGCGGCACAAGCTTATGTATATTTTCCCGGCGGTTTCGGCACCCTAGATGAAATGTTTGAACTTATAACACTTATTCAAACAAAAAAAATTCCCTTGGCCATCCCCGTTCTCTTAATGGGGAAAGAGTTTTGGGGACCTTTAACCGACTGGATTAATAAAGAAGTGTACGGGAAATTTAAAGCGATTGATGAAGCGGACCAGAAGATATACAAGGTCGTGGATAGCGCTGAAGAAGCTTTTGAAATCATTAAAAATTCTTCGGAACGAACGGAATTCCAAAGATAGCCGACCCTTTTACTGGAGGCTGTTTCGTGGTACAGTTTCTCGTTGTAGGTACCTACGGAGGCGTGCCAGAGCGGTTGAATGGGCCTGACTCGAAATCAGGTATATCCGTAAGGGTATCGTAGGTTCAAATCCTACCGCCTCCGCCAGAAGAGTATTAATGATTTAATTTATTTGCATGAACACGTCAAAACAAGCATTGGATACTCTCGTTCAGGAAATTGATCGAGAGAACAGAGAGGCTCTACAACTTGAGTTAAAGCATCGGGACGCAGAGAACGAAGTGCGCAAAGAAAAACAAAAAGCCGACCAGTTGAAGTCTGATCTCGACCGCCAGATGCAGAAGGTGGCTCAAGCCGAGGCAAACGTTTCGGCAATCAAGCTTCAGTTAGATCAGCTTCACCAGCAGAAGGAGCGGAAAGCTACAGAACTAAAAAGAGTAGAGGAAAAATTGCGAGAGGAGCTCGATGCAGTAAAGAAGTAGAACCGATCTTCTCTGTGAAAAAGTATTGCCTATTGGGAGGGTTGGCCGAGCGGTTTATGGCACTGGTCCTGAAAACCAGCGGGCGCAAGCCCTCGTAGGTTCGAATCCTACACCCTCCGCCAGTTGACGATGTATAAATGCACACAATATCTAGTTATTATACGATATGGCCCGTCTCATTAATCTTCGTCCACAACCAGATGTCAAAAAAGAGCCGCTTCTCAAGCAGATTGCTTCTGTATTACCCCCACAGGAGAAAAAAATAGAAAATACTCCCGAGATTAATTCACCGGCCGCTCTCTCAAGAAGAGACATTCCGGCGACTACTTTTGCCTGGGGAGCCCGTCCGCACCAAGAGAGACCGAAATCGAATCGCCACCTAACGATCTTTGTTGCTATCATCGTCGGTCTGGCGGCGTTGGTCTGGTATTTTCAAGGTAATATCCTGTTTGCCTGCTTTCTCTTGTTGGCGGCCCTAACGATCATCGCCGTTTCGCGCCGCGAAGTAAAAGAAATAGCCATACGGATCAATGCCGAGGGTGTAGCGATCCACGATGCTTTCCACCCTTTCAAAAGTCTTAAGTCATTTTGGATAGATTACACGCCCGGCGGCGCTAAAGAGTTAAGTCTTGAAATCAGTCATTGGTATCTTCCCTATGTTAAGGTTCCGCTCGGTAGTCAAAATCCCAACCATGTCCGAGACTTCCTCTTGGAGTTCATCCCCGAGGAAGAGCACGAGATATCATTAATAGAAGCTCTTGCTCGGTTCAGCAGTCTTTAGACTACACCCCTTCTAATACTCGAATATCGGCGCCAATGGAGTTTAGCCTTGAGGCGATCTCCTCATAGCCGCGATTTATGGAATAAACATTGCGCAGGATTGAAGTGCCTTCCGCGGCGAGCATGGCAATAAGTATAATCATCGCCGGCCTAAGAGCCGGCGGGCATACGACCTGGCCCGATCTTAGCTTTGTTTTGCCGGTGATAAATACTCGATGCGGATCGGCCAGCGCGACTTGAGCGCCAAGACGATTCAATTCGGTAAAATATACCGCGCGATTTTCCCACATCCAATCATGGATTAACGTCGTTCCTTCAGCCTGGGTGGCAATTGGTACGAAAAATGGAAGATTATCAGAATTGATACCCGGGTACGGCAAAGCGTGGATTTTATCGGCTAACGCCGTAAGCTTCGATGGAAAGACGGTTATGTCCACTAAATCGGTGTGCCCATTGTGGGATTTGTATTTTGGCGACAGCAAAAATTTCAAACCCATTTTCTCAAGCTTGAGAAGCTCAACGAGTAAAAAATCAATTGGGGAACGCTTGATTGTCAATTTTGAGCCGGTAGTTGCCGCAACCGAAATAAACATCATTGATTCGATCGGGTCTTCACTGTTGTGATATTCGAGAGGCTTATCGAACCCTTCGATCCCGTGCACCACTAAATTAGTCGTACCAATGCCGTCAATTCTCACGCCCATCTTTTCTAGAAAGAAACAAAGTTCCTGCACTTGATAATTTGGTGGGGCGAAACGAACAGTCGTCGTACCTGGAATTAACGCGGCCGCCATCAGTATATTATTTGCCGCCGTATCCCCTGCTTCATACATCACGATTTCGGACGGTTTCAATCTCCCCGCCCGTATTTCATAATGTTTGTCCTTGGTTGCGATGTGAATCCCAAGTTTCTCTAAACCATAACGATGAGCGGTGATTGTGCGATTGCCCATTTTACAGCCCCCGGCATGGGGCAGAAGGAATTCGGCCTCTCGATGAATAATGGGGCCGATGAGCATGATGCTGGAGCGTATCTTTGAAGCTGACTCGCGGTTTAATTTACTAAAAGTTAATTTTTTGGGCGGTAGAATCTCAACGGCATTTTGGCCGATCCAACGAACGGACACGCCGAGACTCTCCATAACTTCAATCAAGCGATACACTTCTTCAATGTGAGAAATTCCGCGTAACGTAGTTTTATTTTTGTTTAGCAGAGCGGCGCACAAAAGCACCACCGAACCGTTTTTAGAAAAATTCGTCGTAATACTGCCGGAAATTTTTCTGCCGCCCCGAATTTCAAAATCTAACGATTCGGCGATAGTAAAAATTTTCCTGTTCAGTATTCTGCTTATTTTTAAAAGTTCTTTTGTGCTGAAGTTTTGTTTGCCCGTCTCCATGCGCGCGACTGCCGACTGTGAGGTAGAAAGCGCTTTAGCAAACGCGGCTTGAGTCAACCCGCGTTCTTCGCGTAAGTTTTTAATAAAAAATCCTATCTTTTGCTGGGCATCCGGGTTAGTAGCCTTCATATATCATATACGATATATTCTTCATAATACGGAGTCAAATATTCTAGCTGTGCCCTCGAGAAGAATCGAACTTCTATTACAAGATCCGCAATCTTGTGTCCTATCCGTTGAACGACGAGGGCTCTCTATTATCGGTTCCGCCTACTCCTTAGGTAAACTCGGGACAAGTATACCCGCCAATTGCCATATTTTCAATATCCTGGTATACCTGCCGGATATAGAAGATAAAGCTAATTATTCTTGACAGATACTTAGGTTACTTGTATGATATCCGAACACTATAAGAATAGTAAATCTATGAACGGATTAGCCCATAAAAACAATATTTTCTTTGTAATTCTCGCTGTTGTCGCGATGAGCTCGTTTGCGGTGTTCAGCCAGGCCGCTACGTCAGAAACGGTTTCGTGTAAGGATGTAATTAACCATGATATTCCGAGCGTCAACGTAAGTGGGAATCCAGCAACTTCTCGCGTTCGTAATGATTCATCTCAAGATTGCGTAGTTTCCCTCGCCTCTTATAAGATTTGGTCAAATCGCGGCGGTGTCGCTCCTCATTATATTTCCCAGCAGACGCTTCATGATTTCAAGACCATAACTCTTACCCAAGGCCAGACGGCGATCTTATCCACGAATTTGCCGGATTGCTACTCACAAGTTGACCTTGTGCTGGGTGCTCCTATTGAGCCACCCAATTATCATTCGAGTTATTTCTTAGGCGTTGAATTTTGGGATGGACCATACTGCAATGCAGTAGGTACCCCTATCCCCACCCCCACTCCCACGCCGACACCCACCCCAACTCCGGTACAGTTAACCTGCGCACCGTCATTCCAGACAATTCTTGGCGGCCAGTCCGCGCAATTTATCGCCGTGGGCGGTAATAACAGCGGTTATTTCTGGATCGGCCCCAATGCAAACCCATCTACCGGAACTGGCGCGGTCTATAACCCGACCTATCCGGCAATATCTGTTGATCAAACTCACACGGCCACCGTTCGCAGTGGCGGTGAATTTGCTATCTGTACGGTTCGAGTTCTCGCTTCAGCTCCGAACAATGCGAGTATCGGCATCAGTAAAACAGTCCGTAGCTTTACCGCCAATGGCGGTGAAGCCGAGGTGCTCAATGCGAGTCCCAACGACACTGTTGAATTTATTCTTCGCGTGAATACGTTTGGTTCGACCCCGGCCACAAACGTTCGTGTAAGCGACACGCTTCCAAACGGCTTGCGCTATATTTACGGCAGTACAACCGTGGATAATCAAAATTACACGGATGGTATTCTCGGCGGCGGTATTACGATTGGCGATATCGCTCAAAATCGGACTGTAACAATTCGGTTCCGAGCGGTCATTGATCCTGAAACATCATTTGTTTTTGGCACGACAGCCTTGACTAACATTGCCTTTGTTTCAGCCAGTAATGCTTCGCAAGCCAGCGATACGGCTATGGTGAATGTAATTCGCACTAACCCTGTTGTAATCTCTGGCAATATTAGCATCCAGAAGTATGGACGTAATATAACCCGAGGCCAGGTTGGCGAGTTTACCAGTGTTACGATCGGCGCTAACAACACGCTTGAGTTCACGATCCGTGTCCAGTCGCTTTCAGCTTCGACGCTTGCCAACGTAATTGTGAGTGACGCGCCCCCGGTAGGCATTACCTATATTCCAAATTCAACTACCGTAAATGGTAATACCGTGTCGGATGCCATCGTCAATACTGGAATCAATATCGGCTCTCTGGCGCCTAATCAGGAAGCAGTGCTTCGTTTTCGGGCTATCGTTGGCTCAAGCTCGACGTTCCCGAACGGTTCGACTTCAGCCTTCAATATTGCGTCGGCGCGGGCTGACAACACTCCCACCGTCTCTTCGCAATTGCCACTAACCTATGGCGGAACTATCGGCATAGTGGCCAGCGTTCAAACCGGTAGCGGCAGTAGCGCGCTCATTGCATTACTTTTGAGCGGAATTCTTACATACGGCTACATGTATTACACCCGCACGAATGTTTTTTTGCGACGTGATGCTAATGCCGCCTTTCGGCGATCTCAAAAGGACAATCGGCGCTTTAACTTCGCTCGCTTTCTCTAGAACTCAACGCCGCACCTGCCTACCCTTAGCCCCGCTTTGGCGGAGCCTCGCCTTCGGCGGGGCGTGGCCGGCCACGCAGGCCCGCAAAAGTGTGATAAACTTTATGCATGCGCGGTATTTGGAGCAGTAAGTTTATATTTTGGAATTTCGTTGCGCTCTTTCTGCTTAAGAGCGTAAGCGCCCCCTCAATCCAATTGGCCCAGCTCGTTCTGGGAGAACAGGCATTTCCACCTCAAGAAATTATTACGCAGACGAATGTGTTTCGAGTTGAGCAAGGGCTGGGCGTTCTTCAGGAAAATAGCGCATTGAATGCCGCCGCGGCGCAAAAGCTTGAGGATATGATGCGCAATCAGTATTTCGCGCATTTCAGCCCGGCGGGAATATCTCCGTGGTATTGGTTTCAGGTCAACGGATACCGATATACGTATGCCGGCGAAAATCTAGCCATCGGTTTCCCAGATGCAAAAACCACCCTTGATGCGTGGATTAAATCCCCCTCGCATCGGAATAATCTTACCAATGCGCAGTTTCGAGAGATCGGCGTTGCCGTAGCCTTCGCTACGATCGCCGGTGACAGCGGCATTTTAGTGGTTCAGCTCTTCGGCTCTCCGCTCAATGTTCCTCGGGTTGCCGTTTCAAGCGGCGATGCAAAATCCCCTGTTTCACTGGGCCTTTCTCGGTCTGATGCCGATGAAACAACCCCGACTCCTACGCCTAAGATTACACTATCACCTTCGCCCCTTAAGATAGCGCGAACTACGCCGATTCCATCCACTCTGATCACACCGCGAGCAACAAGCATCGACAAGGCATCTACGCTCTCTCGAGTGATGCGAATTCTCAATAATACCTTTACGTTTTATGCCTACCTTCTCGTACTTGCTTCGCTGGGATATCTCCTATTCCGAGAATTCAGGAAAGAATATATTATTAAAACAGCATTTCACGCACTCCTATTTGCCCTGGCAGTTATTGTGCCGCTTATAACAATAATCCAGCAGAGCCGAATTGGATAATCCATGAGCGTAACCTTCCACAATCATTCCCGAGTAATGCGCCGACGTTTTCTCGTAATATTCTTGGGAGGCTTTGTGGCGATCTTTTTAATTTTTAATGTTCGCTTCCTCTACGCGAACGTCCGCTATTGGATTGCGCCGGGAACCATCAAGAATCAAAACGCAACAATGCCCTCCCCCTTTCCGTTGGCTCAAGATGTACGGTTCAAGCCGTTACCTAACGCGGCCAATCTGGTCATTGATAGCCTCGGTGTAAATGCTCCCATCGTTTTCAATATCCCCAGCGATACCGACACTATCTATAAGGCACTGGAGCAAGGCGTGGTTCACTATTCTGACACAATCAAGCCTGGGATGAGAGGCGTGTCCGTGATTCTCGGCCATAGTTCGGCGTACCCGTGGTATAAAGGAAAATATGGTTCAGTCTTCGCCCTTCTGTCAAAACTGAATGCCGGTGATCGATTCTATGTCCGATACGACGACGGCAGATTTTTTATATTTGAAGTTGAAAAGTCGATTATTTTCAATCCGCTCTCCGATGACTCGCGGCTGCGTGAACTGGATCAGACCGATGGAGTGAGTATTGTGCTCGTCAGTTGTTACCCGGTGGGCACGAGCTACTTGCGGATCGCCATTAAGGCAAATCTCATTAGCCAATAACGGCTCCTGTGGATAGAAAATTTGGACAGCAGTAATGATAGTGGACTATAATGAAAGCAACTATGGACAATCCACTAACGCCGCCTCCCGCAGATTCCTCCGGCAAACCTTCCTTTTCGTTCGGTCAGTTTTTTAAAAATCGTAAGATCGTCTTAACGTTGGTGCTGGTGGTGCTGATGATAGGCTACGGCGCGTGGGCTTATTATGATTTTAGTCTAGATTTTTTCCGGTTTTTTGCATTTCAGGAGCAGGATTGCGATGTGAATCCCTATACCTGCGATCAAGATTCTGACAGTTATACGCCCAATCAAGGTGATTGTGATGATTTCGACGTTAACGTAAATCCTGGCGCTACTGAAATCTGTGAAGATGGCCTAGATAACGATTGTAGAAATGGTGATGCGAGCTGTTCTGTCTCGACCCCCACGCCGACCGCAGCCCCGCGGCACTTTGAATGCGTTAATGAGGCTTGTGTACTCGTAGATGGTCCTGGAGATAACACATGCAATCCTCTGGGAACATTATGTAGCGGCGGGATTGATCCTACTCCTACTCCGACCTCCGCGCCGAGTCCCCATGTAACTCTCACTACAAATACGTCGCAGATTAATTCAGGGGGAAGCGCGACGCTTACCTGGACCGCAACAAATATTCAAAGCTGTCTTACATTCTCCGCACCCGAGCATCCCCAGTGGACAATCACAACTCCGATCGGAAGTCTCATCAGTGACGATGTCGTGATTAGTAATATTACCGACACAACACGATTTACACTCGACTGCGTTCGAAATCCCGGGACAATTGGCGGGAATACCAGTGCGTATGTCGATGTTGAGGTCATCCCCGGCAGCGGCACTATTTGTACAAGCGACTCCGATTGTCCTGTTACAAATGGATGTCAAGAACTTTGCCTACCTGCGACGGGCAGATGTGCAGCGAATCCTACATGTTCTGAAACGCCCACCCCCACACCAACTCCGGCGCCATCATGCGTGAAGGCCAATATTCGCACCGATGTTCCCGGTATCAATGTGAGCGGGAATCCCGCGACTTCACGGGTTACGAACAACAATACGGGAGATTGTGTCATCTCTCTCGCCTCTTATAAGATTTGGTCAAATCGCGGCGGTGTCGCTCCTCATTATATTTCCCAGCAGACGCTTCATGATTTCAAGACCATAACGGTTGGGCCGGGCCAGACGATGAATCTATCGACCGGCTTACCGAATTGCTACTCACAAGTTGACCTTGTGATTGGCGATCCTCTGGAGCCGCCTTTCTATAGCCCCGGTTATTTCTTGGGCGTTGAATTTTGGGATGGACCATACTGCAATGCAGTAGGTACCCCTATCCCAACTCCTACACCAACACCCACTCCCACCCCAACCATGACCGTGATCGGAACATGTGTCCCTCGCCCCGCGTGTCTTTATACGCCTCCATACTGCCGGATGCCCGAACCAAGTGAACCTCCAGAGGGATGGTGTCCAACTCCTACCCCTTCCCCCACCCCCGCTCCTGTTCCTTTGGTGTGCTCTCCTTCACAAGTGAGCCTCACTACCGGCCAAAACCAGCTCTTCACTGCTGCCGGTGGTGTTGGAGCCGGCGACGGAATAATACTGTACACCTGGAGCGCGCCGAACGGCAGTCCAAGCTCGCAAATCGGACCGGCTACGTTCACGACCTCCTATGGCCAAGCGGGTACTCACATCATTACCGTTACTAACGGTACCCAGCAAGCTACTTGTCAAGCGGTTGTAATAGCGCCTTCTACCGGTCTTTACTGTTCTCCAACTTCCACTAGTGCATACGTTAATCAATCTATTCAATTCATCGCGGGCGGCGCGGCTTCAGACGCAACCTATACATGGACAGCTCCCTCCGGCGCCTATAACAGCAATACCGGTCAGAGTTTCAATGTTACTTACGGCAGTGTCGGGAATTACACGGTTACCGTTGCCGCGGGTGGCCAAAGCGTTAATTGCAATGCGTCCATCAGCAGTTTGGCTACCCCCACTCCTACTCCGACTCCTACGACGCCCAGCTTGAATCTCGTAAAGACCGTGCGTAATGTTACGAGCTCAAGCGTCGAGGCGGATATTGTAAGCGCGAACCCTCTTGATACGGTTGAATTTACGATTCGTGTCAATTCTTATGGCACCGCTACCGTGCGCAATGTCCGGCTTTCGGACGTATTGCCGCAAGGGCTCTCCTACATTAGTGGCAGTACCGTTGTAGATGGCAATACATACTCTGATGGGATTATTTCAGGAGGCATCAGTCTTGGCGATCTTACGCCGGGCCGGACGATTATTGTCCGATTCCGAGCGCAGGTCGCAAGCGAATCAACCTTCAGTATTGGCACGACAACACTTGTTAATACTGCCACCGCTATATCTGATAACGTTTCCCCGGTATCCGATCCTGCATTCGTCAACGTTACTCGCAGTCAATCGTCTCCCCAGATCACTATCCAAAAGTTTGGCCGCAACCTAACGCGCGGTGAGTTTGGCGAACTTAACCAAGTAACGGCATATCCTAATAACACTATCGAATTCATTGTTCGAGTACGATCCCTATCCTCCAGCCGTATCGATAATGTCATCGTCAGTGACATACTCCCTGCCGCTATTACCTATATCCTCAATACGACGAGCATTGACGGTGTTGTGGCCGGAGATGGCATTGGGGCGGGCGGGTTGAATATTGGATCATTAGATCCCGGCCAGCAGAAGGTTATTCGGTTTAGCGGCCGAGTCGCCGCGGCAAGCGCTCTTCCTCTGGGCACGACATCTGTTATTAATACCGCCCAAATTTTAACCCCGCCGCTCATTGCCCAGCTTCCGATTACAATTATTAATGGCAGTGTTGCGGGTGTCGGACAGATTCCCACAGGCGCCGAAGAGAGCGTATTCACCGCGCTCTTGATCAGCTTGATTATTACCCTGATGTATGTTGCCTACACCAGAACCCAGCTGTTCAAGAAACGAGAACTGAAGTCAATTATCGATAAGAATAATGATGGCGAAGACACCTTTAATTTCAAAGGTTAATCCCATTCCCCTTTTATGGCCGAAGAACCACAACAACTTCCTCCTTCTCCCGAACCGATTCCTTCGGATCCCCCATCCGTAGAGACGTTTACTCCCGTCGAAGACCCGTCATCTGCAAGCATGTTTTCCGGAGCGAAGCGCAAAGCAATTTTAGGAACTACCCTGGTAGTGTTAATCATGGGCGGCCTGGTTTGGTACGATCCCTTTCAGATTTTTAATTTCAACGTTGAGTTAAGCAAAGACAAGGCGGCTGAATCTACTCCGACCTCCTCCCCGATAGTTCCCAGAGGTATCAGCGCTATCTGCCAAGCCGGAATTAAGCCTTTAGTTCGTGTTTCGTGGGAAGCGGTTGCGGGAGCAACAGTAAATGGTATAGAGCGAAGCGCCGATGCCGGCGCGTTTGAGCCGATATTCTTTGAAGGCGGCGATCCTCCATTCAATGTATTTTCATTCGATGATACAAGTGTAATTATGGGTAGTACATATCGCTATCGTGTCTTCGGAGGAGAGTTAGGCGCGAATCGTATAGCAACCGCCGTGGTTTCTGGAGAGGCGTGCCGGTAAATATAAGGGAAATCATGAAAAGCATCCCGCCCTCTAGGCTTATGAACATGGCACAATGCTATGAATCACGGGCATAGAGGGCGGGATGCTTTTCATTTACCGATATCCATGCTATGAACGATATATATGGTCCCACGATCCATTAATCTAGCTACTCCAATCGGAGAGCTTAAGTCTATCGGGCCTAAGAATGTCGTTCGACTGCGACGCCTGGGAATCCACACACTGCGCCATCTTTTATGGCATTTACCGGCGCGCTATGAAGACTACTCGCAGACGATTCCTATTTCAGACCTCCGGGCGGGAGAAAAAGTTACGATTCAGGGGGAAGTTATAAAGATTAGCGTGAAACGGATATTCCCTCGCCGCCTCACGATCGTAGACGCAATTATTAAAGATGATTCAGGCGTCGCGAGAGCAATCTGGTTCAACCAGCCCTTCATCGCCAATTCACTGACTGAAGGAACCCCGGTCAGTCTTGCGGGCAAGGTGAGTCTGGATAAGCGTGGCTTGTATTTAGGAAGTCCCACCTATGAAAAGATGACGAGCCATACTGGCAATCTTCGTCATACGGCGGGCCTCATTCCCGTATATCCGGAAACCGAGGGTATAACATCAAAATATCTCCGGTTTCTCATTCAACCGATCTTGGAAGGTGCTTATTTTGAAGATCCATTACCCAAAACTGTACGCGAGCAGTATGGTCTAGTGGATTTAAACATCGCACTCCATACAGTACACTACCCTTCCCGCGAGAAAGATATCGAAGCGGCTCGAAAGCGTCTGTCGTTTGAAGATCTCCTCATGTTCCAACTGAAAGCGCTCATTGAGCGTCGAAAGGTGGCGCAGTTAACATCTACGGTAATACCTTTTGAGGCGGGATTCATTAAAAAAGTTATCAATTCGCTTCCATTCGTATTAACCGGTGATCAGAAAATCGCCGCTTGGGAAATTTTAAGCGATCTGCAAAAACCATATCCGATGAATCGCCTCCTGGAAGGAGACGTGGGAAGCGGCAAGACCGTGGTTGCTTTTCTGGCTGCCATGCAGGCGGCAAAACACTCGTTCCAAACCGTTATTATGGCCCCTACCGAAGTATTAGCGTCCCAGCATTTTCAAACGATACGCATGTTGAGCAAAGATCATGATGTCGATGTGGCCCTATTAACGAGTTCTCAAGCGATTCTTAATGACCAAGAGCAGACAAAGGCGAAGATCAAGCAGAGCATTGAGCATGGCGCCGTCCAGATTATTATCGGCACTCACGCCGTTCTTCAAAAAGACGTCCGATTTAAGAATCTTGGCATAGTGGTGGTCGACGAACAGCACCGATTTGGCATTGCCCAACGTTCTGCGCTCTTGAAAAGCGAAGGGCAAACTACCGTGCCACATCTTCTCTCCATGACGGCAACACCCATCCCCCGGACCTTGGCGCTGACCATCTTCGGAGATTTGGATATTTCTCTTTTGCGCCAGAAGCCGAAGGATCGGATGCGGATTATTACGCAAGTTGTAAACCCGAAGCAGAGACACGAAACCTATTCATTCATTGATGAGCATATTGGCGCGGGGCGACAAGTTTTTGTCATCTGTCCTCGAGTTCAACTGCCTACCGAATCCATTATTCCTGAAACTACGCTTGCCCGCCAAAATCGAGCACATAATTTATGTGCTACGACTGGCGGGCTTGCATCAACTTCAGCGAAAAAGCCCATGCAAAGAAAGTTAAATTTACTATGGGCGGAAGTGAAGGCGGTAACGGAAGAATACGAAAAGCTTTCGAAAGAGCTCTTCCCGCATCGTCGCGTTGCTATGCTCCACGGGAAAATGAAGCCCAAGGAAAAGCAGGCAATTATGGCTGAATTCAAGTCTGGCTGGCACGACATCCTTGTCGCCACATCGGTTGTTGAGGTTGGCGTGGATATTTCCAATGCTACCATTATGATGATTGAAAGCGCAGATCGATTCGGCTTGGCCCAGCTTCACCAGTTTCGCGGCCGCGTAGGACGGGGTGGACATCAATCCTACTGCTTTTTATTGCCTACTTCAGACGAAACCCTGGTCAATAAGAGACTAAAGGCTCTTGTCGCTTCCCAGGATGGTTTTGAACTTGCTGAACAGGACATGAAATTGCGCGGACCGGGCGAATTTTTCGGCATTAAACAGTCTGGGATGCCTGATCTTACAATGGCCGCGCTCACCGACATGGATCTAATTAAAAAAGCCCGCATTCAAGCGCGGATTCTACTAAAGGAAGACCCTCGACTTACGCGCTATCCTTTGTTGCGCCAACGCCTTGAGGAGTTTCGTTCGCTATCTCATTTTGAATAAAACGCGATTTCGGCGTCACCCAGAATCCAAGATACTTTCCTAGCATCAGTCGCGTTTGCGCATCGAGTGCCGGAATAGCTCCGAAGAAGACGATATTGATCGGGAATAAAATCCATTGGAGAATCATCCATACGACAGCGAAGCGGCCATACTTCGGGGGCCGGGGAGGCAGTAGCATGATCGTAATAATTGCCGATGTTACCAGGCCGACCATGGCGAAATTCATGATCAGCCGAGTCATCTGGGGAAGATTATAGGACAAAACATCTCGATAGAAATTAAGATTCCCGGACATGAGCGGGAGCCAGCCCAGCAGGAAGATGATAAGCGCGTTTGTGGCACTAGAATGTGTCGTCTCCACCATAAATGCGCTGATTTGAACTCTTTTGATGAGAGGGATTTTTTTATTTTTGATAAATCCGAATAGAAAGTAGGGATTATTTTCTGCTCCAAAATGCCAACGCCTAATCTGCCTATATTGATTTTTTAGCGTTTGCCAGAATGTCGGCGCGACATTGGCATCCATGTATACCGGAAAGTACATGGGAATAGTCCGCCAATTACCGTCGTATCGCAGGAGGCATTGCCAGTAGATGCGAGAATCTTCGCTCACGACATTGGTTTGCCAAAACCCTACATCGACGAGGGCTTTCAAACTGATGGATTGTGAAGAAAACGTAACCAATCGTTCTGGGCGCGCCTGCTGAATCATCTGCCAGAATGTCGTTGAAAATGCGAAAACGCGGGCAAATGCCGGCGCTTCCCAGATGTTATTCGTAAATAGCGGTATCGGCTGAAATGATGAGTGGAGCGGATGGAGTGCGGTAAGATAGTTCCACGACAGACAGCCGAAGAAGTTGGGATGTACGACGGTATCAATATCAAATACGGAAACGATGACGTATTCGTGCGGAAGTCCCAGAGGATTAATGATCTGTTTTTGGACTTCCTTTCCTGCCCATGCCTCATTGGATCCCTTGCCGGTTACTTCTCCTTCTTGATTGCCGGGATGTTCAATGGCAGTAAATTTAAAGAATAATGATCCGAATTCCTGCTCGATGCTGTGCGCAATGTTCCGAGCTTCTTCGCCGGCGCGCTCTTCAATGGCGAGGACAACAATGAGTTTATCAAGCGGGTATTTTATTTTTGTGAGGCTTCGGATGCTTTCCCTGACAATAGCGAGAGGTTCTTTATACATCGGCAGGACTACGAGGTGGTAGAGATCTTGCCAGGAAGCGCCATTGAGCTCGGGCGCGCGGGCAGTGACTCCGGACAGCTCTAAAAACCAGTCCTTTTTCAAGTTGGACCGCATTTTATTGAAAGTAGAGCGCATGTGCAGAGAAAGGTAAATCGTTTTAAGAAGCCAATATATGTCAAAAGCAATGATAAAAAATGCCGTCCATACCGGTTCCGTGAAAGCCAATACGACAATGAGGATAAGCGTTCCCCACGCTAAAACGCCGGGCAGAATTTCAAGAGCTCGGTAGAGGCGGTAGTCGCGGCGATTGGTAGTATCGTGGGCGCTTCCAATATGGAGATAATCGTACATGAAATGTTTCGTAGGCCTATTATACGGTAGAATATTTAAATGGCAACATCAGTGCAGGAGGAGATAAAGGTTATCCTGAAGATTAATAGTCCCCTGTTTAGTTTGATATTCCATATCGACTAAGGTTTCGTAGAGTTTGTGCAATTCATCGCCAGAAAATTTTCGAGATTGCTCGATTGTTTTCCGCACCACAAACGGGTGTAGTCCGGCGCGCTTGGCTATTTCCGAAGGGCTTAATTTCTGCACCAGAAGATCACTGACCATTAGGAGGTTGCGTACCTGGTAGGTTAGCATTGTGAGAATGTAGTAAGGATCTCGTCCTGACTGCAATTCCTGATACATCAGCGTGTATGATTTCGGTTTGTTTCGGGCGGCGAACGCGTCAACCAGATCAAAGATGCTCAAATCTTCCGACGAGGCTGTTAGCTTTATGACATCTTCTCTGGATACTGTTGCGGAACCTCGGTAATTGGCAAGTTTTGTAATTTCCTGGGAGAGGTTCCAGGTGTCAGCGCCTATCCGTTGGATGAGTATTGAAATTGCCGTAGCGTCCAATGTGCACTGCTGGCGCTCCGCTTCTTTTTTAATCCAGGCATTAAGTATCGATCCTGATAAATATTCAAACTCTTGGACGGTATTCCCCTTTTGTGTTGCAAGCTCGAACAATTCTTTATTGCTTGCCTTAAGATCCTTGCCGCCGCGCGCATCGTATAGAAGCACTACAATATCTTTTCGCGCAATGGCATCTTGATCGTGAAGCAACGAGACCAGCGCATTGGCCGCGGGTTTATGGGAAAAAGGATTTTTAATGACAATGAGTTTTACCTCATCAAAAAATGAGGTGCTCTTTAAAGAATCGGTGAGATCCGGAATGGTTGTGTCGACGCTTGCGTCGCATGTGACCAGATTGAGTCCGCTTTGGTATTTCGCGCGGTATCGACTCTGCAGTTCACGCGCATAGTTGGCTAGTCGATATGAATCGGGACCATAAAGAAAAATAATCATGATTAATTAAGGATAAACTCAATCCAGATCTTGCCTGGGATAAAAGGAACTTCTTTCCCCTTGGAATCCAGAAAAAGAAGCTTACTGGCAAGCGATGCCGGATCTTTTTTCCACGAAATACTCAAGCCTATACCGTCCTGATATAGTGTTCCTTCGCCTTGTCCGGTGGTGGCTACCGTAAGGTATTGATCTCGCAACGGTTCCGCTCTCGTGCGTAGCACTATAATATTTGAGGCAGTTATCTGTTCTCCCGCCGTCTTATCCATTTCTGCCGTATTGTTGCGGAATCGTTTGTATTGATTCGTAGTTTTATCATATTCCCAGCGAACCGTATAAGGTGATTGATACGGAATAGTAATGGTTTCAATGATGCTCGATACGTTTCGCTTTGTAGTCGCCTCGCGGTGTGGATACCCGCTGAAAGTGGTTATAAGGCCGTATTTAAGCGCTTGAGCACGCCCGAAGATCAATTCAAGGGTAGTGAAGCCATCGTGCGGTTTCGGGATGCCTTTTTTCCGATAAAATGTCGAGCCCTCGTATTTCAAGGCATCAATATTATCGAGGACTTTTTTGTTGAGCTTGTCTAAGGCATCGCGTTCCCCTCCCCAATGAGCATAAAGCGCGGAAAAACCGCCGGCGAGTGGAAGAAAATCCCCGCGGGCGGATCGGATGGAACCAATCTCTTTGGGATCCGAGCATTGGAATACCGCCATTAGGCGTGTTACGCCGTCGGGAGTTACCGGCATTTCTACGACAACATCTGCGGCGGCAAGACCGGAAAGCGGCCGCGTAACCGGATCAGATGCAAGCATTACGGCCACGGGTCGGCGGGCAGGGGTAGCGCACGGCAATCCGGTGATGGCGCTAAGCGTGGCGTCTTGGGTCGGTTCTGTTCTGTCGCTACTGATAATGATCTCGTGACGCCACCAAAAAATAAAATATATGGCGATGCCGACGGCGATTGCCATTGAACCGAAGAGGAAAGTATTAATCGTAAATCGTTTCATCCCGTTAGAGACAGGTTGCGCTGGTGGCGCAACCGTCGAAAATTATATCCCGATTGAAATAAGCTAACCATGGAATCACCGCTGATCGATAGGATAAGGGTCATATTGTCTCTAACGGGATTCATTGGGTGAGTCGCTGGTGAATCGAGCAAAAATGCGCAGATCGCCCCCCGAGTTTCAATCGCTGGATGATGCCGCCATCATTGCGCGAGCATAGCTGTCCGGTCCGGCGGTAAGCATTATGCATCTCCTGGAAGCGGCCTTTCTTTCCGGATGGCAGGCGGTAGTCGTCTACACTCGAGCCCTGGTAGCGGATCGCCTTGATGAGAATCCGGCGTGTGGCGGCATATATGTGATCAATACTGGTAGCAGTGAGCTGTTCTACTCGGGTGAGCGGATGAAAATTCGTGGCCCAGAGTATCTCGTCGGCGTAGATGTTGCCGATGCCTGCGATGAAACGCGGATCCATGAGTGTTTGCTTGATGCTCCCGCGTTTTTTGTTGAAGAGTTTACGGAACTCTTTTTTCGAGACGTCTAAGGGTTCGGGACCGAGTTCCTGGAGCTCTTTAATGGGTGGCAGAGCGGCGTCGTCGGTAAGCATAATTTTACCAAATCGCCGCTGATCAGCCAATGCGATCTGGTAGCCGTTATCAAGGCTGATAACAAGTCGGATAAATCTATTTTTTGGATCGCAATATTCTCCTTCCAGCTGGCTGATCCAGGAGTTGTTTTCAACTTTCCATTTTCCGTAGAGCAGGTGTCCGGATATTTTCTGATGGACATAAAGATTGCCTCCTCCGCTAAGCTTAATAACAATATATTTTGCGCGTCGAGTGACGGCAATAATCCGCTGATGGCGAAGCTTTGCGGCGAGTAGATCGATTGATTGAGGAAATCGCGCGATGCGAGGCCAATCAGTCCAGAGATCCGAGATTGATAGACCAATGATGTGTTTCTCTAATTCATTAACTGTTGTTTGTACTTCTGGTAGTTCTGGCATGATGGTGAATGATGTCTATAATTTTTCCATGTCTGACCAATCAGTTCCGCGCTTCACGTCGACGGTAATGGGCACATCAAAAGCGTGAACGGTTTCCATGAGCTCTTTGAGTTTTGGCGCGACCTTCTCTACGGCACCTTCCTTGATTTCAAAAACCAATTCGTCATGAACTTGCAAAAGCATACGAACGCTATCCGAAAGCCTGTGATCCCGCACGTAGGTATCGATGGCGATCATGGCTAATTTAATGAGATCGGCTTCGGTGCCCTGGACGGGATGGTTAATAGCCATGCGTTCTGCCTGGGCTTGAAGCTGGGGCATGGTAGAAGTTATGTCGGGCAGGAGCCGCCGACGTCCAAAGATTGTTTCAACATAGCCGTGCTTGAATGCGAAACGTTTCGTTTCTGCCATGTAGCGGGCAACGCCTTTAAATTCTGCAAAGTAGGCATCAATAAATTGGCGGGCCTGCTCACGGCCTACGCCGGAAGCGCGGGCGAACCCGGTAGTACCCATACCATAGATGATGCCGAAGTTGAGTACTTTAGCCTGACGGCGCATTTCTTTGGTTACCTTATCGGGAGCTACTTTAAAGATTTCAACGGCAGTGCGGGTGTGAATATCTTCGCCGCGTTTGAAGATACCCAACATTATATTATCTTGGGCGATATGGGCTACCAACCGAAGTTCAAGTTGTGAATAATCAAACGACACGAGTTCATATCCTTTCTCGGCGATGAATGCTTTGCGGAACTGCTGGCCGAGTTCGGTTTTTGTGGGGATGTTCTGTAAGTTGGGATCCTGCGACGACAAGCGCCCCGTGCTCGTACCTGCCTGATTGTAAGTGGTGTGAATTCGGCCATCGGGGCCGACAAGTGACGGGAACGGCTCAATGTAGGTGGTTTTTAGCTTCTGAAGTTCTCGGTAGTCGAGAATAAGGCCGATAATCGGATGTAGATCGCGAAGCTTCTCGAGCTCGGGAGCGGCAGTTGAGAACGCTCCCCCGCCGGTACGGCGGACCTTCCCTTTGAGGCCGAGTTTAATAAAGACAACGTCCGATAACTGGCGGGGAGAATTAATATTGAATGGCGCGCCTGCTATTTCGTAGATTTTTTTCTCGAGCTTTTCGAGCGCCTGATTATTTTTAATGAGGAGTTTCTTTAATCCCTTTACATCAATGAGTATTCCTCGAAGCTCCATATTAGCGAGCACGCTGATGAGCGGCATCTCAATGTCATAAAAAACATTCTTGAGAGAGAGCTTATTGATGCGGTCAGCGAGAATTTTTACCAGCTTCAGCGCATAGTGCGGTCGCAATTCCGGTTGTTCATCGGCGGATTTTCCCGTGAGCGCATAGTAAATCTTATAAATATCGTAATCGCGTTGATCGGGATTCATGAGATATGCGGCAACTTTAGTGTCGAACAGTTTATGGGGAGCGACAACACCATGTCTCAATAACTCCTTGAGGAGAGGTTTCATATCATGGCTCACTAGCTCTACACCCTCCGGGAGCTTTTGGAATGATGAGCGGTATACTGCAGTATCATCTGTAGCGATGAGAAGATGTCCATCGACGGTATCTATGGCAATCGTTGATCCAGGCGTTATTTCCGGCAACCTTGTTACATCTTTGATGGGAATTCCGCTTTGTTCCATCGAAAAGAGCGTTGGTGCGACAATTACCTCCTGGCTACCGAGTGCTTCTGGGATGCGTTTTGCGAGGCTGTAGATTCCCAGTTCTTTCATGAATTTTTCGATCTTCTTTTGATCAGCATGTGTTTTCCAATCGCAGGCCTTGAGGGAAAATGGGATGTCGAGCGTACAGATAATCGATGCGAGGTGCTTTGAAAAAAAAGCCATATCCTTGTGCTCGATGAGTTTTTCTTTGAGCTTGGCGCTGATCGAGGGGACTGCGTCATTTTCAATGGCCTTATAGAGATTCTCGAGTGTCTTAAATTCCTGGAGCAAGCTCGAGGCTGTTTTGTCGCCAATTCCCGGCACGCCCGGAATATTGTCGGACGGATCTCCTTTGAGCCCCTTGAAATCGACAAGCTGTTCCGGCGGCAATCCATAGCGCATTTGGACCCCTTTTTCATCATAAAGCACCGTATCGGTTACTCCCTTGCGGAGCGTAAGCACTACCACTTTGTCATCATCAACAAGTTGGAGAGTGTCTAAATCCCCCGTCATGATAATAACTTGGAGATCTTTCTCTTTTTTTGCTATCGAAGCGAGGGAACCGATGAGATCGTCGGCCTCAAAGCCCTCTTTTTCAAAGATGGGAATGCCGAATCCGCCGAGCATTTCTTTTACGAGCGGAACTTGAGCATGGAGTTCATCGGGCGCCTTCTGGCGAGTGGCTTTATACTCGGCAAATTCTTCGTGGCGGAATGTGGCGCCGGCAAGATCAAACGTAGCCGCGATGTAGTCGGGTTTGAAATCCTTCATCATCTTCAGAAGCACGGAAGTAAAGCCATAGACGGCGTTAGTCGGCACGCCGGCTGGCGAATTCATATTGGGCGGGAGCGCATGGAATGCTCGATGCACTAACGCATGACCATCAATAAGGATGAGTTTTTTTATCATGGAGTTATGGAAATACGGCGGGTATTATGGGCCAGGTGTTCCAAATTGACGGTAATGCGGTCTGCCGGCAGAATTGGCGTGATTCTTTCAGCCCACTCAATCAGCACTATGTTTGATGGATCTTTTAGAATCTCTTCTATTTCTAGCGATAAAAGCTCATGGTAGTTATTTACTCGGTAGCAATCAATGTGGTAGAGATGCCGCTTGTCTTGGGCGGCGTACTTTTTTATTAATAAAAAAGTCGGGCTCTTTACCGCCTCATTAATTCCGAGAGCTTTGGTAAAGCCTTGGACAAAAGTGGTTTTCCCGGCACCCAAATCTCCCTCTAAGGTAATAATAGCGGCAGTCTCTTCAGGCTTAATGAGTAAAACTTTAGCCGCTAGCTTGGCCGCGATATCTTGGGTTTCTTGGGGGCTTTGAGATAATAATTCCATCCATTCCAGCCTATCGTGTATTGGGCATTTTTTCAATGAAAAGGCCCGCAGGGTGTCGTTAGGAAACGACACGCAACTGCGGGCGGTGGGGCGGACCCCTCATCGGATGGGGTCCGCTTCGAAGTAAGAACCGTTGAGGTAGTTCCTGCCCAGCTTTGCTCGCTCGATGTCTACGTCATACGGCGTGGGGCGAGGTTTGGGCTGGGGTTGAGGTTCTGGCTCTGGCGACGGTTTGATTTCCGGGGTGGTAGACGCAGCAACTGGTTTCTCGGAGGTTGGAGTGGCCGGAACGACTGGTTGCTCTGGTGCAACCATAGTTGTAGGCGGCGGGGTTGGCGTAGGTGTGGGTGCTGGCCACGGTCCCTCTTGGATGATCCGCGTACCCTTTCCCGGCTCCTTTCTCTTGCCTATCTGGAGGAAGAAAATGGTCATCCCGCAAAGCAGTATGCTGGCCGCGGCGCGCGCGTAATTGCGTGGCGGCGTTGCCAGGAGCACCACCACGTAGATCGCCGTTGCCAACGCGATGATGATCTGGACGGTCGTAATGCCGAAGAAGAGCATCAGCAGGGTGAAGATCGCCACGCCACCGACGATGATCGCGATCCTGAAGCGGTCCTTGAACTGGGCCAGCGGCGGTGCGATCTTTGTACAAAAGTTTTGCAGACGTTGTTTCCAGGTCATGGCGCGGAAACCTCCTCACATTTCTCACCAGGTGTGCCAATCTCCACGGTGAAGCCGTTATCGCTACGGGCGCCTTGTACGAACGCCCGACACCACTTGGGCCGCGCCTCCAAATCCCAGATCTGGAACGCGGCTACAAAGTTCCTAGAAGGCGTTGGTAGAGTGCCCGACGCATTCCTCTCCATCTCGGCCACCAGGAGGTTCTTCTTGAAACCTCCGTCGTAGATACGGACGTGATAGCCCGTGCGGTTACGGGTCCACACCTCTTCGCTGGGAGCTACCTCCTTTTTTTGTTCTGGTTTCTGCTGTTGTGTCTCTAGTTCAGCTTCTCTGCGCTTGATCTCGCGCCAGCGACGATCCTGTTCTTCCCGACCGGCTTCGTAGTCGGCCCGAGTAGCGCGTTGGTTTTCACGATCGTACGCATAGTCGATGCCGCGAATGCGATCGTAGGCACGGGTGTCGATCTCGCTGTGGCCAGCGTGCCTGATCAAGTCGAGTACCGTGTCGCCGACTTGGCGACGGAAGCTTTGTTGAGGGTGATAGCTGTCATGGCCGAAGCCTCGATCGTAGTAGTCATAGCCTCGATTGTTGTATCCGTATTGCCGCTCGTACGAGTTTCCTCGTCGATCGTCAATGCGGTAGGGATTGCAGGGCGACGCACCTGCATCGGGCGGGAGCCCGTTGGCCTGGCGCATGCAGTTGATGTTGGTCGACTGTGCCTGCGCGTTCGGGGCGAACCCGAATACGAGCAGGAGCCCGAGTGCGAACAGAAATACGACCGTCATCCTCTTGGTCATGGTTCCTCCTGAACCTTCAGTTTTTAAACAACTCATTAGGACGCGGTGTCCTAGAAAACAGTAATCATTATATCAAAAATATCCAAAAAGTCAAGTAAACGAAAACCCCGTGCACCTGCTGAAAATTTAGGTGTGGCACGGGGGTGGGGCCTCTTGGGCCAGGGGCCGCGACTACTTCGGTGTTGTGGTACTCCCTACGCCGCGTATTCTATCGCTCACGGCGTCAACGAGCTGAATGAGCGACGGCACGAATGGGGTGAGAGCTTCCACCGGTGTGCCGGCCAGGGATTTCTTGATGATGGTAATGGACTTCTCCAGAGGCTCTGCCGCCTTAGCTTGGAACTGCGCCCGGATCAGGTTCGGTTGTTCATCGGCTGTAGCCTGTTGCTCGGCGAGCTTGACCCGCTCTTCTGCAACCTTGGTTTCGGCCTGAACGGTCGCGACCTCTTGATTGGCAGTTGCCTCTCTGGTCCTGACCTGGACAAACTGCTGAACGGGGCCGCCGAGAGTTTCAAAGTTCAACTGGAGAATCCGGAACGTGTTCACCTTGATGGGATAGTACTCCCGAACGTCCAGCCGTCTGCCATGAGCGATGGCTTCCTCGGCATCCTTCTTTGCTTCTTCGGTACTTAGTTGTTCCGGGGAAAGAGCAGATCTTGCCTCATCGGGACCCTCGAGGGCCGTTCGGATAGCGATCTCGATGAAGTCCCGAATCTTCTTGCGTTCTCCAAAGAACTCGGCAAGTGGGCGCTCGGAGACTGTCGTTTTGGAGATGTCGTCGATGTACGGGACGACGATGTCCTGGATGAATTCGGCGAGTGTCCCGCCGAATGCGATAACCTTCGGAGCGTTGACAGGTTGAACCTGGATGACAACCTCGCCATTCATGGGGAATGAGAAACCGTCTTTTGTTGTCACCTCTGGAGCACCGAGCGTTATGCGGTTTCCGCCGAGTGTCGTCTCTGTTCTGCCGTCCAGTACAACCCGGGTCGGGGTCACATCTACGATTTCCACGCGGTATGCCTGCCGGTTGACAAGATGTTTACCGGGTAAGAGTATCTCGGACCTGATACCGCGCTTCTCCTCCTTTATCTCTGGTTTCAGGATAGAGATTGCTTGGCCATGCACATTATGTCCTACGGGGATCAAGTCATCCTCGGTTGGGTCCTCACCGACACTGGCGATGATGACACCGACTTTGCCGGGAGCGATCTCAACTACTTTCTGGTCTAGGCCGACCCTGAACAGTTCTCTGTTGATGATATGGATTCCCGGGTATAGGATGACGAGCTGGTAACCTTTCTCGCCCCCTCTCTTGAGAAACTCTTGCCCATCTGTGATAGTCTCATAGGTAATTTCCTCCTTTGAGGAAACGACTTGTCTCCTCTCTGGAGGAGGAACCTCTCCGTCCAGCGCCTCGATCAAGCCGTAGGTGTCCGGCTTTATTTCAGTGAACTCTCTAAGCTGCCGTCTGCCGAAAAGTCGGACGAACCAGATCCAGCGCCAGCCCGGACCAAAAATCTTGGCCCAGATCCCCTGGTGCCACTGTGGCACGATGAAGTGCCCCGGTTTTGGCCGCGGCGACAGGAAGAAGCTCCAGGTCACCTGCAGGTATCTGTTCGCGGGAACTTTGACGAAGCTGACCAACGCTGTAAGGACGGCGACGACGATTGCTAGGAAGATGGTTGTGCTGGCGAGCCATCCAAGGAAGGGCAACGTCGCAAACGACCACAACAAGGCACCGATAGTGACGCCTACGAAAATCCACATCGTACGGTCTCCTTAAGTGAAGCGAGCTGATCGCTCGCGAAAAAATTAGAGCTGATTGTTAAAGAAGTATATATTATACAATAAAAGTATAAAACGTGCAAGGATTAGCGAGAGCGGATTTTTTTGAGTGCCTCTACGTCTTTAATGCGATCGGTATCCTCCGTCTCCAGAATCCAATCAATCGATTGGAATGGTTTTGTACGGAGTATACTGGCAATCCCCTCTTTGCCGATAAATCCTCTACCGATATGTTCGTGACGATCATGCTTTCCGTCGAGATCGAATTTAGAATCGTTTACATGAGTCAACCGCAGAAGTTTCAGGCCGATCATCTCATCAAAAAGTTTCATCATTTTTTTAGCTCCACTTGGTGTACGAAAATCATAGCCTGATGCGAAAGCATGACAGGTATCAAAACAGATTCCGCCAAAGCCTTTCCTTGTTCTTATATGTTTAATTATTGCCCCTATTTCTTCAAAGGTGTCACCTAATACACTCCCCGCACCGGCGGAAATTTCAATAAGTAATTGCGTCGAGCCATCATATCCATCAAGTATCTTTTCAATTGCCCGAGATGATTTATCTATGCCTTCTTCCGCAGTTTGGCCGCTGTGCGATCCGATATGCGCCATTACGTAGCGTGCGCCCAATACGTCCCCTCGCTCAAGCTCTTCCTGCAATACGCGAATCGAACCGTACCGAATCGCGGGCTTCAAAGATGCTAAATTGATGTAGTATGGAGCATGAATGACAAATGAATTCATGCCGTATTTTTTCATCTCTTTCTTGAAGTTCGAAACAAGTTCTGGTGTGAGCTCAACTGCCTTGCCGCCTTGAGGCGACCTTGTAAAGCACTGAAATGTTTCGCAACCGATTTCCGCGGCCCGGCCCGGAGCTTTGTCAATACCGCCCGCAATCGATACATGCGCACCTATACGAGACGTTATAATTGATTGTCCGTCCGTAGCTTTAGCGGAGGCGGACGCGCCAATTTTAGGGGAGCTAGTCATAATTTGAGCGAATTAAATATTTTTGAAATGAGTTATCTTTGCCGATAGGGTTTGCCGATTAAGCATAACGGAGATTATATCTATTTGCCATTCTTGCGCGTCGGGTAATTTACGTTCGGCAAGATAAGTTCGGGCAGTGCGGATAATTTTTTTCTGTTTTCGCCAATCGGCTCGCAACTCCGGCTCGAAGCCTGTCGCATTATGCTGGCTTGCTTTAACCTCCACGAAAATCAGCACACCATCTTTGGAAGCAATAATATCGATCTCACCCCAAGGCTTTCGATAGTTTGATTTAATGACGTCATAGCCCCTTGCAGATAGAAATTTCACAGCCTCTTGTTCTGCCCAGCGACCTAGGGCGGCGGTTTCCATATACCCATTGAACGATAAAAGGAAAAGGAGTGCAAATCTTGACAAACTTGCAAAATAATTATCTAACAAATACTGTGGAAAAGATCATCTTGTGAGATTGACTTCAAGGATCTCGGATGATAAACTCGATGAGTAATTCTCCCAAAGAGAATTTTTACCTTTTTGGGAGATAGTAGCTAAAAAGCTAGGTAAAACGCGGTTTTCGGGTGATAAGCACCAAAGTGTATTAATTTAACTTCAATACCATTAGTACTCACCTCAAATACCAGATATGCAGGCCATTTGTATATATTCGAGAGAGTCTCATCGGTCGGAAAGTTCGAGGATTAGTCACTAGAAAATATTTTGATTTCCAACTCACACTATTTTTGGCGATATTCGTATTGATTATGCGTGGCACCAGTGGCGAGGGCCAAGCTAGCTTTTTGAATCAGTTTATTAAAGGATACATTGAAGAAACATCAGTTTCGGTAGCCAGTTTTGTACGGTTGCCCAACGCGAACTCATACTATATTAACAACATTAATAATGCCGATACTCAAGGATTGGGCCAAGGGGGAGAAGTAGCCTTCATAAATCCTATTCCCAATCTTGCGCTTGTTCAGCAAAGTTCGGTTATAAGTCTGGCTTTTTCCCAAGACGCTATCGATAAAAACGGGAAACGTAGTCAAACGGTAGAATATACGGTTCAGCCCGGCGATGCACTTTCATTCATTGCCTCTGATTATGGCGTAAGCATCAACTCAATTCTGTGGGCCAACAATGTAAGAGATGCTGATAGTATTAAGCCGGGTCAAGTATTACGCATTCCCCCAATTTCCGGTGTTCTTTACACCATAAAGAAAGGAGATACGATTTCTTCGATCAGTAAAAAATACCAAGCCGAAGAAACTAAAGTGCTAGAATTTAATAATCTTGATGACGGAAGTCAACTGCGAATCGGCGCAGAAATCATTATTCCTGATGGCAAACCCGCATCCGCGGGTCAGCCTAAAAAAGCTATTAAAAATGAGGGCCGCTTCGCATATCTGCCAGATCTGGTTAATTTCTTTATTCAGCCTGCTGTTGGCTACAACTGGAACATTCTCCATGGACGCAACGGCATCGATGTGGCAAATTCCTGCGGTACGCCGGTTTATTCTGCGGCCGAGGGTAGCATAGCTATCGCTACGGACGGCGGCTGGAACGGTGGCTATGGCAAATATATTAAAATCATTCATTCCAATGGCACAGAATCACTCTATGCTCACTTGAGCAAAACAAACGTGGAGGTGGGCGCTTATGTTGCGCAAGGCCAGCTCATCGGCCTTATGGGTACCACGGGTAGATCTACCGGATGCCACTTACACTTCGAAGTACACGGCGCCAAGAATCCTCTTTCTAAGCGCTAATCTCTGCCAAAAACCGTCTCCAGTAATTTTGCGTTTCGTTCGGAACTGGAACGCTTTATCAGCCTAGATAAGCATCTCGTATCCTAAGCGTCAGTGCTTCAGCAATATGACGCTCCTTGATAGTTTCGCTCGTATCTAAATCGGCGATGGTGCGAGCAAGTTTCTTTATCTTATGATATGAACGCAAAGATAACCCTTTAGTGTTAACGGCATGCGTAAGAAGGGCTTCAGCCATTTGATCAGTAGCGCACAAGGTGTCAATATTTTTATAATTGATTTCAGCATTGGCATAGATTCCTTGGCCCTGAAATCGAGCCCGCTGAATCTCTCTCGCTTTCGAAATACTTCTCCGAATTTTATGGATCTCCGCCGGATCTGCCCGATAGGCGCCATCTGTTACAGCTTCACGCGGAACGTGAAGCTGGATATCGATGCGATCTAAAAGAGGGCCAGATAGCTTTTTGTGATAGCGGCTGATGTGTAAAGGCGAACAGATACAGGTGGCTTTTTCATCGCCATAGTTACCGCAGGGACAAGGGTTCATTGCCGCCACCAGCGTAAATTTTGCCGGTATGGTAAGCGAACCGGAGGCTCGGGAGATTGTTACGACGCCGTCTTCCAATGGCTGGCGCAATGCTTCTAGGACATTGCGAGGAAATTCTGGCAATTCGTCCAGGAAAAGTACGCCACGATGAGCAAGACTGATTTCGCCTGCCTTGGGATAACTGCCGCCGCCTACCATCGCCACGGCGGAAGTAGTATGGTGAGGACTTCGAAATGGGCGGTCGTAAGACAGGGGGGCACCCTTAATAAGGCCAACCGAGCTGTATATTTTAGCTACCTCCAATGCTTCATCAAGGCTTAAGGGAGGCAAGAGTTCAGCCATGGCTTTAGCCAAAATAGTCTTGCCTGATCCCGGGACGCCGTTCATTAAGACGTTATGAGATCCAGCCGTGGCAATCATCAGCCCGCGTTTAGCGGATTCTTGTCCTCGAATGAACAATAATGATGGTGACAATCCCATGGTGACAGCACTGTCACCATGAAGTGACATTGGTGACATTTGAGGTGACATGGTGACAAGCTTGGTGACATCTGTTTTGTCACCAGTTTTGTCACCAGTTTTGTCACCAAGAGGCACCTTTGTCACCAAGGTGACAAAGGTGCCATTTAGGTGACCTACTACTTCTTGTATATTTTTGGCACCTATTATTTTGATATCGGTGACAACCGAGGCTTCTTGGATGTTTATGAAGGGGATGATCAGCTCTTCCATACCCATACTCTTAGCTAGAAGTGCCATCGAAAGGATGCCATTGGTATGCTTAAGTGAGCCATCCAAAGAAAGCTCCCCGGCGAACATCTTTTGGGCAGGATTAAATTTGAGCTGGCCGGTTTCCAGAAGATAGCCGACCGCAATAGGCAGATCGTACGCGGGTCCTTCTTTCTTTACGTCAGCGGGAGCTAAATTGACGATGATTTTTTTGTTCTTCGAATTCGGTGCCGTAAGGCCGCTGTTGCGGATGGCTGACGCGATTCGATCTTTTGATTCTTCGACTGCTTTATCGGGTAGTCCGACAATATTAAATACATGGAGTCCGGGAGTGGAATCTACTTCAACTTCGACCGGCTGGGCATCGATACCTTGAATGGATGCGGAGTAGATGCGTATAGACACTGTTTAAGGGCCTCTATTAGGCTTTCTGGGCGCAATTCATGCATAATGTGGCTGTCGGTATAGCCTGAAGGCGTTCCGAAGCAATAGGCGAGGCACAGGAGGTGCATTGACCATAGGTTCCTTCGGTAATTTGTTTTCGCACATCCTGAATTTCTTTTAGTCGTTTTTCGAGTTGTTGTTCCATGGCAAAATTGCGATCAAAGTCAGTTGCCTCGTTTACTCGATCATCTATGGTGTTATCTCCCAAATTATAACTAGGCATAACCGGCTCGAAATCACCTTTAATAGAGGGATTCTCAATGCTGACATCTTTAAGTTGGCGTATGATTGTCGCTTCTTCTCGGGTAAGTTCTTTTTCCAATTCTTGTAGTTGTTGCTTGTCCATCTCTTAAGATATAACACACGTAATCGGTGAATACAATGAAAACAAAAAGAGGGCGACGTCCCCTAAGCCAAATGGTGTTATGTGGATGTGCCCTCCTTGGTGAAAATGACCAGTAGCCAGTTCAGCTCGACCACCAGTAGACTGTAGAGTACTATCATCAGTATAGAGTGGATGGTGACAACGGTCAATGAAAATTGTGGATACTGGTGACACCCTTTTTGTCACCAATGACTGTCACCATGTCACCTCAATTGTCACCAAGATATCTTGGTGACAAAAATGGTGTCACCAAGCTTGTCACCATGTCACCAAAGATGTCACCAAGCTTGTCACCAAGGACTGTCACCATGTCACCTCAATTGTCACCTACTTTTGACCTTGTCGATGCCCAGGAGTGTTGATTCACGGGAGCCTGCTATTAAAAGATAGGTTTTGCCATTTGAAGCGGGCAATAATGCGTAGTCGATGCTTCGATCCGGATAAGGGTAGTTGCGATAGCGTATATTAGTACCGGCGTATGCGTTCGAAGTGAACCCGATACCAGCCGCTTTTGTCTTTGTAAGACTTAATACGGATGCGAGCGAGTCGATAATGGTAGGTTCCCAGCTCTGGAGAGCCTGATTGAGTGTTACTTGGTCTTTTACCTCCATGAGGAAGATAAGGCGTTTTTGAGTAATAGTATTGAGATCGAGTTGGCCCTTAGATGTAAATATCTCTTTCTGTCCGTAGGCAAGAATGACAGAATCAGTGCCCAGAGAACTTTTAATTGCGGCGGGGTAATTAATAAGGAATCGGTCCAAGAGATCGGTGAGGCCGAGGTCGCCGGATCCTTTTGTCTGGCCGGTGATGACAATCTTTCGCATCTCGCTTGGATTAAGTGTCAGGGCGTTTATTTTGCTAAGGAAATCTGTGGCGGGATCACCAGTGGCGGAGAGAATGATAGTTTCACTGCCGCCTCCGATGAGGGAGCCGATCGTTGGCGTTGGCGTGGGAGTCGGCAGAATACTGGTGGTAGCGCGAGGCGTGGGGGTCAGCGCCACTTCTTCATCTTTTCCGTTAAAATAGAAGAATACTCCGGCACCAGCGATTACGAGAAAAAGAATCGTAAAATAGAGCGCTGTGCGAGATCGATGTCTAGACTGTGATTCAGGAAGCGTAGTCTGTGCGTAAGCCCCCGGTGCTTTAACGGGCGGGACCGGGCGGGAAAACGGCGAAGCTGGGGCTAAAGGTTTTGTTTTTTCTGTATCGCCCAGCATGACTTGCGATCGGGGCGGGATTGGATTTAGTTGGGGTGCAGGCACTACGGGAGCAAGCGGTTTTTGCTGGGCGGGAATGGTTTTTTGAATTTCAGTTCCGCTCGGTTTTTGGCCAACTTTCAGCTTGGCGATATCAGCGGCCATTGTTCTGATAGACGTTTTATATTCTGCGGGTTGAGATGGAGTCGGAGCTTGTGGGCGCACCGGGGCAGTGAGCGATGATGAGACATTGGGTTGTGATGGCGCGGGTGTGGCAGAAAAAGCAGGTTCAGGAAAGCGAAGATCAATGCCTTCAGGTTTTGTCGGTGCGATATTTCCTGCCGTGGGAAGATTTGGAGGAAGTCCCGGTCGCGTTGGCAGGCCTGCCTGTCCGGTAGGCAGGGGGGCAGGCCTTAGAGGAGATGATGAATCCTGATCCATGGGCTCATTCTATCATATCTCGTGATAGTGTGTATATAAAAACATCCCGACGCTATGTCGGGATGTTTTTATATCGGTGATCTTTTTACTTGCGATGCTTCATCGTGAGATTGATGCGTCCCCGATCGTCAATCTCTCTAACCCAAACATGGACTTGGTCGCCAACCTGAAGCACGTCAGACGGCTTATTGAGGTGTTCGCTTGATATTTGGGAAACATGGACCATGCCTTCGATGTCGCCAGCGAACTGCACGAATGCGCCAAAATCCATGAGGCGAGTAACAATGCCGTCGAATTCGTCACCCGGCTTTGGTTCGTAGGTAAGACTTTCGATTCGGGCGATGGCTTTATCCATGTTTTCATCGTTGTCGGATGTGATAAAGATTGATCCGTCATCTTCGATATCAATGGTGGTTTTTGTTTCTTCAATGATAGCGTTGATCGTCTTACCTCCGGAGCCGATAACCAGACCAATCTTCGAAGGATCGATTTTAATGGTTTTAATGCGGGGAGCGTGACTTGAAAGCTGGGGGCGGTGCGTAGCAATACCCTTAGTCATGTGTTCGAGAATTTCTAGTCGTGCTTTCTTTGCTTGTTCGAGTGTCTTAATAAGAATTTCTTGGGTAATTCCGTCTACTTTAACATCCATCTGCATAGCTGTAACGCCGTCTTTCGTACCGGCGACTTTCATATCCATGTCGCCATGGTGGTCTTCCGGACCTTGGATGTCGGTAAGGATTTTGAATTTTTCGTCTTTTTCATCAAACATCAAACCCATAGCAATACCGGCGGCCGCCATTTTGATAGGTACGCCGCCGTCCATCAGCGCAAGCGACGCTCCGCACACGGATGCCATCGAGGACGAACCGTTTGAGGAGAGAATTTCGGATACTACGCGGATAGTATAAGGGAAGGTATCTTTGAGAGGGATAATCGGGATGAGTGCGCGTTCCGCGAGTGCGCCATGGCCGATTTCACGGCGGCCTGGATTGCCGATGCGCCCCGTTTCGCCAACGCTGAATGGCGGGAAGGTGTAGTGGTGCATAAATCGCTTCTTTGTCAGATCGATTTCCATACTTTCCATCCACTGTTCCATGCCGGGGGAGGCAAGCGTAAGGATTGAGAGGGCTTGGGTCTGTCCACGCTGGAATAATCCGGAACCATGAGTCTGAGGGAGGACGTTAACTTCAGCACTGATGTTTCGCAATTCATCAAGCTTGCGCCCGTCAGGACGTTTTTCGGATTCGAGAATATTTTTATGGACGATTTTATCTATCGTGTCTTCAAAATAGTGTTCCGCATCAGCAAGTTTTTTGTTTAACGCCGGATCACCTGCCTTGCCAGCAGGCAGGTCGATCAGGGCCGTACGGACATAATCAAGAACCGAGTCATGGGCTTCATGGATGTTCTTGTAGAACTCCTGCTTGCTTGGGGTATAGAGGCCTTGTTCCAGTTTTGGGGCCACAAAATCATTGACCATCGTCGCAAGCACTTCATCGCGGTCGGATACCACGATATCGCGTTTCACGGGTGCAATTTCTTTTGCAATTTTCTCTTGGAGCGTGTTTAGCTTTTTGAGTTCAGTAAAACCGAATGCAATGGCATCGGTGATGTCTTTTTCGGGGACAATATTAGCTCCCGCTTCGAGCATGTTTATTTTCTCGCTGGTTCCGGCAACGATAATATCGATATCGCTTGTGATGCGTTCGGCGTAGGTTGGGTTGATGACGAACTGTCCGTCCACCCTGCCCACGCGGACGCTTGAAACCGGCCCGCGGTAGGGGATATCAGAGATCATCAGCGCTAGAGAAGCACCAAACAGGGCTGGCATATCAGCGTCGTTTATTTTGTCGAAGGAAAGTACTGTGGCAACGACCTGCACCTCATTGCGCATGCGGTGGTTGAAGCGCGGCCGAATCGAGCGGTCAATGACGCGGCCGGTGAGAATGGCATCATCGGTAGGACGTCCTTCGCGCTTGAGCCACTTAGAGCCTTTGATTTTACCAGCGGCATAGTACTTTTCCTCGAATTCAACCGAGAGGGGCATATAGTCTACGTCTTTTGTGCCAGTGGACATAACGGCGGTGACGAGGATCGTCGTTTCGCCGTATTGGATACGAGCAGAGCCGTTGGCTTGTCCTGCCAATCGGCCGATTTCAATCATCAGCGGCTTGCCGCCGAATTCTTCACGATACGTACGTACTTCCATAGTAAAACGGACAATGAGATGCGGAGTTCACTCTAAGCCCAGCCTGCCATGCCCACGTACTTGAGAAAGTCTTCGTTGATGGGATGGACCAACAACTAAAACGTTCCAAAGAAAACGTGCTTAGCCGGCGGGGTCTAGATTGAACCAATCCGCGAATCACTGTATTAATTTTTCAAACTCACTATACCATATATTAACACAAAGCGCCAGTTTTCTGGCGTTTTGGTGAAAAGGGGAGAAACAATTCTACTTCGTGAACTTGAAGGTGGAGAGAAGTGTCTCGAGCAGAGGATCCGGATGCCAAACTAAAATGTTCACGACTTGCGAATAGTCAGCTGTTTGAGGAATGACGTATGTATATGCAATACCACCCGGAACTCCTACGAACTTGAATATCTTTGTGCCGTCCCGAGTGTGTAGGTTAACTGTCGAGTCCAAGGAAAGGGAAGGACCCATCTCGGATTTCTTGCTCTCCGAAACCCAATAGGAAACGAACGAGCTCTCACTCGCTGAGGGCGGTACATGATAGTCCTGAAATTGAGCCTTCATGACATTCTGCTTTAAGGAGTCGCCCTGGAACGGATTTGTGGAGTTGTAGACATCCATGCAGCATCGGTTGATTTCCAAGATGTCATCTACTCTCCATGTCTGTGGGTATTCAAATTCAAAATGAAATGCCGCATTGGCATGAGTCTTCCACCCCGCCGTCGCATCCGTGAACTTGAAGGTGGAGAGGATTTGGTCGATTGAAGGGATTAATTGAGAGTCGTCGCCTCCAGAAATGAATGTTAATTCGAAGATAAACTTCCCATGCGGTATAGCAATAGCTTGAAGAGTTGTTCCAGCATCTCCATCAGAAAATTTGTACCCAACCCATCCATTTATTTCGACAATCTCTGGGGTAACTTCTTTTTGTCCATTGCCATTATTTTGCCACCATTTTTTCGTAACTGAATTATATCCATATTCTATACCAGCCGATACGGCGATAAAGCGGTATTGATTGGCGTTAAAAACTGCCATTGGAATCACATATGAATTATCCCCGGGTTGTGCATCTATTGATAATAATGGTTTTACGGTTGTACGATATTCAACCATTTCCCCAGACTGTAAAGGAACAAGATATATACCTGACTGACGTGGTTGAGGAGATACTTCAGAAACTGTGTAAGAAGAAGGGAGGGAAATCTCAAACCCATACTGCGCATTGGTATATGTCTTCCATCCGGCGGTTGGATCTATTTCTCTAGGTGTATACGTAGGTATGATCTCTGATACTTGATATTTCTCCAACAGGAAAAAATATACTCCCGCGCTTATCGCCAGCGCAAGCACGAAGAAACCAGCCAGAAATCCCCAGCGGTGGCGAGGAGGGGGCGAGATAGGGGCCGGCGCAGGAGTCTGCGGCGTTTGATACTGGGACAGTTGTTGTACGTCCAAGGGCATGATGCGACTATGTCCGCGTTATTTTGCTACTTCAATAATATCTTATTTTTGAATTCCTCCAAATCGATGAAATTGTTGACAGCTTCGATGAGCTTGCCGGAAGTACTGTGACCGAACGCGACTGCCTCAACAATAATACCGCTGAATTGAAGATATTTAACCATTGGGATGAAGTCACCGTCGCCCGAAACGATTACGACTACGTCGAGCTGTTTGGAAAGGCTAATGGCATCGATAGCCAGGCCCACATCCCAGTCGGCTTTTTTTGAGCCGCCGGCAAAAATCTGGAGGTCTTTAACTTTGAGCTCATAGCCGGCTTTTTCTAAGGCGTCAAAAAAGCCGCGCTCTTCTTCGGTGTCGGATTTAACGACGTAGGCGAGTGCGCGCACAAGCTCGCGATTCGAGGTGGCGAGCTTAAGTAATTCTGTGAAATTCACTCGAGCCTTGTAGATATTCTTGGCCGAGTGGTACATATTTTGGACATCGACAAACACCCCGATGCGGTGGGTTTTTCTTTGAGGAACGGTTATTTTGTGAGGCAATGCGGTAGATGTCTCGGAGTAAGCCGATAGGCGCAACAAAGAGTTACAGCTACCAGCACCGAGCACATAATTATTAAATTAACCTAGACTTCGCTTGATCTTTTCTTTAAGACGACGCACCGATTGGCCACGGTGCTTGAGCATTCGTTCGCGATCTCGCGCATCGAGTTCATGGCGATATGCTTCATAATATATCAACTCTGGCTTTCGATGAGCATGCTCTTGAAACCTGCGCTTGAGATCGCTCGTATAGCCAATGTACGTGCCTTCTTCAGTTTTGAGCATGTATACGTAATACATTATGTGCTCGGTAAATTCGCATGATGGTGCTCGTTTCGCACAAAAGCGAAACTGCGCTTCCAATGCTCATTTACTTCTTGAGGTCGAGCTTCTTGATGAGCAATTCGTACCGCTTTGGATCTCGGCGCTTTAAAAAGTCGAGGAGGCGTCTGCGCTTGGCTACCATTTTTAAAAGTCCAACTCGTGAACTATTATCCTTGGCGTGTTTTTTTAAATGCTTAACGAGACGTTCGATCTCAGTGCTAAAAAGGGCGACCTGACTCTCGGGCGAGCCAGTGTCTTTCTCATGTAAACGGTGCTTTTCTAAAATTTTTACTTTTTCGGCGGTCTTTAACACAGTACATGCTCCGGCGCTAGAAATGGGGTTTGGCTAAGCCCAACACCAGGGATCCGGCGACGAGACAATATAGATTTGCGTACGAAGTCATAATACCATAAATTTGTGACTCCTGCAATATCTGTCATTTTGCTCGATTTGCGAGCAAGTTAGAAGGAATATTTTGCGACATGGGCAAAAAGGGATAAAATAGAATGGTGAAGCACGATCTCAAACAACTGAAAAACGAATATCTGGAATATTTAGAAATTGAGCGGAACCGATCACCAAAGACCGTCGAGAACTATGGCCGCTACCTGAATCGCTTTGTTCAATTTGCCAAAGTGGACAGCGTGGACGATCTCACCGAAGATTCAATCCGGAAATACCGGCTCTTTCTTAATCGCCTTCAGGATTCTGCCGGCCAGCCCCTGAAGCGGGTAACGCAGAACTATCATATTATCGCGCTTCGCAACTTTTTGAAATATATTGCCAAGCGCGATATCCGTTCGGTACCCGCGGAGAAAATAGAGTTGGGCAAACAGGAAGAGCGTGAAGTAACGTTCCTAGAGCCAGAAGAATTGCAACGCCTCATCAATGCACCTAAAGGAGGCGGTTTTTCCGACTCTCGCGACCGGGCAATTCTAAGCACGCTTTTTAGCACCGGTATGCGGGTATCGGAATTATGTTCACTCGATCGCGGCAAAGTGGACCTCAACCGTGGCGAGGTATCAATCCGTGGCAAGGGAAGTAAGTTGAGATTGGTATTTTTTTCGGAGAAAACCCGCGAGGAAATCAAGGCTTATCTTGCCACGCGAAGCGATGTCGATGAAGCGCTTTTTATCCGAGAGGCCAAGAAGGGGTTTTCCAAGGAAACAGACCTGCCTGACCGGCAGGCAGGCTTACGCCTGACGCCACGCAGTATCCAGCGAATTGTTAAGAAATATGCCATTCGGGCGGGGATCATCGGCAAAAAGGTCAGTCCGCATACTATGCGCCATAGCTACGCGACGGATCTCCTGCGCAACGGCGCCGATATCCGCTCCGTTCAAGCCATGCTCGGCCACTCGTCGGTGACGACGACCCAGATTTATACGCACGTCACCGACAAACAGCTCCGCGAAGTCCATGAAAAATTCCATGATAAAAAGTAGTGTGCCAAAATATTTTGGCGTAATAATATTGTATTCAAGTTGCGAAAGTCCAGTAACTGTGCAATTATTGAACCGTATTTATAATCCAAAACTTCAATGAGTGACGAACAACAAAGAATGCCCGCTGGCGGCGGAAAGATGAGCACAAAAATGATTATGACGATCGTGGGGGTGCTCGTACTCGTCATCGTGGCAGGCAGTGCGGCGAGTCGGTTTTTTGGTAAGTCGGCGGCCGAGCAGGCCATCGAAGCGGCGACGGGCGGCAAAGCAAATATAGACGCTAGTAACGGCGAGGTGACCGTAAAGACCGATGATGGAACCTGGTCAAGCAGTGATAAGCTACCGGCTGATTTTCCGTCTGATGTGCCACTCTATCCCGGCGCCAAAGTGCAAGGATCAGTGGTTGCCGCACAACAGCAGGGTAGCGGGCACTATGCAGGACTGGAGACAGGCGATACCGTTGACAAAGTAGTCAGTTGGTATAAGGCAGAAGTCGTAGCGAAGGGCTGGCAGGTGACTACTAATTTTGAGGCAGGCGGTGGTGTAATGATCGGTGGTTCGAAAGATACTCGTGATCTGGTGGTGACCATATCCAAAGAAGGTGACAAAACAGTTATCGGACTAGTGGTGTCCCAGAAGTAGCATCCAAATAAAACACAAACCCCACCCTCGCACGAGGGTGGGGTTTGTGTTTTAGTGCCCTCACGTGGAATCGAACCACGATTACAAGATCCGGAATCTTGTGTCCTATCCGTTGAACGACGAGGGCATAATCTTGGTGCCCGGGGTCGGACTCGAACCGACATGGCCTTGCGGCCACGACATTTTAAGTGTCGCGAGTATACCATTTCTCCACCCGGGCATTGGGATATTAAAGTACCATTTTACCATATCGATGCCAACCTTCTTCACTTTTCAAACATTCAATGGCAATTTCATACTTTCTCTGCAACGCTAAACAGCCCTGATAATATATGTTTTGCAAAATAATCTTTGTAGCAACCTTTCCGAATTTTAAAGTGTAAAGAGGATTATTCTTACCCACATTCTGATAGTGATAAATTTTTCCTGTAACCTTGAATTGTTCGATAATTTCATTGCAGAGCCAGTTGGCGAAAATAGGAGCCCCAGAAGCCACTCTTAAGCACCATTGTTCTTTTCTATTTGTTCGGTGCGTCCACTTATTAATACTCCCATCCCCATCAATGACTCCCCGCAAAAAATCTTTAAAATATTCTTTGGGAACTTTTATTTCATTTAAAGTGAGCGATTTACGCGGAGTCAGGCCGATATTTAGGAGTTGTCTGTAAAATACAATATCTCCAAACTGCAATGTAGAATATTTCTTTTCTCGATTACGTCCGCTTGCTTTTTTACCTATTTTCACTTTGAGGTGAAGCGCTTTACGAAGTTTCAAAAGTAACTCCTTATCTTTTGAAGTGATATAAATATGCCTTTGGTCTTTACTCAAGCTCCCGTCTGTAACAATAATTCCAACTGCATACCAGAGATCTTTCGGTCGGACGATATTTAAGTCCACCTAATTATTATACAACTTTGAGAGGAAATGGGGAGGTGCCGGCGGGACTTGCACCCGCGAATGTTGGTTTTGCAGACCAATGCGTTTGCTTCTTCGCCACGGCACCAATTATAAACTTCTTTGCACTTTCTCTTCTTCGTACACTTCTAATATATCACCTTCTTTGATTTCCGAGGACGGAGTTGCGCTCTTGACGATATCAAACCGGATACCCGCCTCAAGACCTTCGTTGACCTCGATGACGTCCTGCTTGTTCTGTTGGAGCTGGGCCAAGCGGCCGCTCATGACGAGATCCTTGCCGCGCATAACATCTATGAGAGCGCCACGGATGACTTTGCCAGAGGTAACTTTGCCACCGCAAACGATGGACTTGCTGTCTTTTTTAAAAATTGCCAATACGCGGAGCTTACCAAGAGCATTGCGCTTGACCTCCGGCTCCAAAAGTTCCGACATATCATCGCGCACTCGAGCGATCATTTCATAGATGATGTCGTAAGTCGTGATTTTAATGCCACGCTTTTCAGCTATCCGCTTTGCCGAGTCTTCCACGCTAACGCGAAAGCCGAGAATTGCGGCCTTGGTGCTTGATGCCACTTTAACATCGCCTTCGGTGATGTTGCCAATGCTGTAATCAAGAACATTAAAGCCGACATCGTCGGATTGTATGGTCTTTAGGGCAGAATCGATAGCTTCAAGCGAGCTTGATACATCTGATTTAATAACAACATTAAAAATTTTCTTGTTGGGATTCTGGGCGGCAGGCTCGGAGCCCATAAAGAGAAGAAGGGGAGCGAGATCAACGTTGTCTTCGGCCAGTGTTTCAGCTTCGGCCTTGGATGTCGCCACGTTCAGCTGTTTGCCGATGTGGGGAGTTTCCGACCAGCCGGTGAGGAGTACCGGATCGGACGGAATTGCTTGAGTCATAGCTTTACCGTCATAGCTTTCCATCGATTTCACTTTGCCTACTATAGTTCCTACGACAATCCAGTCGCCGACGCGCAATGTACCTTCTTGGATTAATGCCGTAGCAACGTAACCGCGCCGTTTATCGAGACTTGATTCAATAATAATACCTTTAGTAGGACCGGAGGGATCGCTCAAAAGTTCTTCAATGTCGGCAACGAGCAGGATCATGTCTAGGAGTTCAGAGATATTTTTTCCCGTTTTAGCCGAGACCTCAACTATGGGCACGGTGCCGCCCCAGTCCTCGACGAGGATCTCTTCAACTGCCAAATCCTGACGAACCTTTTGGGGATTAGCTTCTGCCTTATCTATTTTATTGATAGCAACGATGACGGGGATCTTCGTTTCTTTAATGATGTGAATGGCTTCCTTTGTTTGAGGCTTTACGCCTTCGTCGGCGGCGACAACCAAAATTGCTATATCGGCGACTTTTGCTCCGCGAGAGCGAATGGCGCTAAATGCTTCATGGCCAGGCGTATCGAGAAACGTGATCTTTCTTCCATTAATCTCGGCTTGGTAGGCGCCGATATGTTGGGTGATACTGCCCGACTCCTTGCCGGCGACATTAGTTTTGCGGATTGTGTCGAGAAGCGCGGTTTTGCCATGGTCCACGTGACCCAAAACAACCACCACCGGTGGTCGAAGCTGTTTTTCCTGATTTTGGGCTTCTTCAAGTGCCATAGAACCAAAGAAATCTACCACGATTTATGCGGTCTGGCAACCTGAATTAGGTACCTTGTATCATTTAAAATTGCCTGTTACGCTGGCTACGTTCTCAAACCGAACGAAAGAAGGTGAGTCCATGAAGCTTCGGTTCAACGAAGAACGTGCAGTCCAGCTCTTTACCATCTTGCAAGACTTCTGGGAACGCAAGGCTAGCGTGTTCGAAGGAATCAAACTTCCTCAAGATCGCTGGCCGATTCCGGAAGATCCGATACAGGCAGCCAACTACTTCATGTATGCGGCCATCACCCAGCGCGGGGGAGTTGTGAGCGAAGACCCCTTTAAGTGGGTGAACCACCTCTGCGTGAAACATCCAGATCTCTTCGATCCGCTTGCGGTTGCCTCTCGTTGGATGCCCAAGAAGATAGAGGAAGTCATCAAGCTGGTGGTTACAGAACGAAGGAGTTGGGTGCCCGAGCCAGAGCAAACGGCTCTTTTCAAGCTTACGAAGCCTCGCAAAAAGAAAAAGAGTGGCAAGAACGAGGATCTCTACAAGCTCGATGAGTTTGCGGCTTCCTGGTACCACAACTCCGTCACGCTCGCTGAGCGCTGGGGAGGCAACACGCTCAACATCTTTGCGGGAGTTACAGATTTCGAACAAGCGTATGCCCGGATCGACTACAAGAATAAGATCAACAAGGGCCTACGTTCCTTCATAGGCATACGTCGGAAGATCTTCTCGCTGTTCACCATCTGGCTTCAGGAGAAGGGGCTCATTCCCGTCTTTCCAGCACCGATCCCAGTGGACTTTCACGCTCAACGTGCGCTTTTTGCAACCGGTGTCGTGGAGCCGGAAGATCTCCAACCGTTCCAAGGAAAGAAAATCCACCCGGCTGACTTTAATGGCAGGAATATCGTTCGTGTGACAGAGCGCATTACTGACACGATCGCCTTGTGGTCACAGCCCTTCATGGTCAAGCACGGGTTTTCCCACCTTGCGATCAACCCGGCCTTGTGGGTGCTCAGCCGTGAATTGTGCCCTCGCGAACTCCAAACCAGAAGTAGGGGGAGAGGCCGGAAGGAGACCCGCCAGTCGCGTCGGAACATCAAGTTGCTTTACCCAGAAGTTTTGGAAGCCAATCCCGGACTCTGGCCGTCACGCTATGCTGATGTGGCGCGTGTGTGCCCGTTGTCTCATCTGTGTAGCATGGCGATTCCGAGCGCCCCATTCTACGCATTTGGGATGCTTCTACTCCTACGTAGGGTGATGTATCCTCACGCGATGCTTCCGAATGTGTCCGTGGTGAACGGACTGCCACAAAATAGGAAAAACAACAGGAAATAGCCGTCGTTCGACGTACCGAACGGCGGCTTTCAACTTTTTATGAACACAGCGCCTTGCTCGAACATTTTTAATGAATCATTATAGCAAGTAGTGGGACCTCCGGGTGAGGTCGAAAGTGAGGTGAGTTCTTTGATGCTGTTCCGACGGCGGCAGGAAGACGTTCCCCAGATCATTGCTCGCGATGCAGAGCGTGTTCGTCAACATGCCGCAGTGGTATTGGAGGTGTTGCCGGACGGTGTCCGAGAACACTTCAACCCTCGGCCATCGTTGAATGTCCTGGCGGTAATCGGTCCCGGACAGTCCGGGCAGACGCATTTTTCCGATGCGGTGCTCCTAGAGGTGGGGTTGGGAAAGGGAATTCCGTACCATGAGGCGTGCAATGGTCGCTGGCATGGTGCACGCTACCCGCTTTGCCACTTGAGCCACAAAGACTACGCACGGCTCTCGGCTCGGATCTTCCAGATTCTTCAACAACGGGCGAACAGTATGGTGCTAGGCCGCAAGTGCGGACCTAGCAATCCGTTTTTTCTTAAGATGAACCGGGTGCGCTTTTACAAGAAGAGCGGACTCAATGAAGAGAGCGGACTCCGACCAGTTCCCGCGGGTGTCCGTTTCAGCGTCGCACGAAGGGACCGGCACCTACTTGCCGACGCGTACTGGCTCCAGTTTCATGGTCGTGACCCGCATCTAGCTTTTGCTCGGTTCATCGACAAGATCATGTCACAGTACAAAAACGAGCGGCTCTTCTTTGAAAGGCGCAAAGATGTGGCGTGGCTCATCGAGGAGCTCAAGGCCCGTTGCCCCAAGAAGGGCAGGCGTACTTGGCAGCCCTACATGTTGGTGGAACTGCTTTCTGCCCAGTTGTTCAGGGGGGTTTACCGGAAAATCCGGTTTAACTACCAGCTTGCCGAGATCGTTGCTCGCATAACGGGCTGGTCAGGCGGCGAAACGCAGGAGCGCAAGCTCATTCGTACGGTGTGCTCCGGGCCAGAGGAGCGTTTGGCCGGGATCCAACTCCGTGACATCAGTGGACTTCGTCCGCAAGATGCGCACAAAGACCACGTCGTCTTTGAGATCTTTTATCGTAGTGAAAGAAAGGAGGCGTCTATCGCCTGAAGAGCCCATCGCGTTGCGATGGGCTCAATCACATCTAGAGTGATGTCTGTGTTTGAAAATATTTGCGGTAATTGCGCTAAGAGCTATGATATCGAGTCTCCCTTAATCGGGCCAAAGATCGGCGGCTTTAGTCCGAAGAACCTCACTGTTTGCAACCATCCACACCCCTCCACCCAATATTAGTATAACTAGAGCCCATACAAGATACTTTTTCACAATATGTTGCATTAGTTAGTACGTGCTGATTATAACACCATTCATAGCTTTTTACTCCTCTTCTTCAATAACATATGCCGGCAGTTTTCCGCTTGACATAAATCACAGGACAAGTGCCAGGCCCAAGAAAAGGACACTCATGCCAAGATATCCAATAAATCCTAACTCATTTCTGTTGGCAGGGCTGAAAAATTCGAGATAGGTAACCAATCCCCAAATACCAACAAATAACGGCATAAAAAACCACCGCATCCATTTTGGTAGAAACACTTGTTTATTTTTTTTCATATCTTGATTTTTCGAGATGTGATTTTGGCGGGGACGATGTCCCGAAGTTAGAACCTAAAACGGCTTATAGAAGGCTAACTTTCTGGACTCTTGATCCAATTATAAAGAATTTGAGGCATATGCACAAAGAACATCCGGAATGGTTTGAGGTTCCTAAACCAAAATCCGATAAAGGGAAAAATGCAGTTGATTATTCGATTTAAAAACTCATACCCTCTCCCGTTTCTCATGCTCAATTATACTCCAATATGGCTTTCCATAATCCTCTCCTTCCATATCTTTTAATATTTCCATTTGCTCTGCTGGAATATCCGCAACCAATTGATCGAGGTAATCCAAAAACTGTTTTTTATTCGCGAGAGAGAAGATGTGAGCATTGAACTCTGCCAACCTAAATTTTGACGGTGTACCTTTTGGAAATTCTCTGAGAAGTATCGCTGACTCTTTATCCACAAATAGTGCATCGCAGTACGGCAAATAGCTTGAGATAAATTGTACGTCTGCTGTAGATTTAGGAGGATTCTTTTTGCCATTTGCCGCTCTGTGTGCCCACCCCGCAAACATTACGGAGCTTATTCTAATTTGTGGTATTTCAAGCAAAGAATCTATGTTACCAAAGTAACTCACAATTGACTCGGGAATCTGATTACCTTGTAGTCCTTTAGCTTGAGCAATCCTCGTGAGAGTTTCTATTATGTCGTTGGACATCGGTGGCAAAAAATCATCCAAATCCATTTCATAATTCTCACCTGCCGCCATCTTTGTCATTGCATTGTTTCTCCTCATAGCAAATTGTCTTGCCGCGCTAATTAGACCTTTCCAAAGCCCTGATGTTTCTTCTTTGATACGCTCGACAAATCCAACTTCTTTTTCATTTTGCCACCTTGTCCAAACATCTTTCAGCTGTTCACGAGTTGTTTCATTCGTCTTATGGAGACCTTCTACTTGTCCGGGGTATGGATTACCGCCTACTGAAATTCTCAAGCCAACTGACCAGCTATGTAAATCTTTTTCGAAAGCAATGTCTTCCGGCTTAAATTCAAAGCTGGCTTTTTTACCATCAAGCCATGACTCAAAATGATGAGTAATTTGATTTTTCTCGATTATGATACTTGGATAAAGAGTTTTGCCGCTTGAAAAATGTTCATACAACCTTTTCATTAATTTAAACTCAACACCTCCCGTCATTGATTCATCTCTGTGATAGAAGCTATCGGGACAAACTATGGCTTGGAGCTTAGAGGCCTTTTCGAGTTTTATGAATAAAGACTCCCAAAATGGATCAGCTTTTATTTTTTGGTGACTCGGACATGATTTGTCCAACAACTTAACTAAGTTACTAATGACAAATTGATCCAGATACACGATTTTCTTTTTAATTCTCGGTAATCCAAAATGTTCTTTATGCCAACATTTAATACACTCTCTCGAATATGACCTCGATTCAGAAATTGGCGTAAAGACACCAAAAGAATTTTCTGCTAAACACTGCGGATTTGGACAATTCCTATATGGGCCCGAAATAAAATCGCGACGGCTTATTCTCATAACTCGTTGTTTTAGTTTTGTTCTTTTCTCATCTTTCTCTAAACAACACTTTTTATATTTTTTGCCACTTTCGCAGGGGCACTGGTCATTTCTTCCTGTTTTCATGGTTGGGGATAACTTCTCTTGTTTAGGTTATCTTTAGGTATTATAATTTAGATATGGAAAAGAAGCCAGTTGGAGCAGGTAAGCCCTCAAAGCGGCAAGCAGAAATCTTGCAATTCGTTACAAAATTTCAAAGAGAAAAGAGCTACTCTCCCTCTCTTGGCGAGATAGCCGATAATTTTGGGGTTTCTATCCCGACAATTCACCAACACATTTCCTATCTACGAAAGAAAAATTTACTTTCTGCGGATAAAGGTAAAAGGCGTTCGATTCAAGCATTCAACGATCAGAAAAGAGACTTGGTAGAAATCCCGCTCATGGGACTTATTGCCGCTGGAGGGCCGATTGAGGCAATCAGAAACCCCGAACCAATAGAAGTACCGCGCAGTATGCTTTCGAGAGGTGCAAATTATTACGCTTTAAAAGTTTCCGGAACAAGTATGATTGAGGAGGGCATATCAGACGGCGATATTGTTATTGTTCGTGAACAACAAGCGGTTAATGATGGAGAAAAAGCAGTTGCTTATTTGCCCGATAAAAACGCAGTTACTCTCAAGAAAATTTATAGAGAGAAAAGGCGAATAAAACTTGTCCCGGCAAACAAATATATGAAGCCATTTTATGAAAAGAATGTTGAAATACAAGGTAGGGTTGTGGGTGTGCTTAGGCGAGAATTTTAATAAATGGTAAAATAAATTGAGAATTTATGAAGAAAAAAGAAATTAAATTTAAATTAGCAGAATTATTCTCCGGACCCGGTGGCCTTGCTCTTGGAGCCATCCGATCTTTTGCTGAAAATAAAGACAGCATATATAGCATTGAGCCAGTTTGGGCGAACGATTACGATGCGGATACTTGCAAAACATACGCTCGTAATATCCATAACGGAAATGAGAAAGGGGTTGTTTGCGCAGATGTCAGAGAAATAGACTTTAAAAAGGTGCCAAAGTTTGATGTGCTCGCTTTTGGATTTCCTTGTAATGACTTTAGTGTTGTTGGGGAACAAAAAGGATTTGATGGAAAATTTGGTCCTCTCTACTCTCATGGGGTCAGGGCTATAAATACGCATAATCCAAAATGGTTCATCGCAGAAAATGTTAGCGGCTTACAGAGTGCAAATGGTGGAAACGCTTTTAAACAAATTTTAAAAGACCTGGGCGAGGCGGGCAGGGGCTATGTTCTTACCCCTCACTTATATAAGTTTGAAGAATACGGAGTACCACAACAAAGACATCGTATTGTCATTATAGGCATAAGAAAAGATTTGGGATTGAGATTCAAAGTTCCCGCTCCGACTTCAAGGAATAACTATGTGAGTGCGCGCGAAGCTATCGAAAACCCGCGAATATCAGATGACGCGCAAAATCACGAACTTACCAAGCAATCCGCAGGTGTTGTTGAGCGGCTGAAGCATATCCCAGCCGGAGAAAATGCTTGGTATGAGGGGATACCTCAACACTTAAGACTAAACGTGAAAGGTGCTCGAATGAGTCAAATCTATAAACGATTAGATCCTAAAAAACCCGCCTATACAATCACCGGAAGCGGAGGGGGTGGAACGCATGTTTATCACTGGTCAGAACATCGCGCTCTTACAAACCGAGAACGAGCACGATTGCAATCTTTCCCCGATAGCTTTATATTCGAAGGCTCCAAAGAAAGCGCGAGAAAACAAATCGGTATGGCCGTGCCTCCAGTTGGAGCACAAGCCGTTATTTCTGCAGTGCTAAAAACTTTCGCAGGGATTCCCTACGAGTTCGTGGAATCGAAACTTACCAACGGAGAAGCTAGCGCACGAGAGATAGTAAGTTTATTTGATGAAATAGAAGTCGGCGCTACAGTTGCTTTATAAGCTCTTGCCAGTCCTTCTTCGTTTTCTTTAAAAGTCCAGATTCTTTAACAAATCGGATACCATCAAATTCTTGTCCGGGGATTTGTTTTGTTTCTCTTAATTCAGAATAGTGACACCAACCCACAACTTCACAGGGTATATTTACGAAATCCGGCATTAAATCTTTGTATTTGGAATAATGAGGTTTATTTTTTACGGCTTCGTTTACTTCCTCTTTCGTTAACCTTAAAAGATGATCATCGGGAATATCAGGGCGACAATAGATGTAAACATCTGATCTGCGCTCCTTTATCCTTATCTCATTTTCTCCGAGTACCAAGAAAGCGCTTTTTGGTTTAGACGATTTTATACCAACGCCTATTTTTGGCGTTCTCATTTTTCCATTCTCCTTGACAGCTGTAATGTCTTGCAAAACGATTTTATCGCGAATATCAAAATCAAGTTCAATATCTACATTAAACTCTCGCTTCAGAAATTTCTTTACTGCAACCTCTCCAAGCTGTCCCTTGACCCAGTTTGTTATTTTTTGCCCAAACTCTCTTTGTCGTCCAGTGCCAAAATCTGACTGCACATAATTACGAAAGTGTTGTGCTAGTGCAAAATCTAAACACAGGGCATAGTCGTCTTTATTCAGATCAACGGTTCTCCACGCTAAACTATCCTTCCATTTTCGTAGGACATTTTCGTCAAAGTAAAAACGACCTCTGCCGCCGTCCCTATCGATGCATGGAAATTCAGCCGCATTTTTGAAGTAGTTATCAAAAACCTTGTCATCAAGACCAAGAAATTCAACAGCTTCTTTTTTAGTTAATAACTTTGGCATAATCTTTATTTTAGTCCAAGAACCCTTATTCTACCTCGGTTCGAACTTGGACATCTGGCGGAGACGGGAGGATTCGAACCTCCGGGGGGAGTTAAAGCCCCCACCTCTTTAGCAAAGAGGCTCATTAGACCACTCTGACACGTCTCCGTGGTTCGCAGAGCCTATATTACTATAGATTTTACCCTCTCGCAACGACAAGCGCGCACACCGATGAGGCGCCATGTCTCTTGAGAATTTCGGCACAGCCATTGAGTGTAGCGCCGCTCGTACAGACGTCATCAATGAGGAGAATTGGTCGTCCCTCGATTCTATGGTACTGCCGACACGTGAAGAGCCCATTGATATTTGCCAGGCGAATTTCCCGATTTTCGGCGGTGGCTTGCGGCGGCGTACGGCGCTTTCGCATCAGGACTTCGTCAGTCCATTCCATTTGATAGCTATTGGCCAGCTGTTTTGCAAGAATGCCGGATTGATTGAACCCTCGCCAGTGGAGGCGATACGGATGAAGGGGTACGGGCATGATCAATGGATTGTCGCGAAAAATGCCGTACGACTTATTTATATTGAGAAAAGTGATGTACTGGGTGAGAATCCGTCCCAGAGGCAGAGCGATCTCGGGAATAAATTTATACTTATATGTTTTAATTAGCCTTTCCACCAGCGGGTCGTTGAAATCAGCGGCGATAAGGAGCTGGTCGATTGCCGCGGTACGCCGGCATAAGGGACAAGGAAGGCCGAGGATCGAAGGCGCCTTACATTCTATACATTCGAATGAACGCTTGATTTTAATGGTGTGTCCGCACGCCTTGCAGAGATATTCAATGGGCCGCTCATTCAGGTATTGGCGGCACCCCAGACAACGAGGAGGAAAAATAAGATCAAAGAACCAACGGAAAATCTTTTTAGAATAATCCACAGTTTGGATGAGTCGTTTCGCGGGGATATGCATTGAATATGCTATACTAAAGGGAGATTAATGAGGTATCTAGTTGTCTCTATGTTCAAACTTTTTGGAGCAAAAAGCAAACTCGGCATCGATATCGGCACTTCGTCTATTAAGCTCGTAGAGCTTAGCAATAGCGGTGGGCGCTATAAGCTGGAAAACTATGGCCTTTTTGAGCTCAAGGGCCAAAGCGGCGCTAATGACGCCCAAAGCATTTTGAAACTTCCCGATGAGGAGATTGTGTGGGGGATTGAGGAGGTTATTAAGAAGTCTAATTTCAAAACCCGGGATGTTGTGGCGGCGATTCCGTCGTTCTCGACGTTCACTACCGTGATTCAGATGCCGTATCTGTCGGAAGAGGATCTGGCGAAAGCTTTGCCCTTTGAAGCCCGCAAGTACGTGCCGATTCCTCTTGATGAGGTAGTGCTCGACTGGTCCATCGTTGGTATCCTCGATCAGTCTGCCACGACACCGACCCCTGGCGCGGGGACTGCTAAAACCATCGTTGAAGTATTTCTTGCCGCAGTTCCCAAAGATGAGACGGCGCGATACCAACGCATCATGCAGGCGGCGGGACTTAATCTAGTCGCGCTTGAACTTGAAAATGCCGGGTTGATCCGCGCGCTTCTCGGAAATGATTTAAGCTCTACCGCTATCGTAAACATCGGCGGGCGAAGCACATCAATGGTTGTCGTGAGCAAAGGGTACGAGCGTCTTAGCCATAACTATGAGATCGGCGGGTTCGAGATTACAAAGTCTATCGCCCGATCGTTGAATATAAGCCTTGAGAAGGCCGAAGATCTCAAACATCGGCTTGGCTTGACCGATTCAAACGAGAATATCATCAAAGAAGCCATGACATCATTAGTTGATATGATGATTTTCGAAACTAAAAAGACTATTTCTACATTCGAAGAGACCAAGAACCAAAAAGTTACGCGCGTGGTTTTAGTGGGCGGCATCGTGAATATGCCTAATTTTGTAAATTATTTCAAAGAGCGATTAGGGAGAGATGTCTACATAGGCAATGTATTCTCCCGAATCGTCCATCCCCAAGAATTAACGCCTGTCGTTCAGGAACTTTCCAATAACTTCTCAATTGCCGCGGGTCTGGCGATGCGTGAAATTTAAAAGTGAGGTATACTTTACATAACTATGGCAGATAAAGGGGGGATACAACTTCTTCCGGAGACCAGGAAAAAAATAGAGGTAAAAATCCCGGGTGAAAATAGGATGCTTTATATCGGCGCCGGTTTTCTGATTGCGGTGCTGGTGCTTTTCGGCGTCGCGAAGGCGATGACGAATAAGCTCGAGGCGCAGATCACCGAGCAGAATGTATCACTTCGGAATTTTGAGAATAGTCGAGACAAAGAAGCGGAAAAAAAGCTCTTGGCGCTTAGCAAGCAATCAGCTTCGATCTCAAGCTTTCTTACCAACCATATATTTTGGACCATTGCGTTGGGAAAAATTGAGCGAGCGCTCCAACAACAGGTAAAAGTCGTATCAATGAATGCGACGGTGTCGACCCATACCGTGAACTTGAATGCGGTGGCGCCCAGCTATACGGTCATTGCTCGCCAGATGGCTTCTCTTGTCGCGGATGACGGCGTCATGGATGTCGATATCAGCGGAGCAAAATCGACCAATGCCGGCAGTTATGAATTTAATATCACGCTCCAATTCGATGAATCTAAATTCTTAAGAAATTTCAATGGCCAATAATAAACAACTCATGGGAGTGGGTCTTATCACGGTCAGCCTGTTCTTGTTTTGGCCGTTGGCCTATGCGGAGTATGGCAAGATCAGCCTTTTAAAGACCGCCATTAGCGAGCGAGACGTGATTATCAAGGAACGCGGCGAGATCCAGCAGAACATCAAAAAACTAAAGCAAGAATACGAACAGCGCGGTTCGGAGTTGGCGACATTTGCCGCCGTAGTTCCCGCGAAAAAGAGCACTGCCGAGATATTATCAAGCCTTGAAGCCATCGCCACGCAGACCGGCAATACGATCGCCGAGGTGGCATTTTCAGCCATACCGATAAAAGCAGGAGAGGAGCACGCGCTTCTTCAGATATCGATACAGGGCAAGGGAACGTACGGCGCTCTTAAAAATATGCTTGATAGTTTTGAAAAGAATATCCCGCTCATCGATGTACAGACCATCCAGATGTCCATCGATCCCCAAACACTACAATTGAGCTATCAAATCCAAGCCGCAACCTATTTCCTCGATGATACCGCAACAAAATAAACTTATCCTATATTTGGTAATCATTCTCGGCTTTGCGGGCGGGTACTATTACTATTCCCAAAGTGGGAGCGATTACGTCGTAGCACCATTGCCTCAAGAAGGACGGGATGACATAAAAGTATTCGAGCATTTGAAGATAGATTTCGCGTTACTTCAAAATCCAGCATACAAGAGCCTACGCCTCTATGGAGAATTTCCTGTCAATCCCGGGGTGCGAGGTAAAAATGATCCTTTCTCTCAATAGCTTAGCGTATCGCTTACGGGAGGAGGGAGCGGCGCTTTTTTCATTATGGCGATAAAAATACCCAAACTGCTTATCAACGAGCTGGTTAAGCTCCGCAAACTGACGCCGGCGGATATTGAGGCGTTGCCCAAGCTTGTCCAGAAAGAAGGAAAAGATCTTGGTCAAATTCTTGTCGAAAAAAATGTCATTTCTGATGCAGACCTTCTGCAATTAAAAGTGCAGCTTTATGGATTGCCATCCGTGGATTTGGATAAGGCAGAATTGAGCAAGGAAGCGCTTAAAGAAATTTCTGAAGATGTCGCCAGTTTTTATCGGATTGTGCCGTTCGCCAAAGAAGGGAACATCCTCAAGATCGGCATTATCGACCCTGAAAATATTGAAGCGCTTGAAGCGTTGAAGTTTATCGCCTCCGATAAAGGGCTGACGTTGGACAAATATGTCATTGGCTACCAAAGCTATGATTCAGTGGTGCGTCATTATCGCACGCTGACTGGTGAAGTAGGTAAAGCGCTTGAATCTATTTCCGAAGAGGATGCCGCGGAAAAGACTGACGAAAATGCCAAAATCGAAGAGATTACCGCTGAATCGCCGGTTACTAAGATTGTCAGTGCGACGCTCAAACACGCCGTGGAATCCCGGGCGTCTGATATTCATATCGAACCGTTTGATGACCGCGTGCGAACTCGATTTCGCATTGATGGCATTCTTATCACTTCACTTACGCTTCCGAAGAATCTTCACTCCGCGGTCGTTACTCGCATTAAAATTCTTTCTGATTTGAAGATTGACGAGACACGTTTGGCACAGGACGGCCGCTTTTCGATTATGCTGGGCAAACGTAAGATTGACTTTCGTGTGTCCACGTTCCCGACAAAACATGGCGAAAAGGTCGTGATGCGTATTTTAGATCCGCTTGCCAATAAAGTCGACTTGGCGACGCTGGGCGTTGAAGGCAGATCCTCGGAACTGCTCGAGAAGGCCATTGCTAAACCGTTCGGTATCATTCTAATTACCGGTCCAACTGGTTCCGGTAAATCAACAACAATCGCGGGCATTTTAAAAAGAATCAATAACGAAGAGATTAATATCGTGACGCTGGAAGACCCGATCGAATATTTCATCGATGGCATCAACCAATCCCAGATTCATGAAGAAATCGGCTATACCTTCGCGAGCGGTCTGCGCCACATCTTACGGCAAGACCCCGACGTCATTATGGTTGGTGAAATCCGCGACAAAGAAACGGCATCTTTGGCCATTCAGGCCGCGTTGACCGGCCATATCGTGCTGTCGACGCTCCATACTAATGACTCACTCGGCGTTATCCCTCGTTTGATCGATATGGGTGTAGAAAAATACCTCATTCCTCCTACGCTCAATGTAGCCGCGGCCCAGCGGTTGCTTCGCCGCTTGTGCAGTACGTGCAAAATTGAAACAAAAGCGAATGTCGGCGAAGAAAAAATCATCAACGACGCCATTATGAGCATGCCGGCGAAGTATCAGAAGGAAATAAGTTCTTCAAGCGGCTATGCGGTTTTCAAGCCCAATCTGAAAAGCGGGTGCAAAGAGTGCGGCGGAAAAGCTTTTAAAGGCCGAATCGCTATCTTTGAAATGATGGAAATGACCACCAAGCTGGAAGAAATTATTTTAGGCAATCTCTCCGAGGCGGCAATGCGCGAGGAAGCGAAACAACAAGGAATGATTACTATGTTTCAAGATGGAATTCTAAAAGTCCTCAAAGGCGTAGCTTCCCTTGAGGAGCTCCTGGAAGTCGCCCAATCCGGCGACAGCGCCTAATATCGCTATGGAAGATTACCGACAATATCTTAATGAATTGCTCCTTATGACTGCGCAGCAGGGCGCATCAGATTTGCACTTGTCACCCGGTCACTATCCAACGCTTCGCGTTGATAGCCGACTGGTAGCGCTTACAAATAAAAAAATCCTTGATCGCGAGGCGCTTGAAGGACTCGTGTTTACAATGCTGGGAGAGCGGAAAGAACTTTTTTTGGTCGAAAAAGAGCTCGATTTTTCATATGAGCTTGAGCAGAAGGCTCGTTTTCGAGTGAATGCCTACTACACCAAGGGGAATATCGCAGCGGCGCTTCGGTTTATTCCTGATGAAATTCGGACTATCGAAGAGCTCAATCTTCCTCAGATTATCAAAGTGTTTACGAAGCTTTCACAAGGATTCGTACTCGTAGTAGGGCCGGTGGGACATGGCAAATCAACGACCTTGGCCGCGCTCATCAACCTCATTAATAAAGAACGAACCGAAAAAATCGTTACTATCGAAGATCCTATTGAATATATTTTCAAATCCGAAAAAAGCATCATCGATCAGCGTGAAGTGAATCATGATACGCACTCATTTAGCAAAGCTTTGCGCGTAAGCTTCCGCCAAGATATCAACGTGATGATGGTGGGGGAACTACGCGATTATGAAACGATCAGCGCGGCGGTAACAGCGGCGGAAACCGGCCACCTGGTTTTTGCGTCGCTCCACACGAATAGCGCATCGCAGACGATCGAACGCATTATTGACGGCTTTCCCGCGGCCCAGCAGTCCCAAATTCGCAGTCAATTGGCGAATACTATTTCAGGCATCGTCTCACAGCGCCTTATTCCCAGGATCCGCGGCGGCCTCATCCCCGCGGTGGAAGTAATGATCGCTACCACAGCAGTGCGGACCCATATTCGCGACAACCGATTGAAGCAGTTGGATTTAACCATCGAAACCGGCTATGATATGGGTATGATTTCTCTTGATCGATCCCTTGCTGAATTGGTTCGCAAAAATGAAATTTCTCTTGATCGGGCCGAGTTCTATTCCCAAAGCCCCGATGCGCTTAAATCACTGCTCAAATAACCATGGAATTTACATACCAAGCAAAAGATCAGGCTGGCCAATTCTTTGAGGGAGCCATCGAAGCTCCGAGCGAGAATATTGCTGTCGATCTGCTCCACGGCAAAGGATATGTCGTGCTTTCTCTCAAATCGACAAAAAAAGGTATTTTTTCCGCCGATCTCAACCGGATTTTCGATCGGCCCAACGTAAAAGATATCGTAGCATTTACGCGCCAACTTTCGACATTGATCGAAGCGGACATGCCTCTTGCCGAAGGTCTGCGGACACTCGCAAAACAGATTGAGAAGGCGTCTTTTTCGAAAATCATAGGCAATGTAGCCGATGAAGTAGAAGGGGGATCTTCGCTATCCGCGGCCTTGGCCCAATATCCGAAGCTTTTCTCGCCCTTTTATATCAAACTGGTGCGTTCGGGCGAAGCGTCAGGTAAACTCCAGGATTCATTGGCCTATCTAGCTGATTACCTGGAAAGAACACAAGCGATCAATTCAAAGATCAGGGGCGCATTGACGTATCCGGGCTTCGTAATCTTCGCCATGATTGTCGTGTCGCTTATCATGGTGGTGTATGTCTTGCCTCAACTGCTCTCCATCTTTAAGGAAGCGGGCGTGAGTCAATTGCCGATTACCACAAGGATCCTGATCGCCGTCACTAATTTTGTAAATGCCCACCTGATGCTGATTATGGTGTTTGTTATCGGGTCTATTTTCTTCTTTTGGCGCTATCTTTCCACGGAGAAAGGAAAGATTTGGTTTGATGGTCTTAAGCTAGCAGTGCCGTTGTTTGGCAAAATCTTTCGGAATCTTTACCTGGCCCGAATTGCAGAAAGTCTTGCCACTCTGGTTAAGGCCGATATTTCAATTCTCGATGCGATTAAAATTACTTCGGACCTTGTTGGCAATCGGAACTTCCAGGGTATTCTCCTCGACGCCGAAGAAAATGTTCGCGGCGGTGGCTCCATATCGGAAGTTTTCGGTAAATATAAGGAAATTCCGGCGCTGATGACCTCTATGGTGGCGATCGGGGAGAAGACCGGCAAGGTCGAGTACATGCTTGGCCATGTGTCCAAATTTTTCCGGACGGAATCGGAGAACGATATCCAGAATATCTCTCAACTCATCGAGCCGGTGCTGGTATTCGTGCTCGGTATCGGTGTGGCGATCCTTGTTTCAAGCATCCTCTTGCCGATCTACAGTCTTGTAGGCGCGGTGTAGGCTTGATATTGTTGATATCTTTTGTTGTACATTCATCAGGGAGTTCTATAATGAAGATACATTAATTAAGTAGGAGCGTTGTGGGTGGACACAATCGTATTGTTCTACTCTCTATGCCAACTATTGCGTACAGTGTTTACTGCAACATTTCCCCGTAGAAAGACGTTCAGCCTCTCGCAGGGTTTTACCTTGGTCGAACTTTTGGTTGTTATCGCGATCATTGGCGTCTTGGCAACTTTAGTACTTGTACAGCTTGGGACAGCCCGTGCTAAAGCCCGAGATGCAAAGCGTATTTCAGATGTGGCTCAACTCCGCACGGCGGTGGAGCTTTACTATGATGATAACGGCGGTAAATATCCCCAGGCGTCTGTAGCGGCGCCAAATAATTCGCACGGCGTGGGCGGGCGCCTTGATATTGCCCAGCTTACCACCTATCTAAGCACCAACGCACTGCCGCTAGACCCCGTTACGCAAGCTCCGTATCCTTACGGCTCCGGTGGCGGCACCCTAGCAACAAATCCTACCAAGTTTCATATCTGGGTTCAGTTAGAAAACTTTAATGCTTCGGGTCTTGCCGCTGATGCTGATATTGACTCATCGGCATGGGCGACCCCGACGGGTGATGTCGAAAATCTTAGTGTCGCTGAAGTTCTCGCAAATTGCAGTCCCTACGTTTCTACGGAAACGGACTGCGTATACGATGTAGGCCAGAAATAACTCTGAATATAAAGGAGGCCCGAGCGGGCCTCCTTTTCGTTGTGTTTATTGGTATACTGAAATCATGTTGTATGCACTTATGGCACTCTTAGGATTATGCGTAGGCAGTTTTTTTAATGTTGTCATCTCGCGCTGGGGGAAAGAGGACGGAATGTTGTTTGGGCGATCGCACTGCCCATTATGCAATGCGCGATTGGCCTGGTATGACCTGGTGCCGCTTTTAAGCTTTATTGTTTTACGTGGCCGATGCCGATCATGTGGCGCTAAGATTTCCTGGCAGTACCCGATCGTAGAGCTTGTGGCCGCTGGAATTCTGGTAGCGTTCTTTTTCCAATATGGTTTTGATCTTTCGCCTCATACACTGTGGTTTGCAATGCTTGTTATCGGCTTTCTCGCGTTGCTATTATTTGATCTGATCCATCTTATTTTACCCGATGTTATTATCGCGATCATGTCCGTCATCACCGTGGGTTATTTAGTTTTTTTGAATAAAAGTCTTCTGCCTTCTTCACTGGCAACCGGTTTACTGCTTAGCGCGCTGTTTGCTATACTATATGTAGTTTCGCGAGGTCGATGGGTCGGTTTCGGAGATGTTAAGCTCATGTTTCTTGTTGGCGTGGCGTTTGGCTATCCGTTCGGAGTTTTAACAGCCATCGCTTCCATTTGGCTGGCGGCCGCTACCGGCATCGCGTTCATAGCGGCAGGCAAAGCTACGGGAAAGTCCGCTCTGCCGTTCGGGTCATTCCTGGCAGGCGTATCCGTCGTCTATATTATTTTTTTCAATGAAATCCAAACATTTCGCTGGTACTTCTAATACCCCGATGCAAGTCATCGTTGTTGTTGCTTTGATGGCTACGATGTTCCTTACGAGCAGATCCCAATCCGCCGAAGCTCAACTTATTATTCTATCATCTGATCAAGAACGGATTTTCCAGGGTGAGGTTGTCGAGGACATGGTTGTTCTCGATGCGCTCAACGCTTCAGCGCGCGCCGGCAATATTCCGCTTTCATTTAGTATTGATGAGGTTCGTGATGCAACCATCATTACGCAACTTGATGGCCACGATGCAGGAGACACTATTCGGTTTTTTATAAACTCAAACCTTATCGATGGCCATAAAATTCATTCTATTCCTTTGCGCTCCGGGGATGTCATAACGGTTAAAATTTTCTAAATGCGAAATAGCGGGTTTACGCTCATCGAAGTATTGGTGGTGGCCTCAATTACCATCGTTATCACCGGCTTTTTGATGGTCAATTTCTCTGAAACAAAACTTAACCTTGATCATACGATGAATCTCGTGGTAGCGGATATCCGCGATACGCAGACCAAAGCAATAACTTCAGCGACATACAATAGTACCTTACGGTGCGGGTACGGCGTGTCCTATGTTAACGCTACCACATTTAAGATATACACGAGTCCTACTGCGTCAAATGCCTGCTCGACCTATAATCGAAATTACGAAGTGACTGATACCATAGCTCGTACTGTCACCATTCGCGATCAAGGCGTGGAATTTCGCAGTTCATTTTCCGATATTTTTTTTGAGCCGCCCGATCCGGCGACCTTTATCAATAATATTGCCGGGTTAAGTACGCCGCCAGTCCAGATCGTTATTCGTCGTACCGGCGCCGATTGCGCCACCAGCCCGGGAAGCTGCCGAATTATTTGTGTTTATCCCTCGAGCCGGATTGATACGGCAACAGGCGCTACGTGCCCATAATGAATAACCAATGCAATAACCGAGGATTTATTCGCCAAAATCGAGCTCACAAAAATATGTGCTTCGACTCTAACGGGTTTACGCTTGTTGAAGCGCTAGTTGCGCTGACGATACTTTCCGTCGCCATCGTGCCGGCGTATGCGCTTTCAACCTCATCGGTAGGTATCGCCTATTCCATAAGAAATAATGTTATTGCGGCGGGATTGGCCCAGGAGGGAATTGAGGTGATACGGGCGACTCGTGATTCAAATTGGTTCGTCGGTTCTGCTTTTGATACCGATCTTGCCGACGGCGACTATGAACTGCAATGGGATTCAATTCCACCATTTTCTATCTATCAAGACCGTTTTCTTTATCGCGGAATACAAGGGAAATACCGCATCAACCCGGGAAGCTCTTCAGTTCAAACCATTTATAAAAGAAAAGTGAGTATTCAGAAAATATCCAGCGTTGAACTAATGATAACTTCGGAAATTCTATGGACAGAAAGAAATAGAAGCCGGAGTTTTAAAGTGGAATCGCATTTATTTGATTGGAAATGAGACTATTTAATAGCCATAAATTAAAGAATGATCAACACGGGTTCAGCCTCATTGAGGTTCTGATATCAGTATTTGTGTTCTCGATGATCGTAATTGCCATCGGCGGTATTTTCACCCAGATTCTTGCCCTTCAGCGTCGCGGCGCGGGAGCGCAAAAAGTCCAGGAGAATACATTGTTTGCCCTCGAGCTTATGGCACGCGAAATCCGGGTGAGCAAGATTGACAATCAGGATGCTCCTCTTTGCGATCGTACAACGCTCACTATCGTACACCCCGTGAACGGCACGGTGATTTATTCGACGTCCGGCGGACTGATCCAGCGCCAAGCCGGAGGAACGGTTACGACTATCACCTCCGCGGATGTTAATTTTAGCCGTCTTAATTTCTGTGTCCTTGGCACGACCGTGACTGCTACCGTGGGAGATCAAAAGCAGGCTCGGGTGGGGATTATCATGCAAGCGAGTAGTCGGGCAACTCGTCCCGAGGATACGCTGGTATTTGATCTCGAAACAACCGTCATATCGCGCGATAATGCCATTGAATTTAGTAATTGATATGAAGAACTCCCAACAAGGTTCCATCATCATCTTTTCTCTCCTCCTCCTCGCAAGTATTCTTGCTATTACACTAACCTTAGCCAGTGTTTTTATTCCGAAGGTGAGATCAATTGCGGAAGCTGGCAATTCTACCCGCGCTATCTATGCCGCAGATTCCGCAACGGAGGTATGCCTGTACGAAGCGCGCAATCAGCCTGCTAGTGCTATTGCGCGGCCGATTTTGATTAATGGAGCCACATTTACCATCGCAAGTCTTTCAGCGAGCCCGGTCGATGTTAGCGCTGACTGTCGGCCGTTGAGTTCCACGACGTTTAAGTTTCGAGCACTTGGCACCTTCAATGGGGTGAGTCGCGCTCTTGAAATCGGCCAGTAAAATGGTATAATGTAGGGGTATTTATGAAACCTCGATGAATCCCGTTAGAAGTAGCCCTAGCGGGTCCATTATTTAAAACTATGGTATGCCACGTATATTCCATAAACATCGGTGCAGAGATATGCTTAGTTCTGTACTGCTTCTAACGGGATGAATCGTACGCACGCTCAACAGCGCATTAAAAAGCTTAGGGAAACGATCAATTATCACCGGCGCCAGTATCATGTTATGGATCGCCAGGAAATCTCGGATGAAGCACTCGACTCCTTGAAGAAGGAGCTTTTTGATTTAGAGCAGGAATATCCGGATCTTGTCACATCTGATTCTCCAACACAGCGCGTGGGGGGAGAGCCGCTTAAAAAGTTTAATAAGGTAGAACATCGTGAACGCATGCTTTCCCTCAACGACGCCTTTAGTCAGGACGACATGATTGAGTGGGAAGAGCGGGTGAAGCGAATTGATCATCATGCTACGGTGGGGGGATTTTATTGTGAATTAAAAATCGACGGCTTAGCAATAGAACTGTGGTATCGCAAGGGATTGCTCGCGATCGGCGCGACGCGTGGCAATGGCGTAATCGGAGAGGATGTAACCCAAAATTTAAAAACCGTGGAGGCTATTCCGCTGACGATTAATGATGCGCGCTCGGAGGTGATCGTGCGCGGCGAAGTATTTCTCACTAAAAAAGATTTTCAGCGCATCAATAATGAACAGGCAAAAAAAGGAGAAGCTACGTATGCCAATCCGCGCAACTTAGCGGCGGGTTCGGTTCGCCAGCTTAATCCGAAAGTTACCGCTTCGCGCCGGCTGGACTCGTATGCCTATTCACTGGTGACCGATCTCGGGCAAAAAACCCACGAAAAGGAACACGAAACATTAAAGAAGCTTGGCTTTAAGACAAACACCCATAATAAATTTATTAGAACTCTGAAAGAGGTGCAGAAATTCCGAGACTACTGGGAGAAACATCGCGAGAGTCTGCCCTATGAAATCGACGGTATCGTCGTCATCGTAAATGACAACTCAATGTTTAAAAAGCTTGGCGTGATCGGCAAGACGCCGCGTGGCGCCATCGCGTATAAATTCTCGCCTCGGGAATCGACTACTATCGTAAACGATATTATCGTAAGTGTAGGCCGCACCGGTACGCTTACACCGCTGGCCATGCTTGAACCGGTCGAAATCGGCGGTACGCGCGTCTCGCGAGCTACGCTTCACAATATTGATGAAATACATCGGCTGGGAGTAAAGATTGGCGATACAGTTGTCGTGGGCCGCGCCGGCGACGTCATTCCGGATATTAAGAAAGTTCTTACGGAACTTCGCACCGGCAGGGAAAAAGATTTCCGTATGCCTACGAAATGTCCGGTTTGCGGCCAACCCGTTCGACAAGTTCAAGACGAGGTTGCGGTGAAATGCGTCAATAAAGAATGTCCCGCTTTGCGTCGCGAAGCCATATATCATGTTGTCACGCGAAGCGCATTTGATATTGATGGTATCGGACCTAAAATCATTGACCAGCTCATGGACGTTGGTCTTGTTCAAGACTCGGCTGATCTCTTCGCGCTCAAAAAAGAGGAGCTGTTGAATCTCGAACGCTTCGGGGAAAAATCCGCCCAAAACGCAGTTAACGCCATCAAATTGCGAAAGGAAATACCTTTCAATCATTTTATCTACGCCTTGGGTATCGATCATGTGGGGGAGGAGACCGCCTTTGATTTAGCGCGGCGATTTAGAACGATCGAAAACTTACGCAACGCCTCTCCTGATGATCTGCATGCAATTCCCGATATCGGTCCCGTAGTGTCAGAAAGCATCTACGCGTGGTTCAAACGCGGCTATAATCAAAAGCTTGTTGATAAATTTTTAAAACTTGGCGTGATAGTGTTAGAAGAAAAAGCAAAGAAAGGATCGTCTAAACTAGCTGGCAAGACGTTTGTGCTCACGGGGACTCTTGAATCCATGAGCCGCGATCAAGCGAAAGAGCGAATCCGCGCCCTGGGCGGCGATGTTTCAGCGTCTATTTCCAAAGAAACTGATTATATCGTCGCTGGCGTGGAACCGGGCTCAAAATTAGAAAAAGCACAGAAGCTAGGGGTGAAAATACTTGATGAAAGGGCCTTTTTGCGGCTCTTGACGAAATAGGTAGGAAAGAGTACAATTTACTCGTACTGGCAATTCTGCCAGAGTTCCTTAACTGCCGCGTAGTGCGGCCAAAACTCTCCTGCGTAGTGCGGGAAGGAGTATGCGATGAGCGACTTTGATGGACTGACCCTCAAGCAGGTCATGGACCTTGGGAACAAGATCGGCGGCCAGGAGCGCGCCAAGCGCTTCATGTCCGGCGAGCTCATACTGGTGGACAAAGCCCAGCAGATCAGCCATGACGGCTGGGCCAACGGCGGCGTTACCTACGCCTCGGGCCTGGACACGGCCGCGTTCTTGGCGGACTGGACGAAGTTCTACACGGATGTCTTCGGGGTAGTCGTGGACTTGTCGCATGTTTCACTTCCTCCCGTGCGTTCCAGCTTCGGCTGGGGCGTCGCGGTGATTCCCGGTATCTCCGTCCAGCAGGCATTCGACAAGTGCGTCGAGCGCTTGCGTGGATGGAAGTACACCGACCAGTCCCTGGACAAGGCCGTCCCCAAGGACAAGGACGAGCGAACCGTCAAAGATGCTCCGTACATCATCTGGTGCCGTCCTCGCGTCGAAGCTGACGAGGAGCTCAAGAACCTCTCGGCCAAGAAGATCGCCGAGCGGGACATCACGACGATGACTCTCTTGGAGCGCCTGCTTCTGGAACTGTGGTTCCACTACAAGACGAGCGGCCATCTGGACATCAAGAACTACACGCTTTGCTCCGGATCGCGGCACTCGGACGGCAGCGTCCCGGGCGTGGACTGGGACAGCGCCCACGGCAGGCTCCGCGTGCGCTGGAGCGGTGTCGAGCGCTGCAGCGACTACATCCGCGCTCGTGAGGTGGTTTCGGTGGCGGATGCGAAGCAGGCCGCCTAACACTTCTCCCTTCACCCTTGTTCCCTTTCCCTGGCCCCGGCGGACTTTCAGTCTGTTGGGGCCTTCGTTTTTGTTTTATACTTACGAATGGCTATTACAACCGGTCCTATGGGATAGCGGTTTGCCATATATACCGAAACTGCTTGTCTGGTTCTCACGAGGTATGCCTCGGAAAACTTCCGATACGAGTCGGTAACACAGGAAACTCTGAAAAAGGTTTCCGGTGAATGGACGGAATCAGGCAAAAGATCGCGGAACTCGGACGGCAACGTCCCGAACGTGAACTGGAACAGCGACAACGACAAGCTCAACGTGAACTGGAACAGTGTCGAGAACTGCAACGACAACATCCGCGCTCGTGAGAAGTTTCGATGACTACGGCTGGAGGTATTTGATCCAGCCGTTTGTCATTTTAGAGATTTCCTGAAGTTGAGATTCGAGAGCGATATATCGGCTCAAATGAATTGTTTTGATTTCGTATATCATTCGCACCAGCCACTTTAATACTTCCACATTGATGCGCGCAGAGACTAGAATAGTGTGTTTGCGGTCTCGCGACTCGAACGTAGCTGTTATGAGAGTCGTGAGAAGATCAAGCGTGGCATCTTCAACTTTGCGATAGATACCGAATTTATCTCGCTTGGGAATCTTCTGTCCGAGGTGATAGATATCCTTATATAATACACAAACACTATGAATGAGGGGAACGGAATCCTTGGGGGGGGGCTTAATGAGGGACATAGTTTATTTAATCAAATCTCGAGCCTGGAGAATCTGGTATCAGCGTGGCAAGAATTCAAACGATGCAAACAATCAAGACACGATGTACAAGCATTTACCTTCGCGTTAGAAGACGAACTCTTTAGTTTGCACGAACAGTTACAGAATAGGCGATACACCCACGGTCAGTATACGCCATTTTATGTGACTGATCCAAAACTGCGGCATATCCACAAAGCTACGGTTCGTGATCGGGTATTGCATCGGGCCATTTTCAGAGTTTTGTACCCACTCTTTGACCGTTTGTTTATTTTTGATTCCTACGCATGCCGGGTGGGTAAAGGAACCCATCGCGGTGTTACGCGGTTAGAAGAGTTTGCTCGCAAGTTCAGTAGAAATAATCGCAAAAACATTTTTGCTCTGAAATGCGACGTACAGAAGTTTTTTGATTCTATCGATCACGAAATTCTGTTTCGCTTGATGGAACAAAGAGTGGCTGATCCTGACGTGATGTGGCTTGTGCGGCGCATCTTAGAAAGTTTTGAAAAGGAGAGCAGAAGAGGATTGCCACTTGGGAATGTAACTAGCCAGCTTTTTGCAAATATATATTTGAATGAACTGGATCAGTTTGCAAAGCACACGCTGAAGCTCCATTGTTACATTCGGTATTGCGACGACTTCATTATACTTATCGAGAGTCGTGATGAAGCAGTTATTTTCGTTTCGTTATTCCGGGAATTTCTTGAGCATAAGCTTAAGCTTACCCTGCACCCCGAGAAGATTATTGTACGAAGTTATCGGCAAGGAATTGATTTTCTTGGATATGTCGTGCGGCCATACTGCCGGACGTTGCGGACGAAGACAAAAAAGAGGATTTTGAGAAGTGTCACAGCTGGAGTTCCGAAACAGTCGCTCCAATCATACCTCGGCGTTTTGAAACACTGCAACAGTTATGGTATCGTGGAGGAAATCAACAACATCACTAATCATGCTTTCCGATAAGGAAGTCCAACATATCGCCACGCTGGCGCGTATCAAGTTGACGAGTCAGGAAGAAGAAAAGTTCAAAAAAGAGCTCTCTTCGATTTTGGATTACATTGAAACACTTAAACGAGTGGATACGGAACAGGTGGCGCCGCTCTATCAAACGACCGGCTTAGTGAATGTCCTCCGTCCTGATGAGTCGCGCCCTTCATTTATCATGGATGAGAAACTCAACGAGTTGTTAATTGGTCAGGTGCCAGATACCAAAGGTCATTTTGTAAAAGTTAAGCCAGTTTTGAGAAAATAATGGCAGACATCGGACACACTATCGAATCCGCTCGCAAGGGCATCGCCGTAGGCGATTTTTCAGCACGGGAAATTTTTGATGAGTATCAAAAAAAGATCGAGGAAAAGAAAGATTTGAACGCATACCTCTCTACTTTTAAATTCGCAGAGCATGGGGCCTACCCGGCCAGGGAGGGCGATTTAGCGGGAGTGCCATGCGCTATTAAGGACAACATGCTGATAGAAGGGGAAATTGCCACCGCCGGATCAAAGATTCTGGAGAATTATGTTTCGGCATACGACGCGACGGCGATTAAGAAATTAAAAAAAGCCGGCGTTTCATTTTTGGGAAAAACAAACATGGATGAATTTGCCATGGGATCGTCCACGGAAAACTCCGCCTTCGGCACGGTGAAAAACCCGTTGGATGTTTCCCGGGTCCCAGGCGGTTCTTCCGGCGGATCGGCGGCGGCCGTGGCGGCGGATCTTTGTGTCTTTGCGCTCGGTTCTGATACCGGTGGTTCGATTCGTCAGCCAGCCGCATTCTGTGGCGTGGTGGGATTAAAACCGACATATGGCCGTGTTTCACGGCACGGGTTGATTGCCATGGCTTCTTCGCTGGATCAGATCGGGCCGATTACAAAAACCGTGGCCGATGCGGCATTAGTTATGAATGCCATTGCCGGCCATGATATATTTGATTCGACGACGGTTTCCCGAGACATGCCTGATTTTGCCATAAATTTAGAAAAAGATATCAAAGGATTGCGCGTAGGAGTGCCCAAAGAATTTTTTGGAGGAGGATTAGATAAAGAAGTGTCAGCGAAGGTTCTGACTTCCATCGAACTGCTTCGGGAAGCGGGAGCGACTATTCATGAAATATCATTACCCCATACAGAGTACGCTCTCGCGGTCTACTACATTATTATGCCGTCTGAAGTATCGGCGAATCTTGCTCGCTTTGATGGCATCCGTTACGGCCATTCGTCGCAGAAGGGGGAGGCGCTCCTTGATACGTACTTGGCATCTCGCGCGGAAGGCTTTGGCGCCGAACCGAAGCGCCGAATTATGCTCGGCACGTATGCGCTTTCTTCCGGGTACTATGATGCCTATTACCTGAAGGCCCAGAAGGTCCGGGCGCTGATAAAAAAAGATTTTGACGAAGCATTCAGGAGTGTAGACGTGATCGTAGGTCCCACTGCTCCGACCGTAGCGTTCAAGGCCGGTGAGAAATCGGAAGATCCTCTGGCGATGTATCTTTCCGATATATATACGGTGCCGGTTAACCTTGCCGGTTTGCCGGCGATCTCCATTCCGTGCGGAATGGGATCAGAAAGCAATCTGCCCGTAGGATTTCAAATTATCGGTAAACTTTTTGACGAGGGAACCGTCCTGCAAGCGGCGGCGAACCTCGAACGAGCGCTTGTATGATTAACCTCAACCTAGATCCCAACGCGATGCTTAATGAGGCGTTTAGCCTCGCCCACCCGGGAATTGATCATGTTTTTGTCGCTACGCGAGACGGATTATTGAAAGGCTATGCGGCTTTCAATGTCGCTTCTGCCGGTTTTGGCGAGTATCGTTTGGGTGACATCAACGCAGGAGACTGGATCTATGGCTTGCCGTATAATTTCGTAGAGATACTGAAGACTATTTCCTTTTTCGTTTCGCTTATTCTTGTGATTCTTTTTATGTCAATCTGGCTTCGTTTGAGGCCACTCAATCAGAAAGAATCTTCACTTGCGGGACTTGCAAGCGAGATTAGTCCGCCGGAACCGGCGGCGGGAGGTCCAATGATATCGCGCTGGGAAGAAATTATGAGGCATATGGATTCAGTTAAAGAAGCCGAGTGGAAGTTTGCGATTATCGAAGCGGATAAGTTGATCGAGCAGGTTTTGAAGAAAAGCGGATTTCCCGGCGATACGCTGGGAGAGAGATTAACACTTATGAATCAAGATCAGCTTCAAAGTCTCGACAGCCTTTGGGAAGCTCATAAGGTTCGAAATCACATAGCGCATGACTTCAACTATTTTCTTCGCTATACTGAAGCTAAGCATGCCGTTGATCAATATCGGATGGCGCTGAAAGAACTGGGAGCAATATAACGATGGATACCCTTCGGAAACTCATCATGGCTGTCCTCATCGCCGTCGCCGTCATTGGCGGCGCTTTTGGCGCATATTCGCTTGCGTATGCGGGCAAAATATTTCCTCGCGTTTCAATCGGAATTGTTCCCGTGGGTAGTTTAAACCGCGCCGATGCGGTACGGGCCGTCGAAAGTCATTTGCAATCCTTTCGCGAGCAAGGCGTGATTTTGCAGGTGGGGGAAAAGTCAGAATCCATTCCTTTAGACGAAATTAACGCGGATATGGGTGCGGAAAGGTTCGTCGCTCGCGCTTTTACCGTCGGTCGGGAGGGAGATTGGCGCACTCAATTGTGGGCTCGGTTGCGCGCCCCATTTCTGAACACCTTTGCGGAGACGGAACTTGTAATAGATGCGGAAGCGTTGCAGGAACAGATTAACGCCATTGCAGAAATTTTTGATAATCCAGGTAAAGACATTCGATTTAAAATTGAAGGAACGCAGGTTGCGGTTTTAACCGATACAAAAGTGGGGCAAATTATCAATCGTGATCAAGCAGTAGCGGCGACAAAGGCATCAATGGCACAGCTCAATCTGATGCCCATCGTCCTTACGCTTCAAGATGACATACCAGTACGCAATTCGGCATCAATTACGGAAGCTCAACGCCAAGCTAAGCGTATACTCGCCGCTCCTTTACAGCTCCAAGCCGAAACTGAATCATTTACCATCTCCCAATCTCAACTGGGCCAATGGATTAAATCTGGTTCCGATGAGAATAATTTGGTGCCGGCCGCTGATCGAGAGAGGATTGCGCAGTATGTCACCACTTTGGCGAGTCAGCTGAATATAGTGGCTCAACAGCCGGTGATACGAATCGAAGACGGAAAAGTATCGGAATTCAGGCCGCCTCGTTCGGGACAAGCGCTTGAGGAGGATCGCACGATTGATCTTATCATTGCCGAGATAGAGCTTCGCCGCACGAAGCCAGCTTCCAAGACTGCGATTGTGATGCCGATAAAAACAACGAAGCCGGTTTCCAATGTAATTAACGGACCCCAGGGCATTGTCGAACTGCTTGGCAAAGCCACTACCACATTTGCGGGCAGTCCGGCTAATCGCAGGAGCAATATTCAAAACGGCGTCCGCTTCTTATCGGGCATATTGGTGCCGCCCGGAGAAGAATTTTCGACGATTAAAACGCTGGGCACAGTTGATAACACCACCGGCTATCTTCCCGAACTTGTAATTAAAGAGAATCGGACGATTCCTGAATTTGGCGGAGGATTATGCCAAGTTTCCACAACGCTTTTCCGAGCCATTCTCAACGCGGGTTTACCGATTACTGCCCGCCAAAACCACAGCTATCGAGTCTCATATTATGAAAAGGACGGCGCTGGCCGCTATATCGGTCCCGGTCTAGATGCGACGATCTACCAGCCTAATCCGGATCTCAAATTCAAAAATGATACCAGTGCCACCATTCTTATATATGCGTATGTACTTCGAGATACTTTAACGTTTGAACTGTATGGTACGCATGATGGGCGTAAAGCGAGCATAAAAGGTCCGACGCTTCTTAGCACTATTCCTGCAGGAGATCCGATTTATGCAGAGACGGATACTTTGCCGGCGGGAGTAACCAAGCAGATTGAAACAGCGCATGCCGGAGGCAGCGCCGTGGCCATATACTCCGTTACGTATCCGGACGGCAAAGTGAAGACTCAAGAATTCAGGAGTTATTACCGCCGCTGGCCGGCCCGATATCTTGTGGGCACGGGCGGCGTGATGCCCTCTTCTTCTCCGGCGCCACCGATTACTCCTACGCCAGCCTTCTAGGTTTATCAACATTCTCTCTTCGTAGTTTCTGAAATGTTGTATAATATATAGATATCGCGTGCGGGAGCAGTTACTTTTTCTCTCGAACGCCCAAACTATGAAAAAACAATATTTGTGGGGAGCGGTTGTGGTGGCGGCGCTGATTGCTTTCTGGGCGATTCAGCAGAAGGACGGTTCTATAAAGAAGCTCGTAGATAATCTGAACTTAGGCCCATTGACTTTAGTCTCTTCTTCTCCTACTCCGAGCATATCCACAAGCGCAACACCGAAGTCTTCGGTAAAAGCAACTCCTAAAGCAACGGTGTCCGCCGGTACGTATGGCCAGCTTGTTGATCAGTATGTCGGAAAGCGGATTCAATTCGATCAGTATTGTCAGGCAAATCCAAGAAGCGCCACATTTAAGAACGATACCACGATCATGCTCGATAATCGTTCCGGCGACGCGCGCATTGTTACGGTAGGGGGAGTTCAGCATTCCCTGGGCGGCTACGGGTATAAGCTTGTAACTGTCAGCAGTGCCGTATTGCCCAAGACCCTTAATCTTAACTGCGGTGCGGCCGTGAATGTCGGCCAGATTTTATTACAGAAGTAGAAAGAAAACTTTTTGCGATTCGCCAATTGCTCATACGGCATTGCTCCGGCTTTCGAATCCCGACGCGAGATACTCAAGTATCTCGCTCCCTCCGCAGACATGGAAGTAAATCAAAACCACCCCAGAAGGGTGGCCTTGATTTACTTAATGTTGCGGGGCCGGGATTCGAACCCGGAACTCAGGGTTATGAGCCCTGCAAGATGCCGTTTCTCTACCCCGCGATATAATGACCTAGTGATTATATCCTATTAGATTATTACTGGCAAGCTGTATTTATTGAAAAAACCCGAGCTTTCATGTAGAATTCAGGTGCTTTATATATGATGCGCCGGCGTAGTTCAACGGTTAGAACGGGTCACTCATAACGATCAAACGGAAGTTCGACTCTTCCCACCGGCACCATTCAAGCTTTTGATATGACCAAGAAAAATCCTAATTATCAGTTTCATACTTTTGAATCCGGCCTTCGGCTGGTATCGGTTCCGATGAAAGGGACCAAGACAGTGGCAGTCTATGTTCTGGTGGGAACCGGATCAAAGTATGAGACAAAGGAAAATAACGGCATCGCTCATTTCCTTGAGCACATGGTGTTCAAGGGGACGACCAAGCGTCCGGGAAAAATGGACATTGCCCGCGAGCTTGATTCATTCGGTGCCGAATACAATGCGTTTACAACCAAAGAATATACCGGCTACTATGCGAAGGCGAGTGCTTTGAAGCTCGATTCGCTCATGGATGTCGTGTTCGATATTTATCTCAACTCTAAGCTGGACGATGCCGATATCCAGACGGAGAAGGGCGTCATCATTGAAGAGATTAATATGTGTAATGATGTGCCGTCACGGCATGTCGGCGATCTCTTTGAGCGGCTTCTGTACGGCGATCAGCCAGCCGGATGGGATATTGCCGGTACTAAAGAAATTATTAAAAAGCTGGAGCGGAAAGATTTCATGGAATACTTTAATACGCACTACATCGCGGAGAATACCGTAGTCGCCGTAGCCGGAAATATTAAGCCGGATGACGTACGAGAAAAAGCGGAACGGTATTCTTCTACGATTCGCCATGGTTCCTCGGTGATCAAGCCCGCCACGAAAGAATCCCAAGAAAAGCCCGCACTTTTGCTTGAATATAAGAAGACTGACCAGACCACCCTTGATCTTGGATTTAGGGCGTATCACATGTATGACAAAAAAAAGTATGCCCTTGGATTACTTGGTGTTATTTTAGGCGGAGGAGCGAGTTCACGCTTGTGGGAAGAAGTTCGTGAGAAGCGCGGCTTGGCGTATTCGATCCGCGCCGGCCAGCATTGCTATACCGATTCAGGCTATTTCTGCGTGAGTGCCGGAGTAAATAATAAAAAAGCGCTGGAATCGATTGAGGTTATATTGGCAGAAATCCGCAAGGTAAAGAAGGAGGGGATTACGATACAGGAACTTCAGCAGGCGAAAGATCAGATTGCCGGCCACATGGCCCTGTCGCTTGAAGAATCGGATAATATCGCCGAGTCGTACGCCGAATCGGTCTTATTTGAAAATCGTGTTTTGACGCCGGAGGAGGAATTGGATAAGATTAAATTGGTAACACGCGATGAGGTTATCGAGGTGGCGCGCGAAGTATTTGATGGAAAAAACCTCAATTTGGCTCTCATAGGTCCCTTCAAAGATGAAGAGCCGTTTAGGCGACTATTAAAAATATAACATGGCCGACCAGAATCATATCCACGTAGAGATCTCAACGGCAAGTATTTTCAGAGTTATTCTTATTGTGCTCTTCTTTGTCCTGCTCTATCTCTTAAAGGACATTCTTATCATCCTATTTTTCGCGATTATTATTGCATCGGGTATTTCACCATTCGCCACCTGGCTTGAGAAAAAGGGGATCGGTCGCCTTTGGGGAGTTCTTCTATTATACCTAACCGTTTTTGGCCTTTTTGCATTCGTCCTTTCGCTAATTATTCCGTTTGTTTCTCAAGAATTGTCGCAACTGACAACCGTATTTCCTAAAATCGTGGAGAGACTCTCTTCATCCCTTGATACCGTACAACAAGGCTCTCCTGGGTATTTTGATTTTGTCGGCGAGATGCAGAATATGCTCGATGTGTTTAGTAACTATCTTCAGCAGTTCTCGCAATCGGCGATCGGATTTATTATCAGTGTATTCGGCGGCATTTTCTCATTCGTAGGAATTATTATTATCTCGTTCTATCTTTCGGTGATGAAGCGCGGAGTAGAGGGCTTCCTTTCTTCGGTTGTTCCCGAGAAATATGAAACGTACGCTATTAATCTTTGGGAGCGTTCCGAGCAGAAGGTGGGGCGATGGCTTCAAGGGCAGATGCTCTTGGCGCTTATCGTCGGGCTTATGGTGTACGTTATCCTTTCATTGATGGGCGTAAAATTTGCGCTTGTATTCGGCATTCTCTCAATGATCCTTGAAATTGTGCCCGTTGCCGGCCCGGTACTGGCCGCTATTCCGGCCGTGGTGTTTGCATTCTTGCAGAATCCGACGCTAGGCCTGTGGGTGCTCGGCGTATTTATCGCCGTCCAACAGATTGAAAATCACATCCTTGTTCCACTGGTGCTCGGAAAGACCACCGGCCTCAATCCGGTTGTGGTCATCCTCGCATTGCTTATTGGCGCGAAGCTTGCCGGAATTCCGGGAGCTATCTTGGGTGTTCCGCTTGCAACCATTATCGTCGAAATGATTGATGATCTGGCGAAGCATAAGGAATCTCGCCGCGTTGCGGCATGATATGCTCTACGTAGTCGCAACACCAATCGGAAATCTTGATGATCTCTCCGTCCGAGCTGTAAGCGCATTACATGCGGCTGATCTCATCGTCGCTGAAGATACGCGTGTTACGCGAATTCTTCTGGATCGGTACAACATCAAGAAGGATATTGTCAGTTACCATCAGCACAGCACCCTTCGGAAAATAGATACAATTATTGGACTCTTGAGTGAAGGCAAGAAATTGGCACTCGTGTCGGACGCGGGGACTCCGGGAATCAACGATCCGGGCGCATTCTTAATCCAGAAAATTTTAGAGGCATTACCCAATCTTCGAATTGTGCCTATTCCTGGCGCAAATGCCGCCACTACTGCATTGAGCATAAGCGGTTTCCCCGCCGATACCTTTACCTACTTGGGATTCCCGCCGCACAAGAAAGGTCGGCAAACCTTTTTTAAAGAGATTGTACTGCATCAGGAAACACTTGTTTTTTACGAGTCAAAGCATAGAATGGTGAAAGCTTTGGAAGCTTTAAAGAGTGTATCCCACTTGGGAGAGCGACCGATCATGGTTGCTCGGGAGCTGACGAAGCAATTTGAAACGATTTATCGAGGTACGGTTGAGGAGGTAGCGCATAAGCTTCAAAAAGACAATCTCCTCGGCGAGTTTGTGATCGTCATCGGACCCGGCTATAAAAAGAAATATGTCGAAGAATAGATTCTACATCACAACACCGATCTACTACATAAATGATCGGCCACACATCGGTCACGCCTACACAACAATCGTGGCGGATGTTCTTGCGCGCCTGAACCGTATTCAAGGGCGAGACGTCACATTTCTTACTGGCACTGATGAGAATTCCCAGAAAACGGTTGTTGCGGCGGAAAAAAGCGGGGAATCGATAGATGCGTATACGAATCGACTCGCTGTGATTTGGAAAGAAACATGGCAGAAACTGGGGATCTCAAATACCGATTTCATTCGCACCACGGAGGAGCGTCATCGAAGTGTCGTCGAGGAAATTTGGAAACGAATCAATGAGAAAGGGGATATGTATAAAGGAAAGTACGAGGGCCTCTACTGTAAGGGGCACGAAGCTTTTATGAAAGAGAGTGATCTCATTGATGAGCTTTGTCCCGATCACAAGACAAAGCCAGAGCGCCTCGTTGAGGAGAATTACTTTTTTCGATTATCGAAATATCAGCATAAGCTTCTCGAGTTTTATAAAAGTCATCCAAACTTTGTTGTTCCGGAAAGTCGATTTCATGAAGTAAAAAGTTTTGTTCAAGCAGGACTCGATGATCTCAGTATTTCTCGAGAAACTCAAAAGTGGGGAATCCCGGTTCCAACAGATCTAAAGCACGTAATCTACGTGTGGTTTGATGCGCTTATCAATTATATTTCTGGCATTGGAATGAAACAGTGGGAGGAGCATCCGGCTGACATTCAAACCGTAGGTAAAGATATTATCCGATTTCATGCCATAATCTGGCCTGCGATGCTTCTCTCTGCCGGATTGCCGCTTCCAAAACAAATTGTCGCGAATGGATTCTTTACCGTTGATAATGTTAAGATCTCAAAATCCCTCGGTAATGCCATCGATCCGCTTAGTCTTGCTGAAAAATATGGCGTTGACGTACTCCGGTATTTTTTGCTTCGTGAAATTCCGTATGGCGAAGATGGTAATTTCTCCGAAGAAAAATTGAAAGAACGCTACAATAGCGATCTTGCAAATGGACTTGGTAATTTTACTGCTCGCGTGCTGACACTCGCCGCAAAAGAAACATTCTCCGAAAAGGAAAAAGTAACTGAAAAAGTTGAATTTAAAATAAAGGAGACAAAAGCGATTGTTGATGAAAAGATACGACAGTTCAAACTTCACGAGGCACTTGCGCACATTTGGGAATTGCTCGCATTCGGAGACGCATATGTAAATGCAACACAAGCCTGGAAACGCGAAGACAAGAATGTCATTTTCAGTCTGGTCACATTACTGGACAATGTAGCGTTTCTACTCCAACCATTCATGCCGGAGACCGCTGAAAAAATTACCAAGCGTATCGTGTGGGAAGGGGACGCGCTTACCATCAAACCTGGTGATGTATTATTTCCTCGACACACATGATCGACACCCATTGCCATATCCAGGATCGACAGTATGATGTCGATCGAAACGAAATCATCAAACGTGCTCGCGAAAATAACGTGAGCATGATTTGTGTTGGGACTGATTTTAAAATGTCTCAAAAAGCAATTGCACTCGCGGAGCTGCATAATGACATATGGGCATCCATTGGGCTTCACCCTAATGACAATTTGGGAGAAGTGTATGATCAGTCACAGTATAAATCACTCGCGCAACATCCAAAAGTGATCGCGATCGGAGAAATTGGGTTGGATTACTATCGTACGGTTGATGAGGAGAAGAAAAAATTTCAACGTGAGCGATTTTTACAACAACTTGAGCTCGCAGAGCAAACACAGAAACCAGTGATTATCCATTGCCGCGACCCACTTCGTCCGCCTAGACTCAAGGCTGGTCAAAGCGCAAGCGAAGCGAGCGCGCACCGGGATATGCAGGAGATTCTGAAATCTCGTGCGCATCAATTGCTTGGCGGTGTCATCCATAGTTTTACGGGAACATACGACGATGCAAAAAAGTACATTGAGCTTGGTTTTTGCATTGGTCTCAATGGCATTATTACCTTTACTCGGCAGTACGATGCGACAGTTCAGAAGATTCCGTTAGAAAAAATTCTAATAGAAACCGATTCGCCATATCTCGCGCCTGAACCACACCGTGGCAAGCGCAATGAGCCTGCATATATTGTTGAGGTGATTAAACAAATAGGAGTCCTGCGCAACATTTCCGATGAAGATGTCATCGCCGTGACCTCAAAAACGGCTCAAACGCTCTTTGGGCTCGAATAGGGGAAACTATTTAGCTTTTGTAAGGTTTCTTCAAAAAAATAGTAACCTTTTACAATCTTAGCCGACCGGCAACAAATGGCGTCATTGCTAAGAATGTCGGACTTCGAGTCCTCCTTTTTTCTTAAAGACACGCCTCACTCTTTTTTAAAGAAGAAGATTCTTTAATTATCAACAGCTGTTCTTTGACGCTCTCTCGAATATGGGGGATAATGTACTTGTTCGGTCCGACATTCTTTGAAAACATTGGATATGTCGGTTGTCGGCTATTAGGAAAGCTTTTGAAGGGTCATCACGGTGACCTTGCAGGGATCAGATACAATCAAAAAGCAAACCGCCGCTTCCGCCCAGCTCGCCCAAGACGAGAAGAGTCCCACGAGTGAATCGTCGGTGCGAGAAGTTGGAGGAGAAACCTATGCTGCTACCTCAGTCTTGGCGCAGGAGTTCGGATACGATGCTGATCACATCGGACGGTTAGCGCGCCAAGGACGGGTGAGGAGCATACGGGAAGACAAGCGATGGTTCGTATCGCGCGGTTCGTTGGAAGCGTATAAAAAAGTGACAGAGATCCAACGACGAGTACGCGCGTTTGAAAGTGTCCAGATCTCTAAAGAGGTTCCGGAGAACGGCCTTCTTCGAAAGCCCATAACAGTTCCTTCACTAGCTCTTTTCCACATAGCCGAACGAATTCGGGCAAGTAGGATAAACCTGAGACCATCACCACGTGGTTTGGGGCTTATCCTCCTTGCCCTTTTCATTTTCTGGAGTGCCAGCGCTCACGAGGTGAGCAAACAGAATGCTCATGTTCCTGAATTACTTCCGGCAAAGCATTCTGATTTTTCAAATGATCTCGAGCGATCGAGACAAGCATTTGCAGAACCTCTGATGGCATTCGTGCAAGAAGCGGACATTCCGATTCCTTTGCCGCTGACGAAAGGTGCAACGGTTCAAGCATATACATGGAAACCGCTTCTCGCACAGCTTGAAGGATTCAACGGCTACTTCCTCAACCCCATCGACCGTGCGATGAGCGCTCTTGTCCGCACCGTCGATCAAGAGCTTGCTACGGGATCGAATTATATTCCTCAAGTATTGTCGTGGATACCAAACCGCGATCCTCGCCCAATCGCTATCAAAGATCCGCAGATGTTTGGAAAGGAAAAATTGGCGTATCCTCGTGTTGGAGATTTTGAATCTTTTGCACATACCGCCGTTAAAGATATTGAAGGCGGCATGCGAAAGGGTATCGCAAAAAACCAGATTGCATTCATGTCTGGACCTCAGATGCCGCGCCGAGAGCCGAGCCAGGTCTCATTCTCTCTCAATGTAGATAATCCCGTTGAAAATCTGCTTGGATGGGCGACTGATATATTGGTTCATCGCATCGGTTCTATTGCTGATAATACGTATGTGGCCCATAAAATTTTTCTCCAACAGCAATCGAAAACCGCTGGTATCGCTGCTATACCTCGTCGAACTCCGGCACGGCCAGCAGCAATTCCTCCCCCTATTCTCCGTGCATCTGAACAGCTGGGAATTCTCTCGTATGTAGTAAAAACGCCAGATATGACTCTGCCTTTGCCGGTTAAGGAGCGGGGCTCGCTTCTCGCACAGCTTGAAGCATTCAACGGCTACTTCCTCAACCCCATCGACCGCGGCATGGCCATTCTGGTCAAAGCCGTTGATCGGGGATTAGGGGGAACCGCATGGCAGATTCATACCGCATGGACAAACCGAGGAACCACTAAAACCCGCATCGCCATCAAGGATCCGCACTCATTTGGCAAAAGAACTCTTGCGGGTCCGCAGGTTCAAGGATTTGAATCAGTAGCAGAAGAGGGATGGAGATCTTTGAACGAAGGCATTACGCATTTTAAGACAGCTCCCTTGGCGCGGCCCGTTCTTCCATCCCAGACCCAGCAATTCTCGTTGGGCTTTGGCCGCTTAGCACTATCATTCAGGAATATCGTCCAAGGAAAGGTCGGTACGCTGGCAGACCAAACGTATGCTTCCCATCGGACCTTTTGGTCCCAGCAAGCTTCGCTTTCGACACTTTTCGCATCTTTTCGAAAATCAAAAGCTCCAGCACCAATCGCTTCAATAAAGTCTCCTTCGATCCTGCGAGCATCCAACCAGACCACTGCGGCACTCCCGCGGCTGTTCCCTCTCGGGCGGCGTCGGCCGACACCCACTCCTTCTCCGGCGGGCACTCCGACGCCATCGGCATCCGCAACATTCTCCCAGCGTCAGATCAATGAATTAAATACTCTCATAAGGCGCTATGTAGGAAGTGCAATTACGGTAAACGCTCCTCCTGTGTCCAACAGCGTCCGAGAAGAACTCGATGCGATCAAAGGATCGCTCTTGTCGTTACAGCAGAGGGTTCCGTTTCCATTGCAGTATACCGGCAATAACCATCAAGTAGGGCTAAGCAGTTCGGTACTTACTGTCGATAACGTTCGAATTGATGGAAATGCAATCACCGCGACGTCCGGCGTGCTGGAGTTGCCCGCGGCGCTGAAGCTTGGAAACGTAAGCTATACATGGCCAGGAGCCGATGGCACGGCAAATCAAGCTTTGTCGACTGACGGAAACGGTGTTCTTACATGGACGACCATCAGTGGCGGTGGCGCGTCACTCTCGCTCAATGAAACGGTGACGGGAGCATGGGAGTTCCGTAATAATGCATCAGTGTCGGCGCTCTTTGGTTCCGCGTTTCCCGCAACTGATTGCAGTGCCGAATCGCAGAATCTTCTATGGAATTCGACCACGGGAAGATTCTCATGCGGAGCTGATGCGGGCGGAGCGGGCGGAGCGGAGTTTAAGACTGAGGAAAGCGGTGCGCAGATACTTTCCACGACAACGATATTAAATTTTGACGGCGGAAAATTCACACTCGCTGCTTCGGGATCCATCGAAGCGCGAATCAATCTTGATTGGGGTTCAGGTGGACCTGCTTCACGGTCGGCTGATCAAACTATTGCAGGAGCATGGCGATTCACTGCCGCATCGAACCAATTTACGAATACGCTTGAAATCGGGACTGCGTCAATCTCAATATTGACTCTTGGTACGCCTCTCACCGATGCATCCATTGCTGATGCCATCACTATTAATTGGACCGGATTGCAGAACTATCCAACCGGATGCACTAACCAGTTCGTCACAACGATTGGGGATACCCTTACATGCGCTTCAGTGAATATTTCTGGCATGACGAATCTTAGCGTAACGGCTACCGGCCTAGCGCTTTCCGGAGATGCCATCACGCTTATGGCTGGATTTAACATTCCTCTCACCGCATCAACAAGCAACTGGGAAACATTCCGCGATATTCCAAGTACGCGCATCACAGCAGGAACTGGTTTTGCATGGTCAGGCAATACATTCGGTGCTGATACGGGGTTTACTATGCCACTGACCGCGTCGCAGACAGCGTGGGAATTATTCAGAGATACGCCTTCAACGAGAATTACTGCAGGCACGAACCTCTCATGGTCTACGAATACGCTTAATGTATCCGGACTTCAGCCATTAGATGCTACCTTAACCGCACTTGCGGGAACTGGCGGATCGAATGGCCTCCTCACGGTTACAGGATCTAATTCATTCGCCGCCCGGACAATCACCGGCACGACGAACAAAATTGATGTTTCCAACGGCAATGGGGTGAGCGGAAACCCAACCTTGACGCTTGCGGATAACCTCTCGCTGGTGAACGCCTCCGGATCATTCTTTGAAGCCACTACGGGCAAATTCGGCACCTTGGCCGTTGATTCTGGTCGTATCCTCATATCAAACAACGCTACTGCATCGTTGAACTTTGAAGTGGTCGGCTATGCCTCTGCTTCTTCTCTCTTCGGCGCGGGGCTTACCAATTGCAGTGATGAATCCCAAACTCTGAATTGGAGCTCGTCAACGGGACGGTTCTCATGTCTGGCAGATGGGGGCGGCGGAGGATCAGGCGTTAAAACCGAAGAAGGAGGCACCCAGAATCTCGCCGCAGCAACAACGCTCAATTTTGAAGGTAATATGTTTACGCTGGCTGCTTCAGGTTCAACTGAATCGATTGTGCGCCTTGACTGGACCAACGGTCCCGCGTCACGGGCAGCTAATGAGCAGATTACCGGTCTCTGGAGATTCACTGCGGCATCTGGCCAGTTTGCCAATGCCCTTGAGATTGGCACAGCATCTGTCTCCGCATTATTCGGTGCAGGCCTCACTGACTGCGATGCAGGTGCCGGCAACAAAGCATTGAATTGGAGCGGAGAAACTGGGCTTTTCTCATGTACGGATGACGACGCAGGAGGAGGGGGCGGGGCCTTAATTGAGGTACGCGAGGGATTCAGCGGAAGCGGCACGAATGTTTCTTCCGTATCCTTTGAAGGCGGTTCATTTGCCGTTTCCTTTTCGGGAACAGAAGCACTGGTCCGATTAGATTGGGGAGCCGCAGGACCCGCATCGCTCTCCGAAGCTGAAACTATTGCGGGCAACTGGGTAAACATCGCCAACCCGTGGGCTGATGACGAGGTTTCGGATACTTTAACCGTAGGTTCTGGAGGAAGCGTGAACGATGCGGCGCTTTCGGTGAATGTTGCGCATGTCAATGCGGCAGAAACCATCACCTCCCTTTGGGAATTCCGCTCTGGGGCATCGCTTTCCGGCGGTGCGACTGGCCTATTGGTTGATCTGGACTCCACCGGAGACTTCATTGTGAAGCGTGGCGGCACGACTTACCTCACCATCACGGATGCCGGCCTATTCACCTTTGACAACATCACGCTGGACACCACCACCATCGGCACCACGAGCGGAAACCTCACCCTGAACTCAGCCGGCACCTTGGATGTGCAAGATGACGCAACCTTTGCTTCTACGCTCACTACCACCGGTCTTGCCACCTTCTCCGGCGGTGCTTCTTCTTCCACCGGCTTTGAGATCACTACCGGCAACTTGGGCATCAATGCGGGCCCAATCACGAGTGCTCGGTTAGAAGTCGGCGGCACTGCGAGTATCTCAGGAGTGGCGACATTTGGCTCTACACTTGGCGTTTCTGGGGCTACAACCCTCTCATCTACCCTCGATGTTACGGGCCAAACCACCCTTGCTAATGCTTCTGTCTCTTCGAACTTCGAAGTAGGTACCTCTGACTTCTTCGTCAACACCACCGGTATCGGCGTGAACACATCAAATCTCTCCGTAGCCTTAGAAGTAGTAGGCCTAGCCTCTATCTCCGATGACATTCGCATCAATGGCAATGATATCCAGGACTCCACAGGCGCCTCTCGCCTCAACCTGGCCACCGGTTTCGTCGACTTCAACGACGATATCGAGGTATCCGGCAATGACATCAGGGATTCTGGCCAGGCCAACAGAATTACCTTCGATGCGACCAATGGCCTCATCTCCCTTACTGGCAGAGCATCTGTTTCAGGCACGTTTGAGGCGGCTGGTGGCACGGTGAAAGCGACAGTTTATTCCGGAGACAGCGCAATTACCTTCGGTAATGCGTCAACGGGAACGACCATTGCAGGTTCCGGACTTACTATTTCGCCCACATCTTGGACGGCAACACCGACGATCTCGGGACTCATTACTGCTACATCAGGACTCACCGCAAACGGCCTCGCTACCTTCTCCGGCGGTGTTTCCGTCTCCACCAACTTTGAATTAACTGGCAATACCAGGTTAGGCATCAACGTAATTAATACCAACCAGACTCTTGAAATCGGAGGTACGGCTTCCATTTCTGGCGCTGTTACCTTGAGTGGCGCTGTCACAGGTGCTACAGGCTACAATGGCCTCGTTATCACTCCTAATACCGGTGTTATTACGACCGGCACCTGGAACGGCAGCGTTATTACTCCTGCTTTCGGTGGCACGGGTGTAGCCAACAATGCTGCTTCTACCCTAACCATATCGGGCAACTTTGCTACCACATTAACGGTGAGCGGCGTCACATCGGTGACGCTACCCACCGCGGGTACCTTAGCCATCTTAGGAGCCAACACCTTCACTGGACTACAAACATTCTCTGCAGGAGCGTCAGTCGGGGCAAACCTTGAATTAACCGGTAACTTCCGTTTAGGCATCAATCCCGGTGGCAGCACTGACACCTCCCTGGAAGTGGGCGGTGCTGCCTCCATATCTGGTAACTTTACCCAAGCTGGTGCTTCCACCTTTACCACTGGCACAGGCGCCATTGCCTTAAATGGTCCCGTTACTGCTGCTCTGACCTTCACCAATACTGGCTTAGCTACCTTCAATGGCGGTGTTTCCGTCTCTACTAACTTTGAATTAACTGGCAACACCCGCTTAGGTATCAATGCTGGCGGTACGACTAACACCAACTTAGAAGTGGGGGGTACAGCTTCTATCTCCGGAGCGACGACATTTGGCTCTACTATTGGCGTAACTGGGGCTACAACGCTCTCTTCCACCCTCGGTGTGACCGGCCTGGCTACTTTCACCAATGCTTCAACATCATCTAACTTTGAAGTCGTCGGTTATGCCTCTATCTCTCAATTCTATCTCCAAGACACTGATGGCGGCACCTTCTCTGATTGTGATGGCACCGCTAACAAAGTCACCTATGATCTAACTAACCGTAAGTTCAATTGTGAAGCTGATCAAAACAGTGGCGGCAGCTCCAGTCCTAAAGGCATCTCAGTCCGTGAGACTGGAGGGACATTCAGCCATATTGGGTCGCTTTCCTTTGAATCTAATATCTTCCTTCTTTCCAACACTGCTTCCGAATCAGTCATTGACCTAGATTGGTCTAATGCTGGTGCCCCGGCCTCAAGATCTCTAGCCAATACCTGGACCCAACTCCAGACATTCACCCTGGGAGCTTCTTCTAGCGCTAACTTTGAAGTAGTCGGTAACGCCTCAGTCTCAGCCTTGTTTGGCTCTGCCTTCTCTAGCATTGGCTCCAACTGTAATACTGAAACTCAAACTTTAAACTGGAACTCGACTACTGGTAAATTCTCTTGTCTGACTGATGACACTGGTGGCGGTTCATCATTCTCAGGCCTCGACTTTGGTTTAATCGGTGGTTCCCAAGTAAAAATTACCAGCATTTCCTTCGAAGCAAATCACTTTAATATATCTAATACTGCTTCTGAAGGATTTGTCAGGTTAGATTGGACCAATGGCCCTGCTTCACGTGCTTTCAATGAAACAATTACCGGTTTCTGGAAATTTACGGCTGCCTCGACCCAACTGACCGGTTTGGAACTTAGTGGCTTTGCTTCAATTTCAATAAATGGTTTGGACTTTAATTTAAACCTTAAGGGGACCGGAGATTTTATAATCCAAGACGCCGGTACTACGGTGTTTACTATTACTGATGACGGAAAGGTTGCCTTTACCACTAATGCATCAGCATCTGTAGGTGACTTCAATATTTTCCGCAATAGCGCTAGAGCATTTACGATTCAGGATGCTGGCGGAGATGATGATATTTTGCAGGTTGATACTACTGCCTCGGCTTCTAATCCCGGTCTGGATATTAATTCCAATGTATCAGAATTTGCAGCTGGCAATAGCGCCCTAACCATTACGGTTTTAGCTTCATCATCAAGGCAGCTTCCTCACGGTGTTCTCTGGGTTCAGGATTCTAACAGTTTGACCTTGGCTTCTATGAGTAATGCCGGACGGCTGGGTATTCGCGGAAGCATTAACTCACATGCTGGCGGATCGGCTCTATGTACCGGTGTAAGTGCTCCAAATCCGGGATGTGTTGACTATGCCGAAGCGTTTCCGACATCCGATTCAACGCTTACTGCCGGTGAGATTGTTTCGGCAGATTTGGCTAGTTCTCAATATGTAAATAGAGCCGTGCCTGGTTCGCTACCCTTAGGTGTAGTGTCAACCAACCCAGCGGCCCTGATTACTGGTACAAAATTTGCTTATGGTGCTGAGGCCTTGGAACATTTGCCACCTGGGCATGTGCCAATTGCTTTAGCTGGCCGTGTGCCCGTGAAAGTGTCTACCGAGAATGGTCCAATTAAGGTGGGGGACTATCTTACTAATTCAGCCACCCGACCCGGTGTAGCCATGCGCGCATCGAAAGCTGGCCGGGTTATCGGGCAAGCACTTGAAAATTACAACGACCAAAAAAACATCGGTACCATATTGTTATTCATCAATAACACCTACTACAGCGGCAGAATAGAAAATTCCGGCCTTATGTCTGATTTGGGCGATACGCAGTCCATACTGACCGCGCTATTGAAGCAGGATCCGGATCAGGAAATCCCTTCGCAGGTCGTGACTGACCTGATAGTTGCTAATAAAGAAATCATCGCCTCTAGGATTTCGGCAAATAATTTGAGTATTGTCGGCTTGGCTTACTTGAATGAATTGAGAGCCTTGAAAATCGTTGCTGACGAGATCGATAGCCCAGCTTTAGAGCTAATGGATAATCAGCTAGCCGTGTTAGCCAATAGCGTGTATGCGCTCAACAGCCAGATGGCCTTGACCGGTGAGCAGTTAATGGCTCTGGCCAGCAACTCGTGGAATCCGAGGGAAGACATTGCTCTTAATGCCGGTTTGAGCGTTGAGGGTTCGGCAGTGTTCAACGGTGGCTTAACGGTGGACCGCATCGGTTCTGAAGGCAACCTGGTGCTGTTCAACAGCGATGTTGAATTCTTTGGCCGGCCGTACTTCAATAATGATACCGGAGGATTTTTGGTGGTTTCCAAAGGCGCGACGTATGCTAGTGTTTCATTTGAGAGGGAATACTTGAACCAGCCGGTTGTGAATACGACCATATCTTTAAATACCGCTTCAGCCAGCGAAGCAGACGAGCAGTTGCTGTTTGATAGCGACATCAGATACATTGTAACCAACAAGAATGTTAAAGGATTTACGGTGAAACTCAACAAACCTGCACCGTTTGATATCCAATTCAGTTGGATTGCTTTGGCAATCAAAGACGCTAAGACGGTATTCTCGCCCCGTCCTTCGCTAGAAGCTACGGAGGGCACAGCGATAGATGCTATCGCGCCGTCTGCAACACCTTCGGCAACACCTGAGTTTTCGCTAGAACCGACTCCTGAATCAACCCAGGAATCAACTCCAGCGCCATCAGTCACGCCAGAACCTTCAGTAGAACCAACGCTAGAACCAGTTGCGGAATCAACTCCTGAACCGAGTATTAGTGTAACACCAGAAATCACTCCAATTCCTTCGATAAGTTCAGAACCAACCCCAGAAATATCAACAGAGCCAACCTTGTAGCGTGTTATAATTTTATTAAAAATGATCCAGTTTATCATCAAAATTAAAAATATAATAACGGTTATTTTAGTAATCACTTTTGCCTTTCCTTTTCCCAATGGTATTTATGATATTGAGGAAGCGCAAGCCGGAATTAAGACACAGGTATTTATAACAATAACAGGGGCTTCAACGTGGACTGTTCCTCGTGATTGGAACAGTCAAGCCAACGTAATTGAAGCGATTGGCGGCGGCGGAGGAGGAAATGACGTCTGTGGAACCCATGGTTGCGGCGGCGGCGGCGGAGGGGCGTACGCCTATGTTAGGAATATTAGTTTGACTCGCGGGAGTAGTGTTAATGTTAATGTCGGTGTAGGGGGTGGTGACGCTGTCAAAGGCGAAGATACGTGGTTTGGCGCAGCTGCATCAACGAGTGCGAACGTTGTTGCCGATGGAGGAAAAGCTGGAAGCGGGAATACCGGCGGTACTGGTGGGTCAACTGCAGATAGCGTTGGAGACATCACTTTTGCTGGGGGTAATGGCGGAAGCAGTACCGGCGGCACAGATGGAGGAGGAGGAGGAGGAGGAGGCGCTGCAGGTCCAGGCGGAGTCGGTGGAGCTGGCGGTTCTCCTGCTGGTGCTGCTTCTGATGGCGGCGGAGGCGGAGGGGGATCAGGAGGAGCTCAGTCTACTGCAGGTGCCAACGGTCCTGGTTCTGACACTGGTGGTGCCGGTGGGAACGGTCCTAACGGTGTCGGTGGTGGCACAGTGCCTGCCGGTAACGGTTCCGACGGTGGAGGAGGTGGCGGGGGCACCGATCTTAGCACCGAAACCGGCGGCGCTGGCGGTACAGCTACCCAATGGTCAACTACTGTAGGTACTGGCGGTGGCGGCGGCGGCGCGGCTGATGCAGGCGATCCTGGCGCTGGGGGTCTTTATGGCGGTGGCGGCGGTGGCGGCGGTGAGGATACTGCTGCTGGTAGTGATGCGCCGGGAGCACAGGGCATTGTCATCATTACCTATTGGCCCAGTGGTCATGTTGTAAGAGGTAAAATAACGATCCGCGGCGGCGTAAAATTCAGGTAAATGACAAAATTTTTCCAAAAAATTGGCCTTCTTATTTTAGGGGCAACTATTGCGACCGGTTATTTTGTTTTTGTAAAAGAATCACCGGAAAATAATCAGTCAGTTACTGCTAATATTTTGCAGTCGACTCCTAGTGTTAGTCCAGAGGGGGATATAAAAATCTTTGTATTTAATAATCTTCACGGAGAAGAGGTGATCGGCGGTGGTTTTGAATTTAGGTATCCGGCTCATTGGCATAATAACGGCCATTATTTTAGCCCGCAAAAAATCAAATACTACGATATGGTTAGCGTTGATGCGCCGGTTTATTTTGATTTAATTTCCAAAGATCTATTTGAAACAAGCGATTTAAAATATCAAATCACCACGAATAAAAGAAGATCGCCAGATTCTACCGTTAAAATCGATGGCAAGACTTTTAGAAAATATGATCTGATAGATTATGGTTCGGCTGGCGGTGAAAGTACTGGCCGGATCATTATATATTTGGGGCCGCAAGTCAGTTTTAATGATGACAGCTATTATCTAGCTTTCCGTTGGGAGGAAAGACCCTTAACTATTCCTGTGCCCGGCAATGATATAGAAGTTTTTGACAATATGCTTTTAACACTCAAGTTTTTCTAGTATCAACAGAGACACTTGTCTTAACGGCTTTTTTATTGTTTCATACCTATGATGACCTTCTCAGAAATCATTAGTGAGCTCAAAAATCGTTCGCGGCAGACCGCATCTCTCTTTGCCGCTAATCGGATAGTCGCGGTTCTGAGCTTAGCGGTCGCAATTTCGCTGGCTGGCGCAGTTTATTTTTATGCGCAATGGCAGGGGCTTAAAGCTCCGCCAGCATCCCTCGAGAATGAAAGCAGTGAGCTGGTGGCATCGGTCGGGAAACTCATGCTTTTGCCCGAAGGAGAAACGCCGACCATTGCTACGGTTTCTGATTTGGAAAAACTGAAGGACCAACCGTTCTTCGTAAATGCGAAGAACGGAGATAAGGTGCTTATTTATACCAATGCAAAGAAGGCAATTCTCTATGATCCGGTTGCTCATAAGATTATAGAAGTTGCCCCCATCAACATCGGCAACACTCCGCAGCCGTCAGCACAATAGCAGTTCATATTAAGAAAACTCAAAAAATCCGCTTCTCCTGCGGATTTTTTGATTTTTAATCCTACATTATATATAGTAGGGGAACAGCTGTATGTCAGCCGAAGGCTGATCCGTCTTTGGCGGAAAATATAGCATCCCAAGAAACCCGATGTATTAGTTGAAGATCTGAAAAATCGTTTGTTTTGAAAAATGAAATATAATCCTTCAAAAATTGAATCCAAGTGGCAAAAGGAGTGGGAGAAGCAAGAGCTCTACAAAACTCCTGATTTCGGCAAAGGAGAAAATTACATGCTCCTTACCGAATTTCCGTATCCATCGGGCAATTTGCATATTGGCCATTGGTACGCCTTTGCATTGCCCGATATGCGGGCGCGCTATCTGCGCATGAAAGGGTACAACGTCATGTACCCGATTGGTTTTGATGCGTTCGGACTGCCTGCAGAGAATGCAGCAATCAAGAACAATGTCAGTCCGAGAGAGTGGACCGAGGGTAATATCGAATATATGACGAAGCAGTTGAGGAGTATGGGCGCTTCATTTGATTGGTCTCGGCAAGTTTCTACGATTGACCCTGATTATTATCGCTGGACGCAATGGATGTTCTTGGAGTTTTATAAAAAAGGCTTGGCATATCGCGCAAAGACAAAAGTGAACTGGTGCCCGACGGACAAAACCGTTTTAGCCAATGAACAGGTGATCGATGGGAAGTGCGAACGGGATGGTTCGCCCGTTGAGCAACGGGAAATTGAGCAGTGGATGTTTAAGATTACTGAATATGCCGATCGGCTCATCGATGATTTGGAAGGATTGGATTGGCCGGAGACAACAAAACTTGCGCAGAAAAATTGGATAGGCCGCTCGCAGGGCGCATTAATTAAATTCAAACTTGCAAATATCCCTGGCCAGGATGATGAAAAGCACTTCGTTGAAGTATTTACGACGCGTCTCGATACTATTTACGGAGCAACCTTTATTGTTATTTCGCCCGAGCTTGCCAAAAAATGGCTCGATGTAGGGTGGCAAGCAAATGACAAGGTGAAAAAGTATGTGAGCGAAGCGCTGACGAAACGTGAGCTTGAGCGCCTCGAACAAAAAGAAAAAACCGGCGTTGATGCGGGTATCGTTGCTATTAACCCCGCAACCGAAAAAGAAATTCCCGTATGGATCGCCGATTACGTCGTAGGCTCGTACGGCACAGGGGCCATTATGGCAGTACCAGCGCATGATGAGCGCGATAAAGAATTCGCAGACAAATTCAGACTGCCTATTAGCGGTGCGTCGCTCCATGATGCGAAAGAAGTTATTGCGATGCTTCAGGGAAAAGGAGTAGGGGAGGCAAAGACCAATTACCGCCTCCGCGATTGGGTGCTTTCACGTCAGCGATACTGGGGCGTACCGATTCCGATGATTCATTGCGATGCGTGCGCCCGCCTGCCCGGCCGGCAGGGCTATCAGCCGGTAGGAGAAAAGGAATTGCCCGTAGAGCTTCCGCACTTGGATGATTTTAAGCCCGCCGATGACGGGCGTTCTCCTTTGGCGAAGGCAGAAGAGTGGGTGCGGGTAAAATGTCCAAAATGCGGCAATGATGCCGAGCGCGAAACCGATACGATGGATACCTTCGTCGACTCTTCATGGTACTTCATGCGCTACGCAGACCCTCAGAACTCTGAAGAATTTGCATCGAAGAAAAAAATGGATGCATGGCTTCCGGTGCCGATGTATGTCGGAGGAGCAGAGCACAATACGATGCATTTGCTTTATTCGCGATTTTTTACGAAAGCATTAAAGGATCTCGGGCATATTTCATTCAATGAACCCTTTCTCTCTCGTCGCAATCACGGCATCATTCTTGGTCCTGACAGCCAAAAGATGTCTAAGTCACGGGGAAACGTCGTTGATCCTGACGAGCAGGTGAATTTTTATGGCACTGATACGGTCCGCATGTATTTGGCATTCATGGCTCCCTACGAGCAGGGGGGTCCGTGCGATCCCAAAGGCATCAATGGCGTGCACCGATTTTTAAACCGCGTCTGGAAGCTGAGCGAACAGGATTTTCAAGATGCGCCATCAGCGAAGAAAGCAGTACATCACGCGATCAAAAAAGTAGGCGAGGATCTGAATGATCTGCGGCTCAACACGGCCGTAAGCGAACTCATGAAAGCGCTCAATGAAATCGAATCTGGAATTGGCAGGGAAGATTTCGAATCGTTCGTTAAAATACTTGCTCCGCTTGCTCCGCATATCTCGGAAGAATTATGGCATTCGCTGGGACACGAAGATTCTATCCACCTCCAGCCATGGCCGGATTTCGATGGATCGCTTCTTGTCGAGGACGAATATCAGATGCCAGTTCAAGTGAATGGAAAACTGCGAGATACCATTGCTGTTTCCTCTGATGCGACTGAAGATGAAATAAAAAGCTTAGCCTTAGCTTCGGAAAAAGTGCAAAAAGCTATCGATGGAAAAGAGGTTCAGAAATTCCTCATTATTCCGCGTAGAATGATAAGTATAGTCGTTTCCCCGTAGTGAAAGTTCCAATGGCTCTGCCATACAACAAAGTTGTATTTGGAACTTCTACTACAGGGTTTGACGTTCCCGGTCATCCAAGATAGAGTAAAGATAGTTGTTGACGAGCGAAGGTGAGGAAATACTGAGCGCATCAGCGCGAATGTAATGAATATGCTGTTTGGTGAGTATCGTCGCCGCATTTCGCTGAACGATAGTCATAGTGCAGCACCCTGAATATATGGAACATGATCAACAGTTTGTAGAGTATATTATTAAAGCTATTGTAAATAATCCCGATGCCGTTCAAGTAGTGCGTACCGTGGATGAGCTCGGCGTCCTGCTTTCCGTCAAAGTCGATCCTAAAGACATGGGGCTTCTCATCGGCCGGAGCGGTTCTACGGCTAAAGCGATTCGAATTCTTGCTCGAATTGTCGGCATGCGCAACAACGCTCGAGTAAATCTGCGTATTGAAGAGCCGGAGGGCGGCAAGATGTCAGGACAGAATAAGCTCTCCGATCCCGAAGATATTATCAGTGAACTCGGAATGTAAATGACAGTCATAACAAAAATCCGCTTATGGCGGTTTTTTGTTTTCATGGTATAGTAAGCATCCAATGAAATTTGATATCATTACTATTTTTCCTGAACTGTTCAACGACTTTACGAACCAGTCGTTAATCGCGCGCGCGATAAAGAAGAAGCTAATCTCCGTCAAAGCTTACCAGTTGCGGAAATGGACGACCGATAACCATAAGACCGTTGATGACCGTCCGTACGGCGGCGGACCGGGGTTGGTAATGAAAGTGGAACCGATCTTTAAAGCTGTAATGGCTTTAAAAAAGAGACAAGAGATAAGTGACAAGAGACAAGGCAAAAAAAGCAAATCAAAGGTGATTTTACTTTCGCCGCGCGGTGAAAAGTTCGATCAGGCAATGGCGAAAAAGTTTTCAAAGCTTGATCAACTGATTTTCATCTGCGGGCGATACGAAGGCGTTGATGAACGGGTTGCGGATAATATCGCCGACGAAGTGGTGTCCGTGGGGGACTTTGTTCTTAATGGCGGAGAAGTAGGTGCAATGGTTATCATGGAAGCCGTGAGCCGCCTTATTCCCGGATTTATGCACGACGCCGATTCGGCCTCAAAAGACGACCACGCACAATACACGAAACCCGAAGTATTTGAGCCCAAGAAAGGGAAGAAGTGGCAAGTGCCAAAAGTGCTTCTTTCGGGTGATCACACGAAAATCAAGGCTTGGCGGGATACGCACAGATAGAGGGTATTGACATTCATCCCCGTGGGATTATAATAGACAGTACACTATGGATGTAGGAAACTAACATGTTTACAAGGTAGTGCTGGTAGTGCAACCACGATTGGTTCTCAATGGAGCTAATCGTGGTTGTGTTATTGTCTGGACGCCCTACCATGCGAATTCTAGCGTGTTCCGATAGATGCAACAGTTCGTTGTCAATCTTGTACAGTTAACCAGTATTCTTTAAGAGAGTTTGATTGTGGCTCAGGATGAACGCTGGCGGCGTGGATAAGGCATGCAAGTCGAACGGGCCGCCTCCGCAAGGAGGCGAGCTAGTGGCGAACGAGTTAGTAACACCTTGGTACATAACCCAGAGTCGGGCACAACGGGGCGAAAGTTCCGCTAATTCCCGATGGTATCGTAAGATTAAAGGCGCAAGCCGCTTTGGGAGTGGCCTAGGTCCTATCAGCTTGTTGGCGGGGTAAAAGCCCACCAAGGCTATGACGGGTAGGGGGTGTGAGAGCACGACCCTCAACGACGAAACTGAGACACGGTTCGTACACCTACGGGTGGCAGCAGTCGAGAATATTCCACAATGGGCGAAAGCCTGATGGAGCGACGCCGCGTGCGGGAAGAAGGCCTTCGGGTCGTAAACCGCTTTTGCGTGGGACGAATTTTGACGGTACCACGAGAATAAGGGGTTGCTAACTCTGTGCCAGCAGCAGCGGTAATACAGAGACCCCGAGCGTTATCCGGAATTACTGGGCGTAAAGCGTGAGCATCCGGTTGTGCTAGTCTGATGTTAAATCCCGAGGCTTAACTTCGGGACCGCGTTGGAAACGGCACGACTAGAGTGGGTAAGAGGCAAGCGGAACGTGCAGTGTAGGGGTGAAATCCATTGATATTGCACGGAACACCAAAAGCGAAGGCAGCTTGCTAGTGCTCAACTGACGGTCAATCACGAAAGCGTGGGGATCAAAAAGGATTAGATAAATCCTTGTCCCGATACGAATGTATCGCGGACTAAACGGTGTCCCCCTCGATAGCGATATCGAGGTGCGCATCTAGCTGTATCGGGGAAGCCCTTCTTTTCTGAAGGGGAATCCCGAGGGAAGTCCCGATGGTAACATCGAGGACCCCGTAGAGACTATGTAAATTTAGAAGATAGAAAATGACCAAATCATTTTTGTCGGATCAATGTAAAGCACTCATTCTTGGTTCTGTGTTGGGAGACGGCTCATTAAAGCTCTATCAACCCTACAAGAATGCCAGATTTTCGTTTCGGCACTCGGTTCATCAAAAGGAGTATTTCTTTTGGAAAGCCGATCAGTTGAAGGAAATTTCTGGGAAATCAGATCACTGGCTTCAAAAAGCCGATGGTTATGGAGGAGAGAAGTTGAGGTATCAAAGCCTGGCAACTGAACCGCTCACGGAACTCTATCGACTCACCCACGAAGGTGGTCGACTGCGGATCAGGCGGAAGTGGCTCAATCAGTTGACGCCACTCTCGCTTGCGGTTTGGTGGCTCGATGACGGTTCGCTTATCGTGAACAGTCGTCGTGGAGTATTCTGTACGGACCCCTTTACTTTGGAGGAACAAAAACTTCTCCAGAAGTACCTGCGTGTGGTATGGGATGTGCATGTGCACATTGCAAAAACCTCTCGCGTACATGAAGGGCGTCGGATCGAATACTACCGATTGTGGCTAAGATCGAGCGAGGAGCTTCAAAAGCTTCTTCGCATCATCCTGCCTCACATCGCGGTGGCATCAATGTTGCCCAAAGTCCTCCTGCTTTACAAAAATGCTGAATTACAACAACGCTGGATCTCTGAAGTAAGCTCTCTGACCGGATTTTCTCAACTGATCGTTGAGAGATATGTTCAAGAGAAGAAGAAAAAGTGGAAAATCTTCAGAGAATGATATAGTCCGATCTCCGTGGTAACACGGAAAATCTTCGAAATGAAGATAGCAGTTAATACAAGATGACCCTTGTAGTCCACGCCCTAAACTATGCACACTAGCTATTGGGAGCATCGACCCTTCCAGTGGCGAAGCTAACGCGTTAAGTGTGTCGCCTGGGAAGTACGATCGCAAGATTAAAACTCAAACAAATAGGCGGGAATTCGCACAAGCGGTGGATCATGCGGTTCAATTCGACTCTAACCGAGGAACCTCACCAGGGCTTGAAATTCTAGTGTAAGCCTTAGGAAACTTTGGCCCCCGCAAGGCACTAGGACAGGTGCTGCACGGCTGTCGTCAGCTCGTCTCGTGAGAGGTTTCCTTAAGTGGATTAACGAGCGCAACCCCTATCGTGTGTTAAATATGTCACGCGAGACTGCTGCGGTAACGCAGAGGAAGGCGGGGATGACGTCAAGTCAGCGTGGCCCTCTGATGCCCTGGGCTACACGCATGATACAATGGATGTTACAATGGGTTGCCAAACCGCGAGGTGGAGCTAATCCCATCAAAGGCATCCCTAGTTCGGATAAGAGGCTGCAACTTGCCTCTTTGAAGCTGGAATCGCTAGTAATCGCAGATCAGAATGCTGCGGTGAATACGTTCTCGAGTTTTGCACTCACTGCCCGTCAAGTCAGGGGAGTCGGGAATACCCGAAGATCCATATTTTTATGTGGGGACAAGGTAGGCTCGATGACAAAGACTAAGTCGTAACAAGGCAAGGGTAGCGGAAGCTGCTCTTGGATCACCTCCTTTCTATTTTTTCGAATTTCGAAAAAATCCTGAAAGGTTAGAAGTTTGAGGCGAAAGGTGGGAAGAATTATTTTCTAATTTTTCACATCCAACCTCTATCCTTCACCCCGTAGTAGATTTTCAACCGGCCTAAAGGCCAATGCGAAAGCAAGTTGAAAATTCACTACAGGGTCAACAAAATGATGTCGATTGGTTCGGCAGGCTCACCACAAGTGACTTGTCAGCCAGGCTGATCCGAAGCCTAAATCGGAAGTCGTATGGTGTTCCAGGCGAAGTTTCATGAGCGTGCGAAAGCCGCTCAAGAATCGCCTCCGACTAAAAATACACCAATACCTGGTTAACTGTACAAGATTTGCAACTGAAGCACGAAGGTGCTGAAGTACTGCGGCTAGCAAGCCGCATGTGGGCAAAAAACACCGATAGGTGTTTTTTGTTGAGAAAAAATAGAGTACAATAAATACATGGCTACCGTTGCTCTCTTCGGAAATATCCCATTCTCAACTGTCTTCGCGGTATTTTTATTGCTCGTCTACTGGACGCAGGCGTTTTTTATTTTGTATCACCTGATTCGGTTTGGTATTGGCATTGCGCCCAAAATTCTTGCGCTGACATTTTTCCTGGGTTCCGTCGTGCTCTTTATCACTACCTTTGCCTCATATACACAGGTAAATCTTTCAAAATCTCTTGAACGGTTTAATGGAGAGTACATACGACCCTTGGAACTACCTACTGTGCGCATCAAACTATGAAACTTGAATATCTTCTGACGACTGAAAATACGTTCGAAGGCAAGCACTCCTATGAGAACGTAAAACTACTGCTTTATCGGCACTGGTTTATACTCGTCGAAAAACTTATCGCGTTTTTATTTTTTGCATCCCTGCCGGGCATACTTTACATAGTTGTTGGAAGTTATCTGGAAGGCCTGGGACTTACGGAGCTCTTTTGGTTCTTAGTCTCAATTTACGTTCTGGTGTGGTGGTACGGCTTATTTTACACCATTACCATGTATCTGCTCGATACCTGGATCGTAACTGATCATCGAATTATTGATAGTGAACAGCAGGGATTTTTCCGACGAACGGTTTCAGAATTAAATCTCTTGAAAATTCAAGATATCACGGTGCGAATACGCGGGCCAATCCCGACATTCTTTGATTTCGGCGAGCTCATCATTCAAACAGCTGGTACGCAGGAACGATTCCACTTCAAGCAGATCCCAAACCCGCGCGCGGTAAAGGATACCATCATGGAAATGCATAACGAGTACATGAAGATCCACAAAGATGGACGGGAAGTGCACAAAGAACTCTAATCATAAAACCGCCTTGCTGGCGGTTTTATGATAGGCCAAGCAGGTTACTTAATTTGGTAAGTTATCTGTATCTGGATGATTATTTCATTTTCGCCTGCTGGGATGGACGGTCCGCCGCCGCCCATGCCGCCGCGACCATCAGCGGAAAGCTCTTTAGCGAAGTAGATCGGGGTGGGATAGTCACTGAAGTTCTCGGAAAAATTTACGATTTTACCAAGACTGACGCCAATTTGATCCTCTAGTACATCGGCTTTTTTCTTGGCATCTTTGATTGCCAGTTCACGAGCTTCCGCACGGAGTTTTTCAATATCATCAACGGTGAACTGTAAGCCGCTAACCTGGTTTACGCCAGCAGTGACGACGCCGTCGAGAATGTCGTTTACTTTATCAAGATCACGGATTTTTATCCCTACTGATTGATTGACGGAATATCCGGTAATGCGAGGAGTGCCAGATGGAGGATAAGTGTAGGTCGGATTGATGTTGTATGAAGATGTCTTGATATCTTTGTCTTCAACACCGCTCTTCTTTAAGAAATCGGTTAATGATTTTGATTTCTGGGAGTTTGCGTCTTGGGCCGCCTTGGAAGTTACTCCTTCAGTTACGATTGCCAAACTGACCGTAGCAATATCTGGTTTAGTTATGACTTTTCCTTCACCGCTGAAGGAAACCGTATTCGAGGTCGTTGCGGTATTTAAGAGATGATTGGTACTGACGAGCAGGAAAAGTCCGAGAACCACCAGGACGACCGTCCCGGCCCAGACGAGAGGTTTAATGTTTCCATACTGTGTATTCCGCCATGAGGTGCCGTATACTCGCTAAAAGCAGGCATATTTCTACCTTATGGCTTGTAGTTAGTGCATTGATACTATAGCATTCGAGGAGGTCTTTTGTATAGTAAATTTCTACTGCAATTTTCACATGTGGACTGCGGCTTCACAAAAATTTATCAACAGAGATTTCTATGCTTCAAAATTTTTGTTTTGCCTCGTCACACATCTGAAAATTTCGTAACGAACCTACTAAACAAAAGACCTCCTATGCCCAGAAAAAGCATCATGTTGATACTCAATAACATCCGCAGCGCCTTTAATGTAGGCTCAATTTTTCGTACTGCTGATGCAGTTGGCGTAGAAAAAATCTATCTATGCGGTTACACGCCAACACCGCTCACTAGTAAAGAGATCAGCCTCCATCAAGATTTCGGCGGACGCAGCAAAATTGCCAAGACGGCGCTGGGAGCGGAAAAGTCAGTGGCATGGGAGTATGTTCCTCAAGCGTGGCGACTTATTGAACGACTAAAGAAGGAAGATGTTCATATCATCGCTCTTGAACAATCATCAAAATCAATAGACTATAGAAAGTACGAACCGAAATTTCCTCTAGCATTAATCGTGGGCAATGAAGTGAATGGTATGAGTAAGAAGGTTCTAAATTCCTGTGATGCGATTATTGAATTACCGATGTGTGGCAGAAAGGAATCGCTGAATGTTGCGGTCGCGTTTGGGATTGCGGCATACAAGCTCATGGAAAAGAAAAGGGCCTAGTCGCCTAGGCCCGGGACCGTCGCTGGGGTGCTCATCATACGAACGGTACGATAGGAAGTGCCGCCATCTCGCGCATCAACTTCCTCGCGGAGCGTTGCGCCGATGAATTCGGGGTTACCCTGCTCGGATTCGGTGATCTCCCAGCGTTGGTGACAGTCGTCGCAGAGCCGCCACTGTTTCCCGGAATCCAGGGTGCCGGCCCGAAGCTGTTTCTGACGGTTGCACATCTGGCACTTGCCTTGAGTGTACGTCTGAACGTCATCCCAACGTTGCATGTCGTTCTCCTTTCTCGCAAACCTGTATGAAATTACCATCTAAAACCAAAGAACGCAAATTATTTCAAGAAGGATACTCGCATGTTGTTGGTATTGATGAAGTGGGCATGGGGTGTTTGGCGGGTCCTGTCGTAGTCTGTGCGGCAGTTTTTGGAAAAGATTTTTTTAATACAAATCATCGCGCACTCCACGGCCTACGGGATTCTAAGCTTCTTGCGCCACATCAACGGAAAGTATTTTCCAGTGCATTAAAACAGGAAAACATTCGATTTAAAGTGGCATATTGTTCTTCTCGAACAATCGACCGTATCAATATTTACCAAGCTTCTCGCCAAGCCATGAGGCAAGTGATACGCAAGCTAAAAATAGAAAGCAAAAAGAAGAAAGTCGTGGTACTCGTAGACGGAAATAAAAAAATCAAAGATATTCCATTTGCACAGGAGGCGATAATCAAAGGCGACCGCAAGGTATTTGCCATAGCATGTGCCTCAATCATTGCGAAGGTTTTTCGTGATGAGATGATGGGCCGTTATGCTAAAAAATTTCCGGGATACGGCTTCGAAAAACACAAAGGTTATGGTACGAAACTACATCATGCCCGACTTATCGCGCTCGGACCTTCGCCTATACACAGGCGCTCATTCTCGTGGGCGGGAAAACTGCTATAATATAGGTATGTTGTTTGCCGCCTCAACGCCGGTTAAGGTAGCTATCAATGGTTTTGGCCGAATTGGCCGGTCATTTTTTAAGCTTGCTTTGGAAAAGGCAGGCCTGCCTGCGCAGGCAAGGCTCGATATCGTGGCCGTCAATGATCTAGGTAATATTGAAAACTTAGCCTATCTCCTGCGATATGATTCGGTATATGGCCGCTACGATAAGCAGGTGAGCACTAGAGAATCTGGCAGGGAGAGGTACTTAATCGTCGGCGATAAAGAGGTGTGTTTTATACAGGAAAAGGAGCCAACCCGACTTCCATGGGCACAACTTGGGATAGACATCGTCATTGAATCAACCGGTGCTTTTGAAAGCTATGATAAAGCGAGGGTGCACATCCAAGCTGGCGCCAAACGGGTGGTATTAACGGCTCCGGCCAAAGACGAAGATGGGCCGGATGCGCGAACGGTGCTTATGGGAGTTAACGACGGCGATCTCAAAACCTGTTCCATCTCCTCCAACGGCTCTTGTACGACAAATTCCGCTTCCTCGGTGATGCAGATTCTCTCCGAAAAGCTGGGTATCAAAAAAGCGTTCCTCAACACCGTGCACGGCTATACCGCCACTCAAAATTTGATCGATGGTCCCGTGAAAGGCGATGATCTGCGGCGGGGACGGGCGGCCGGAGTCAACATCGTGCCTTCCACCACCGGTGCGGCAATCGCCGTTGCTCGAGCCGTAGTAGGGCTGAAAGATAAATTCGACGGTGTCGCCATGCGGGTGCCGACGGTTACCGGCTCGCTTTCGGCAATCGTGTTTATTTCCGAAAAGTCGACGACTATAGAAGAAATTAATTCAATTCTCAAATCTGCCGAACAAGAGTCTCGCTGGCGGGGGATCATGCGGACGACGAACGACCCCATTGTTTCGACCGATATTATCGGCGATCCTCACGCCGCTATCGTTGATCTATCTCTGACCAAAGTCGTGGATGGCGATCTGTGTTGTGTGTATTCATGGTATGACAATGAATTTGGCTATACGAATACCCTAGTACAGCATGTATTGAAAGTAGCAGGCTCTTTATAAAACGACCCTCCTGTGATAGCAGGGGGGCACGGCTCTATGATCTTGCGTGTGGGTTCGTTGCCCAACCACGCTAAAGCATCCATGTAATCTGAGCCTCTTTCCGCCCTAACGGTCTGACGGTAGAGGAGAAGACCACCATCTCCTTGCTGCCCTCAAAAGTAGGATGCAATCACAGTATAAATGATTATGAAAGAAATACAAAAAAAAGTGCTGTATGGAGCTATAACTGCGCTTATGTTAATGGCCGTATTTTTCGGCAAAGATGTTATGAATGCTGACGGGTTCGGATATCTTGGCTTATCAATACTTTCTGTTTCTATATTGATGGCTAGCGGAATTGGCATCATACTCTCAAGTATTTTTTTAATGATTTTCAGGACTAATCAGATGAGAAGTATTGCTGCCTATTTTCTTGGGGGTTCTCTCGGAGCTTTAGTGTTTGGAGGCTTTCTCCATTTCTATATTCGTTTTTCATAGCTATGTCCCATTACATCCACGAAGATAAAATAAAAGAGCTCGAGCTCAAAGCCAACGATATACGACAAAGTATTATTGAGATGCTCGTAGAAGCGGGTTCGGGTCATACGGCTGGACCTTTAGGCATGGCGGATATCTTCACGGCGCTCTACTTCCATGTCCTTAATCATAATCCTAAAGATCCTAGCTGGAGCGAGCGGGATCGGTTTATTCTTTCCAATGGTCACATTGCGCCAGTGCAATATGCAACCATGGCTCATGCCGGTTATTTCCCATTGGAAGAATTAAAAACGCTTCGCAAATTTGGTTCGCGTCTGCAGGGCCATCCCGAACGAGAACGATTACCCGGCCTTGAAACTACCTCGGGACCGCTTGGCTCCGGTTTGGGGCAGGCCGCCGGCTATGCCTATGCTACGCGCATGGATAACAAAAAATTCCGCGTGTACTGCGCCATGTCGGATGGAGAACAGGACTCGGGAGCAACATGGGAGGCGGCAATGTTTGCCGGAAAATACAAACTTTCGAACCTTACGGGCGTTATCGATAGGAATAATATTCAGATTGATGGGATGACAGAGGATATTATGCCGCTTGAATCATTGCGAGCTAAGTGGGAAGCTTTTAATTGGCATGTTCTTGAGGTCGATGGCCACAATATCGAGCAGTTTGTCGATTCAGTAGAACAAGCTAAAGCCATCCATGAAAAACCAACGTTAATTATCGCACATACTATTCCCGGGAAGGGGATTGAAGCGATTCAGTTTGATTATAAATGGCATGGCGTGCCGCCGAAACCAGAAGAAGCAAAAAAATTTCTATCTGAACTCCGAACGCTTCGTGGTAAAATACAATCGGAACATGAATAATATGAAAAAACTCATTTTCTTTGGGATCATGATCGGATTCTTTATGGTGGGATTCGCGGCGCAGGCTGAAGCGCCGGCTTGTCAGGTGCGTCCAGCGTGTTTGGATGCCCGTCCGGCCTGTATGATCCCTGAACCTGAAGAAGGATATTGCGCTTTCGGGTGCTATTACGAAGTAGTTCAGTGCTTTACGACGCCGTGCGATCCGATTTTTATTTGTCCGTTGCCAATCCCAGCGGTGATTCTACCCGAAGGTACGATGGTCAGCGCTTTTGGCACTATTGACCCTGATATTTACATTGTGAATTCGTGGGGCTATAAACGCCTTTTTCTGAACCCCATAATCTTCAATTTCTATGGTCACCTTGGTGGGTGGGGGAATGTAACTCGGGTGTCTCCGGTGCTTCGAGACCAGTATTTCACGAGCGTTCTTTTTCAGAATTGCGAAACGAATGATCCGAAAGTGTACGCGCTAGAAGTAACCGGTGAGGATACTGGAACGTTGCATCATGTCCAAGTCGCGGGAGATGTCGCGGTCCGATGGGACGCGAACTTTTTCAAGAAAGTATTCTGCATCAACAACAATGAATTTGTTTGGTACGCAAAAGCTGATCCTTACACCTTCGTAGGCCAGATTCCCGTGTATCGACGACAATAAAGGCATAAACGGGGGCATTGGTGAATGAATAATCGTGAAAAAATAATCATCGGTCTCATTATCCTATTTTTACCGATAGGCATTTATCAATTATTTATCAATTTTGGGTATCGCGTAGATTTTTCACAACCCAAAGCGGCAGAGTCGAATCGCGCTCCTTCGGTTACGCTCAAGAGCAGCGGAAAGTGTGTCGCAAATTGTACGGCATTTTTTGAAGCGACCGCGGCCGATCTCGACGGCGACCCGCTTTCTTATGCTTGGTCCGGGTGCGCTTCCGGGTCCGGAAACAAAGCTTAATGTCCAATTACGGGGTCAGCAACTGTAGTTACCACTACAGTGACGGTGAATGACGGCCGCGGAGGCCAGACGAGTGCCACGATATCCGCTCATGGTTCCGGCATGAAAACCGTTGCCGACTTTTCTGGTAAATATATTCTGTTCAATGGAAACTTCGGCACTCCCAACGGAAGCACCGTGATTCTCGGGTATGCGGCGCTCAATGCGGGTGGGACGGCGGATATGTATTATCTTAAGACGGTTGTAGGTGACTATTCTGACACGACGAAGAAACACAATGCGATGCGTCTTACGCCGGGCATTCTCCCGCCCAACTACAATCCAAACTGTCAGCCGGGGTTTATTACGGCCGGAAATTTTAGAATGGTTCAGCGCGCGGGTTCCTGGTCATTTAACGGGTCTTCTCTCCAAATCTATGTTCCCGATATAGAGTATGCGTCCGGCCCTCCCGAAGTGTCGGTCGGATTTACCTTTTCCTGGACGCCCGAACAAGGATCACAAACACAGTCACTAATTCTTCGCAGTGTCGTGGGTGATAACGATCCGTCTCCCTGGTATGCCGGTGGCGTGTACGGATACGCATACATCTCATCGCAATCCCCGTACTCCTCTGCCCAGCTCACCGCATCGCAGTTCTCGGAGCATTACTGGGGACTGTCGGCAATCCGCCAGGGTTTTGGAGCGAGTGCGGAATGGACTTATATGGCTCCCGAATTAACCGATTCTTACATGACATCCATCGGCGGGTTCTTCCCGTATGCTCCCGCTTTTCATGTTCCGCCACTTCCTCTGGGCTACTACAGCGACGCGGATCCTGATATATGGGGACGCACTATGCTACTGGTGAACGATCCGCGGTCTGTGTACGGAAATCACACCTGGTTGTTTAATTACAGCGACTATGCTAGACCAGCCTTGAGTCACACGCTGATGTATTGGCATGGCGGTCATGACTTCAATGACAATGGTTGTTACGATCCCGCATCGGATTCGGGAGGCCATATTCTAACTAATCTGGGCGTGCTGGAAGGTGGAGAGATAACAAAGATCGTTGCGATTGAAACGGGAAGTGAGTACGGCAATCTGACGCTCAGTCGCTGGTTTAAAGTTGCATATCCATCTGTCACGGGTGGTCCGCCGCCTCCCGCGCCGGACCAGACCGCTCTGGGCTCCAACGACGGACCCACCTACACGCAAATTCCCACTGAAGGCGGGGGAATAATAGCAGCAAACAGCATCTTCGGCTGGACCTTTGATCCGGATGATCCGACACAGACAGCTACGGTGCATCTCTACTTTGACGGTATCCCGGGAGCGTGTCCTCCCGCTACCTGTGTCTTGGCGGCTGTTTCTGCCGATAAAATCAGGGGCGATGTGAGCCGGGTCTACCGACCCACGTATCCCACAATCACCGATAACCATGGGTTTACTTATGACCTTACTCAACTCCCCGCAAGATTCCTTGATGGCCAAAACCACACCGTTTCTGCGTATGCCATCAATATCCCTCCGCAAGGCCAAGCCGGGACGGCCACCAATCCTCTCTTGGGAACGAAAACATTTCATCTTCTGCCTCCCGTTATCATAGTTCCGCCCGCATCTCCCCAAGGGCTTACGAGCGTCTGCAGTAACAATAACACCCAAGTTGTGCTTAGCTGGCAACCAGTATCAGGAGCTACTGCCTACTATATCCGAGTGGATGAGACCACCAATAATACTTCAAGTTGCCAAGATGGCTGGTTCTGCTCTGATCCGCCGGATAAAATCGTCAATAACCTGACCGTGGTCACCTATACGTTACCCGTTACTCAAAATAGGGCCTACAACTGGTGGGTTCACGCCGCTAATAGCGGTGGGAACAGTGCGGCGACTGCAAGTAACTTCATTTGCGGTAGTACAACCTACCGTCCCGGCGACATTGACCGCGACGGTGATATTGATATCTTCGACTATAACCGCCTAGTCGGCAGATTTGGTCAATCAGGTTCTCCGGGATGGATTCCCGAAGACATTGACGGCAATGGCACGGTGAATATCTTTGATTATAATATCCTGGTAGGGAACTTCGGATCGTAATATAATAAACATACATGGACCCAATACACCCGTTTGATGCTCCGCCTCCGGTAAATCACCGTGCGCTTTTTGGTATTATTGTTATCGTAGTGATTGGTTTTCTCGCATATCAATATGTTCTCCCTAAATCCCAGCTAGATTTTAATAGGGGTGATGCGGCGGTGAGCGGGGTGACTCTCTCGGTACAATCCACTACTACGAGCGTTGTTTTGAATAATCAATTTACCGTTGATGTCGTGCTTAATACGGGGACCGCCATGGTAACCGCCGCCGATATCCGCATCAGCTTTCCGCAAAATACATTGCAACCGATCAGTATTACTGGCGGATCTTTTCTGCCGTCAGTACTATCACCAGGCATCATCGGATCGGGAACGGCAAGCATTGTCGTAGGCAGTGGTACTGCCGGCAGGCAGGGAATTGGAACCGTGGCTCTGATTACTTTTCGAGCCGTACAAATTGGCACCGCGACTATTCAAGTTGATGCCACAAGTCAGGTTGCTGCCGTCGGAGAGCCGGCAAACGTATTAACTACCCGTGTTCCTCTTACTATGACTATTACCAATAATCCGCCTACGGCCGAGCTATCGGCTTCACCACTGGCAATTAAAACCGGACTATTGGTTCCTAGTTCCTTAGCTTCCTCGCGATTAACCTGGTCAACTGCCAATACTACGGCGGTAAGTATCGACCAAGGAGTAGGTACGGTTCAGTTGTCTGGAATAAAAGATGTAGCTCCGAGCACGGCCACAACCTATACACTCACTGCGTCCAATCCATCATCGTCCATCACGAGAACAGTAACTGTGCAGGTGAGTAAAATTGGGGATATGGTAGCGCCGATCAATACGATAGATATTTTTGATTACAATGCATTTGTAAGCGCATTTATAAACAATTCATCATCAGCTGACCTTGATACAGACGGCGATATAGATCTTTTTGATTATAATATTATAGTAACCAATTTTGGCAGATAATTTATGAATAAACGTTTGGAAAATCTTTTGCTGGTTGTGGGAGGACTCCTTCTTGTTGGTTCGGGAGTCTTGTATTACATATATCCGAAACTTGATATTGCTTTGAATAAAGGAAGTGCGGCTATCGCCAATGGTGTAGCTCTGTCGTTCCAACCAAGTAAAACCACGGTAGCTATCAATGAGCAGTTCACCGTAAATGTGCTTGTTGATACGAAAGGATATAGCATATCTGCTACGGACCTAAAAGTTAATTTCTCGGGTGCAGGCGTCCTGGTAAGTTCTATCGCCGCGGGCAATTTTCTACCTGTAGTTCTTGCCCCAGGAAGCGTAGGATCGGGAATAGCAACGATCATCTTGGGCAGTCAACCAACTGCTCCGGCGCAGGGTACCGGTATTATGGCAACCATAATGCTTAAAGCTACTCAAAACGGTTTGGTGCAGTTTAGTTTCGATAACAACACTCAAGTTGCGGCTATCGGACAGGCTGGCAATGTCGTGGGCGCAATGTCATCAGTAACGGTGGCGGCGGGGACTGCCACTCCGACTCCTACTCTATCTGCGAGCGCAACACCTACACCCACACCGACGCAGTCGGCAACCCCGGGACCTACCGTCAGCCCTGGTACATTCAATCTTCGAGAAGGAGACATGATCAGTGCCGCTGGTTCTTCTGATCCTGATATTTATATCATCAACGAATCTGGATTCAAACGGTTGTTCTTGAATCCCATCATCTTTAGTTTTTACGGCCATCTCGGCGGGTATGCCAAAGTAAAAACTACAACGCCGTATATCAGAGACTCTTTCGGCACTTCCGGACTGTTTCGCAATTGCGAAACAAATGATGAAAAAATTTGGGCGGTGCAGGTAATCGGAGAAGATGATGCGGTGTTGCATCACGTACAGGTATCAGGGGCACAAGCCGTGGCGCAAGATCCCAACTTTTTCAAAAAGATTTTCTGCATCAATAATAACGAGTACTTTTGGTATCCTAAGTCTCTGGACCCCTATACATCGCTAAATCAGATACCAACCTATCGGCGCTAATAAAAAAACTCCATTCGCATGATTAATCCAAGCTCAAAACTTGCGGACAATCTGCTCGACAAAAATAATATCCAAATGATCCCTACGCGGGACGGCTATGGAAAAGGCCTTGTCGAGGCGGCGGAAAAAGATGAACGTATCGTGGTGCTCACGGCGGATCTCACGGAATCGACACGAGCGCATTGGTTTGCGGAAAAATTCCCCTTGAGATTCATTCAGGTTGGTGTCGCGGAGCAGAATCTCGCGCTTGTTGCCTCGGGATTGGCCGCCGCCGGCAAGATTCCATTCATCTCCAGCTATGCCACGTTCAGTCCCGGCCGCAATAACGAACAGATTAGAACGAACATCTGCCTCAACAATCAGCCAGTTAAAATTGCCGGAGCTCATGCCGGCATTTCAGTTGGTCCCGATGGAGCAACGCATCAAGCATTGGAAGATATTGCTCTTATGCGTGTTATTCCGCGAATGGTGGTAGTCGTGCCGTGCGACGCATTTGAAGCTCAAAAAGCTACGGTTGCGGGCGCTTTTAACGGCCAACCAACGTACCTTCGCTTTGGTCGAGAAAAATCTCCGGTGTTTACTACTCATAATACGCCTTTTGAAATTGGTAAGGCGGAAGTTTTCCGCGATGGGAAAGATGCGACGATCATCGGTTGTGGCATGCTTATTTACAATGCGCTCGTTGCGGCCGAAGAACTTTCAGAAGAAGAGGGGATCGAGTGCGCCGTCATTAATAGTCACACGATCAAACCCTTGGATGAAAAGACTATCGTGCAAGCCACAGAACGAACGGGAGCTGTTGTTACCATCGAAGAGCATCAAATCCATGGCGGCCTTGGTTCGGCGGTCGCCGAGCTTCTTGTAAAAAATCATCCCGTGCCCCAAGAATTTATCGGCATTGACGATCGATTTGGTGAATCAGGCGAACCTCAAGAGCTTATCAAAGCGTTCGGTCTCGATGTACCGTCAATCAAAGCGGCGGTGGAGAGAGTTATTGCTCGGAAACAAAGGTAAGCAGTAACTAACAACTTTTATGGACCGAAAATACATTCTTCTCGCAGTGTTCGGCGCCGTACTTCTTGGATCCGCAATAACCAAATCAAAAACCGCCTGAAGGCGGTTTTTGATTTATGATACTACCGGTTTTATTTTCAAGAGTTCTTTGAGCTTGAGAAAGTCAGTCTGAAGAAGTATTTTTACCAATGGATCACTAAGCGCCTTATCGGGATGGAAGGTTGGCAGGAGTTCGTAATGGCCGAAATTGATAACATGGCCATGAATATTATCAAGGGGCTGACGCAAGCCGACGCCATTCAGCGCCATATTGCCGAGTGTGACCACGATTTGAGGACTAACCGTTTTGATTTCTTCTTTCAGAAAAGGTACGTGCGATTTAACCTCTTTGGAAGTAGGAGCTTTAGTCGCTGACATCTGATATTTGAGGACGTTTGTCAGATATACCTTTTTTCTGTCCACGCCAATGGAGCGGAGGAGTTGGTTTAGAAGTTTTTCCGATTGGCCGGTAATAGGCTTGCCTTCGCGTTCCTCGGCCGCGCCGGGAGCTTCGCCGACAAAAACGATCCGGGCATCAATGGCGCCATAGCCAAACACGAGATTTTTATCTTTAAATTTTTTCTTAAGCGCAATATTAACCAGTTGGAGTTTCTTTTGTTCGGTCATTGAAGTGACTTCAGTATACAATATTCATTCAATTTTGACAAGAGGTAACTGCTTTTTCATCAACTTAGAAATTTGATCATTCGTGCCATTTTTGGTATAGTTTCATTTGTTTTTAACGGCAAGTTGGGCGACTAGTTCAGTGGTAGAACGCTGTCCTGATAAGACAGAGGTCGAAGGTTCGATTCCTTCGTCGCCCACACGGAACCACGGGCCCTTAGCTCAGTTGGTAGAGCGCCTCATTTGCAATGAGGAGGTCAGCGGTTCGAATCCGCTAGGGTCCACCAGACAGGAAATTGCAAGCAAGGGGCATTCGCCTCGTTTTGCTCGGCGACCAAATCGTAAGGTTTTCTGGGCGAAAAAATCAGTTGGCGATTCTGTAAAATGCAGTCCGAGCCGATATTTTTAAGAAATGTTGTCATCTCGGTTTTGTTTTCGGACTCAAGCATTTTAGCGGCTTGATTTAACGATAAAACGAACTCACGAGCCGGTTCGAGCCATGACAACCCTTTCTGTTCAAAATCTCGGATTTGTTCTTGTAAACCGACTTTTTGCTTGACCAGTTTTTCTTTGCGTGAGGCGTATTCCTCGGCGGTTATGGTTTCTTCCAAATACACATCGAGAAGTTTTTCCAATTTTAGCCCGACTTCGGCTAACTTGGTTTTGAGATTTTGAACAGTGATTTTAGCTTGTTCTTTCGCTTGCGATTCTTCTTTTTCCAGCTCGCGCAAAACTTTTTCGGTGTCTTGGCTCGGCAAAGAAACTTTTTGAAGAAATGATCTAACTTGCTGATACAATTCTTCCTGCCGCAAAAAATACTTTTCCTGGCATGGGCCTTTCTTTTTTGTGCATCGGTAATAAACATATTCTCTGCCACTTGGCTTGATCTTCTTTTCGGCGGTTATTGCTGCCGAACAAGGGCATTTCATAAGTCCAAGAAAAGTAAAATTATGTTTCTTCACTTTTTGCGGCTTACCTTTTTCTCGCATAATTACTTGCACCTTATCAAAAAGTTTCTTTGAAATGATTGGCTTGTGAGTGGCTTCGTAGAGTTCGCCCTTGTATTTCATAAGGCCAAGGTAGAAGACATTTTGTAAAAGCTCATGGACTTTTCCAATTGAAATGTCATTGCCCAAATTGCTTTTGAGATTTACTCGCTTACACCACTCGGCTAATTCTCGGAGATTGTAGTTTCCAGTGGCGTAGAGATCAAAAACTTTCTTAACTTCAGAAGCTTTCTCGGTATCAACATCAATTCCTCGCGTTTTGGGATTATTGAGATAGCCGAGTGGCGCTTTGCTTGGCCAAACGCCGTTTCTCACTTTTTGCCTCATACCACGAGTAACATTTTCACGCAGAGCATCTACATAATACTTACTTTGTCCAAAAGCAATTTGAAGCATGAAAAGTCCCTGTGGTGTCGGTTCAAACCAGAACGTTGGGAACTTCAACGCTTTAATCAAGCCGCGATCTATCATGTGAATTATTTTCCCGCCGTCTACTGAATTGCGAGCAAGACGATCAGGATTCCATGAAAGTATGCCATCCGCCTTTCCTTTCTCAATCAATGACAACATTTCTGCGAATTTCATTCGCCCAGGTTCTTTGGCAGTTTTTGCTTCCTGAAAGGAAGCGACAATTTCAAGTTTTTCTTTGGCGGCAAATTCTTTTAATTCAAAGATTTGGGCCTCAATGCTCAAAATCTGCCCATCCTCGTCCTCGGTACTCTTGCGAGCGTAAAGTATATATTTCATATGGCTTTGACTAAAAATTTTCTTTTCCCAAAATGCAGAATCGCCAACTGATTTTTTCGCCCAGAAAACCTTACGATTTGGTCGCCGAGCAAAACGAGGCGAATGCCCCTTGCTTGCAATTTCCTGTCTGGTGGACTATTCTTAAAGTAGTTCGGACGCATTTCGCCGCCTGCGGCGGCGGGGGTTTGGCCAAAAATTCCGAACCGAAATCCTGAATTTAAAAACTGCCAAAGAACCTGATAAAAATATCGGCTCGGACTGCATTTTAATTTTGGGAAAAGAAAATTTTTCATAAATTAACATTTTTAATCATAATACTATGGAACAAGAAATAAATCAGATTGGCCCTACTCCTAAAAATAATTCTTTGCCTTTTGTTACAGTTGTTACTGTTATTTTGACCGCCATAATTGTTGGCGGTGGAATTTATTGGTGGGTAAAACAAAAAGAATCCAATAAAATTTTTCCCAACCAACTTTCCTATCAAGTGGGTAATTCGTCTGTTCGCGTAGATTTTTCTTTAGGGGAACTAGCTCTTGACCTAGGGCCAGCATGGCGAGTATTTTCGATTGCTGATTTGCCCACTGATGTTACTAAGAAGGAATCCTCCAAATTGTTCTATGGCCAAGGTGGTCTAGCGTGGTTTCTTGACGATCAATTTGGTGTACAAGCTCATTATGCTCTTGTTTCTCCTGAACGCTGGAATGAAATTACGAAGACATCGAGCGACAAATTAAATCAATTCGGTTACCTCGGTGAGCCACCCACAGTTCTTGAGTTACTTCGCGAAATTGATGCTGTTGTGTTGCCCAAACAACACGGTCAATCATTAGAGCAATTTATGAAATCCATGGATGATAAATTGCTCACAATTGCAAAAAATCAATTTGATGCCGGGAATGCCTCGAGAGAATATTTGCAGTGGGCACAAAGTGGTTTCTTTGGGAATTTTAAGAATAAAGAGGTAGTCACCATATCTTCTCAAAAAGTTCAGGCATTACTGCTATCGAACAGGACAACACCTCCCGCGCCGGATACAGAATTATTCCTATTGCTCGGCTGTACTCAGGGAGACAGGGTCTTTGTTCTAAGTAAGGGGCCTTTCTCTTCTGGTAAAATGGATTATCCCGAACTCCTTCGTTCACTTGGCGAGAAATTTTCATTTAATGAAAATTTCTGTAACTAGAATTTGCCGCCAAAGAAAAACTTGAAATTGTCAAAATTCAGGATTTCGGTTCGGAATTTTTGGCCAAACCCCCGCCGCCGCAGGCGGCGAAATGCGTCCGAACTACTTTAAGAATAGTCCACCATCATGAATCCAATATATCTTCTTATCGGCATCGTTGCGGTTGCGGCGTTAATTATGCTGGGTATCAATATCTACCTGGTACTGCAATCGCGCAAAAAAGAGCCAAGCAATAATACGCTCGTGCTCCATCAGCGGCTGGACTCATTTGCAAAGCTTATCACCGATCAGCTTGAATCAGGTCGTCAGTCTGCGGAACGGGCAACGCTTTCAGTGCATCAGCAGGTGCATAGTTTCACGCAGGGCATGACCCAGCTCCAAGAGACTGTGAAGCAGGTACAGGATTCAGTGAAAAATGTTTCTTCTTTTCAGGATATTTTTAAGTCGCCGAAGTTGCGCGGTATTTGGGGTGAAGCGTCATTGGAAGCCGCCCTGGGCCAATATTTTTCCAGAGATATATATCAGATGCAGTATTATTTCAAATCTGGTGAGGTGGTGGACGCCGTTATTCGTTTACCAAATCAGCTGATCCTACCGATTGATTCAAAGTTTAATTGGGAAAACTTCGAGAAGATGGTCAACGCTGAAACGGATATGAATCGCGACATCTATCGAAAGCAATTCTTTTCCGATGTGAAGAAAAAAGTTGATGAGATTGCATCAAAATACATTCTTCCTTCCGAGGGAACAACCGATCTTGCCATTATGTATGTACCGGCGGAAACCGTGTATTACGAACTCATTAATAATATTAAAGACATCGACATTCCCGCCTATGCGCGCAATAAGAAAATACTTATTGTTTCTCCCAATACGTTTTTCCTTTCCACGTCTGCCCTCTACCATTGGTTTAAGGATGTCGAAGTAAATAAACAAACCCGCGAAATTATGAAGCGGTTAGATCGCATTGCTACGGACGGAGCCAAACTGGCTGATGAGTTTCGTTTACTGGGGAAACATATCTCAAATGCCAGCAGTGCTTACGAAGGAACCGAAAAACGCCTTGACCTCATGGTAGAACGGGTAAAAACAGTGGTGGAAATAGGGAGGCAGGAAGAGGTAGAGAAGCTCGATGTGCCGAAAGTTTAGCTCGTCTTATGGGGCTATTTTTGGTACACTTATCCTATGGTTGAATTTGCAAAGGTAAAAGACGTTATGACAAAAGACGTCCTCGCGCTGAATGCCGAGGATAGCTTAGAATTCGTAGCGCAGCTTTTTGAGAAATATGACTATGACGGCATGCCGGTAATCGGTGTGGAGAGAAAGCTCCTTGGCATCGTCACCGCGTACGATATGATCGTGCAGAGTTCAGGTATGCACTTGCCGACGATCATTGGTATTATGGGACAGATTGCGGTAAACCAGGCTGATCGCAAAGATCTGGACGAACACTTCAATAAGCTTAAAGAAATCAAAGCGAAGCAGATCATGAATCCTAAAGCACTGACGATAGGGCAGAATGTCAGTATTGATGAAGCCGCTAAGCTTTTTGCCGAGCACCATCGGGTGAACCCGCTCTGCGTCGTGGATGATAACGGAATCCTTGTTGGCGTATTGAGCCGCTATGATATTATCCGATTCTTTAACGCCACTTATTTCCAGCAAGTTGTAAAAGATGCCACAGCTATCACTGACCCTTTTAAGGATATCGCCCAAACAAAGTCAGAACGGGAGATTGATTCTACCGTCAACAGTCTTTCTAAGGAATTTCTTCTCGTAACTAAAAAACGTCCCCGTATCTGGAAATATATCGCTGTCGGCATGTTCGTCGCTGGTCTCGTGGTGGCGACAGCGCTTATTATTCGGATTGTTCAAAAAGAAGCTCTTGGATCACGTGGTTCTTTAGTTGTTCAGTTTCATTGATTATCCACATTTTGATGTTTGTCAGCCCCAAAACATGCTAAAATACAGAAGTGATTACTATATGGCGAAAGGGGGTGCACTATGTTTGAAGTAGTATCAGCGCCAGATGTTGTACGTACGTCATTGCTCACGTTATGGTCAGGCGTTGCCGGATATGCACCTCGAATTGTCGCAGCTCTCATCGTTTTTCTCGTTGGCTGGCTAATCGCGGTTCTTCTGGCAAAATTGGCCTACCATTTGGTACGCGTATTGCATATCGATAATGCGCTCAGTAAGATAGGGCTCAAGGAAGCATGGGAACGAAGCGGTTTTCATCTTTCGAGTGCCATGTTTTTCTATGAAATCGTGAAGTGGTTCTTCGTTATCGTCTTCTTGATGGCAGCGGCGAACATTCTCGGTTTGGACCAAGTTAGTGAATTTTTGCGAACGGTTGTTCTGTACATTCCTAATGTGATAGTTGCCGCCATTATCCTTCTCATTGGTATTTTAGTTGCAAAATTCTTAGAAAGCACGGTTCGTGCTTCAGTCCGAACGGCGGGATTGGCTTCGTCGAACTTCTTGGGTTCGTTGACGAAGTGGGCAGTTTTCATCTTCTCGATGTTGATTGCTCTTGTTCAGTTGCGTGTTGCTGACGATGTCATCAGAATCGTCATTATGGGATTAATTGCCGCTCTTTCACTTGCTCTTGGTTTGTCATTCGGTCTCGGAGGCGTCAAGCACGCCGAAGAGTTCGTGGGGCGCCTTAAGCACAAAATGGAAGACTAGCTTCTCAAATCAAAACCCCGCTTTCTGATCTCGTGATCCTTGGAAGTACCAAAGGTCATATGCCCAGAAGGTGGGGTTTTTGATTTACCGGGCGAGTTGAGTGCCAGAAGAAGAGAGAAGATCTTTCGCGTCTTTAAAAAGTTTTTTAAGCTCTCCCTTTTCCTTGGGAGTAAGTTTTGCGAGTACAAAGTTCTTAATTAACGCATCTTTAGCGTTCTCGCTTTGGTTATAGGCTTTCTTGAGGGTTGAGTTGGCAGTGCCAAGCCGAATGCGGAAGAATTTTTTGGTTTTAATTGCTTTCATAATCGACTCCACGCCGCGATGTCCCCCAGAGTTTTTATCAAAGGAAAGTTTTACACTCCCAAAGGGAATGTCGAGATCATCGTGCACTATAATTATGTCCTCCGGCCTTGCCTTATAAACGGTTTTGAGTTTTACAATAATAGGACCGCTTGTATTTACGTACGATTCGGGTCGGGCAAAAATCACGGAATAATTCTTACCGCCGAGGATCATCTTGCTCTTGGCGACCCGTGCGCCGATCTTCTTGTCGAGAATGAGATCAGACCCATGATCACTGGCCAGGGACTCAATAAACAGAAATCCCAAATTATGTCTGGTATTTTCGTATTCCGCGTCTGGATTGCCTAATCCGATGATGAGTTTTATAACCATTGGTGTCCATAGTATAGCGCTTTTTTCGGCACCGAAGCAAATTCGCCCGCCCAAGTTGTGGCACATAAATTATGTTTAGGTGCTCGATTTCGGCGAGTTTGAAAAGGAGTTGATTTAGTGATATAGTATGGAAGTTATTTATATAATGCAATAATATTTATGCACGAAGAAACACCCATCCGCTTCAGTGACGAGTTTTTTTCTTTCATCTGGGAAACGGTAAAAATAGTAGTTCTTTCGCTTGCTATTATCGTGCCAATACGATACTATCTGGTCCAGCCGTTTTTTGTTAAAGGGAGCTCAATGGTGCCTAATTTCCACGATAAAGACTATATTCTTGTGGATAAATTGAGCTATCGATTTGACGATTTTAAACGGGGCGATGTGATCGTATTTCGCTATCCGAAGGATCCCAAAGACTACTTTATTAAGCGAGTGATCGGTCTGCCTGGAGAAACCATTCAAGTAAAGGGTAATAAGGTAACGATCTACAATACCGATAATCCGGCCGGAGAAATCTTGGAGGAAGCGTATTTGGCTGACTATCAACGAACCGACGGTAATAAAGTCTGGAAGCTTGACGACAATGAATTCTTCGTTTTGGGCGATAACCGGCTTCAAAGTTCAGATTCTCGAAGCTGGGATGCGTTGAATCGCTCGTTTATCGCTGGGCGAGCTTGGATTCGTCTATGGCCGTTTGACGTAATTACAAAAATTCCGCGAGTAACATATCCTGATGCAGGAAACTAATACACCTACGAAAATAAAGAAACCAAAAGGATTGCAAGCTCCGCGGGGAATGCGCGACATTCTTCCCGAAGAGCAGAAATATTGGCGCTATGTGTTGCGCAAAGCAGAATCCTTGCTCGAAGATTACGCTTTTGAAAAAATTTCAACGCCGGTTTTAGAGTTCACCGATTTATTCTTGCGCGGGACCGGGGAATCAACCGATATTATTGAGAAAGAGATTTATAATTTCAAAACAAAAGGTGGTGATGACCTAGCACTTCGACCGGAAGGCACTCCAGCGGTCGTGCGCGCCTATATCGAAAATGGAATGCAAGTTCGTCCTCACCCCGTGAAGCTCTATTATGTGGAGCCGATGTTCCGGCACGATCAGCCTCAACAGGGGAGATATCGCCAGTTTTTCCAACTGGGTGTTGAAACACTTGGGGATAGCTCCGAAGCCATTGATGCGGAGTTGCTCTTTTTGGGATACAAGATTCTTAATTCTCTAGGATTGGGAAATTACAATATCCATATTAATAGCATCGGTGACCAAAACTGTCGTCCGGCGTACATCCGCGCTCTCAAGGACTATTATAAAACACGTATGAAAAAGAGCTGTAGTAATTGCAAAATCCGTCTTAAAAAAAATGTCCTGCGAGTACTTGATTGCAAGGAAGAAGGATGCCAAGAAGTAATTCAAGGAGCGCCCCAAATGATGGACTACCTAGATGAGGAATGCAAAAATCATTTTAAAAATGTTCTTGAATTTCTCGACGAAGCCAAGATCCCATACATTCTCAACCCGTACCTCGTTCGAGGATTAGATTATTACACCCGAACCGTTTTTGAGTTTCTACCCGAAGAAAATGTCGGTTCTCAATCTACGGTCATTGCCGGTGGCCGATATGATCGCATGGTAGATCAGCTCGGTGGCCCAAAAACTCCTGCCGCGGGATGGGCTATGGGCATAGAGCGTGTTATCTCTGCGCTGAAAGAAGGACAGGTAAATGTACCAGAGATCGGTATCAAGCCAAAGGTATTTCTGGCGCAACTTGGAGAAATGGCTAAACGCAAGAGCCTTATTCTTTTTGAGGAAGTTAGAAAAGCGGGTATTGAGATCAAGTCATCGCTTGGCCGTGATAGCATTAAGGCCCAATTACGCATTGCAAACCGCTTGGGCGTAAAGTATGCGTTGATTTTCGGGCAAAAAGAAGCGCTTGACGATACCGTCATACTTAGGGAAATGGATAGCGGCATTCAGGAGAACATCCCGCTAGAAAAGATTGTTGACGAATTAAAAAAACGCTTAAAGAAGTAAAAACTTAGCATGATTGATGATGTTTTTTGCAAAATTATTGGAGGTGCATTGAAATCCGACCCAGTCTATCAAGACGACGAATTCATGGTAATAAAGGATATCAAGCCTGCCGCACCGGTACATTTATTAGTCATCCCAAAACAGCATTTCGACAGCCTGGCAAAGTTTCAAGCTACGGATGCCGCATTATTGGGCCGAGCGTTTCTTACCGCTGAAAAGGTAGCGAAGGAACAAGGATTGGATCGTGGCTATCGATTGGTGCTTAATGAAGGAGAGTATGGCGGTAAATTAGTGCCGCACTTGCATATTCATATTTTGGGCGGAAAACGCCTAGGCCCAAAACTAGTCATGTAATTGTTCGCGTGCAGAAAAATTGCGAGCACGAGTACAACACGTGACCGAGCACATAATCAGAAGGAATCTTATGATTATGTGCTCGGTGCCGAATATTCTAGCAGTTCGCCTGCTAGCGCGCTTCCTTATCGAGAATATTCACAGAAAGGAGGTAGTAATATGGTAGAAGTAAAAAGAAAACCAAACGAAAGTACCGGAAGCCTCTTGAGGCGATTTAGCCGCTTTGTACAGCAAAGCGGAGTTTTGGTAAAAGCGAAAAAATCCCAATTTCGAGCAAAGAAACTGAATGAACGCAAGGAGAAAAATGCGGCTATTATGGGCTTGCACTTGAACGAATTACGCAAGCGCTTGGAAAAACTTGGAAAATACGACGAAGAAACCTTCGAAGAAGAAAAACGCAAATTGAAACAAGAATTAGACCTGTAATCAGAAAATAGAAAATGGAAAATAGAATTTAGAAGTTGCATTCAGCTGCATTCGAAAAATTCTACTTTCTATTTTCTACTCTCTACTTTCTCATATGCTTAAGGAAAGACTTTTGTCGGACGTAAAAGAAGCTCTCAAAGCTGGGGATAGCAAAAAGCGGACCGTGTTAAATTCGCTTCTTTCCGCAATTAAAAATCGAGAACTTGAAAAGCGAAGCAAGCTTAGCAAGGCGGGCGCGACAAACGATCTAGAAAACGCGAGCCTTATTAACGATGAAGAGGCCATTGAAGTCATTTCCTCGGAAATCAAAAAGCGCAGAGAAGCGATTGAGACCTATGCGCAAGCTGGAAGGCCGGAATTGGCGGCGCAGGAACAGGAAGAACTCGCCGTTCTGATACAATACATGCCGGAACAGATTTCCGATGACGCCATTCGTGCCGAAGTGAAGAAAGTTATTGCTGAGATGGGCCTGCCTGCGCAGGCAGGCAAAGTCATCGGCGCTGTCATGCCAAAAGTGAAGGGGCGAGCGGATGGCCAAGCTGTCAGCCGTATCGTAAAAGAGGAACTCGAAAAGTTAATATAGTGACCTGTACGCAGGCGAGCAATGGCGAGTCGAGTACAGTTTTAGTCAGTATTTAACCGAGCACATAATCTATGTGCTCGGTGCGAATATTTAAAAACTGCTCGTCTGCTAATGCATTTCCTCGCAGGTAAATATTGCATGCTGGATCTTGTTTTTCGCAATACGACTCAGGCAACCGGAGTAATCTCAACAAAGGATTTTTTCGAATCCTTTGTCCTTAAAACTCTCAATGTCGTTGGTGTAAATGAAGATACAGAGGTCAGCGTATCGCTCATTAGTCCTGAACGGATGCGCGAACTCAATAAAGAGCACCGAAACCGCGATAAAGTCACGGATATTCTTTCATTTCCCCTAGGCGAAACCTTTGTTCCAGGATATACTGTAAGAACTCTTGGGGACATTTTCATCTGTCCCTCGTATGCCGTGGCGCGCGCAAAAGAGGAAAATATGACCATAGAGGCAAAGCTGGCACGGCTCATAGTGCATGGAACATTACACCTGTTGGACTACGACCATGAGCGATCGGAGAAAGAGGCCGAAGAAATGGATCGTCTTGAACAGGAAATTTTAAATCAGTAACTCACGTATATGACAAGCGGGCACATCATTTCCGGAATTGACGTTGGTAATTCTCAAATCAAAGTTGTTATTGCGAGAGTTGATCGCGAGAATTTGAGACCTGAAATTATTGGCGCTGGTAGCACATCTTCCAACGGTCTTCGTCGCGGCATGGTTGTCGATATGGAAGAAACAGTTGAAAATATTCGCTCCGCCGTCCAACAGGCTCAGGCGATGGCGGGCGTACCGATTAAGCGAGCCTACCTTTCTGTAAACGGTCTCCATATTCAGACGCAGGTTTCCCGAGGAGTGATTGCAGTTTCTCGAGCAGACAATGAAATATCGCAAAATGATATAGAGCGGGTTATGCAGGCTGCTTCAGTGGTAAGTTTGCCCGCAAATCGCGAAATCGTGCATGTTCTGCCACGCACCTTTATTATCGATGGTACGGAATATGTAAAGAATCCTCTTGGCATGAAGGGTGTTCGCCTTGAAGCGGATGTTTTTATTATTGATGGACTTTCACCATATCTGCGAAATATTGCTCGTTGCGTGAATGAAAATAATATCGAAGTGGCCGGGCTCGTATATGCGCCATTAGCGGCATCGCTTTCAGCGCTTGATAGAAACCAAAAGGAGTATGGCGTCATGAATCTTGATTTCGGAGGGGGTACTTCGAGTTTGACTATCTTCGAGGAAAACGACCTTCTGCATAGTGCGATTTTCCCGATTGGATCACGCCATATTACTAATGATCTTGCCATCGCGTTACGGACGTCTTTAGACATCGCTGAACGGATTAAACTTGAGCATGGCGCAACTTCAGAGGGAGAAGACGGTCGTCGCAAGGATCAGATTGACCTTTCACAGATCATGAATGAAGAAGGATATTTTGTTTCCAAGAAACAGCTTACCCGCGTGGTTGATGCCCGCGCCCAGGAATTATTGGACATGGTGAGCACTGAATTGAAAAAAGTTTCAAAGAACGGAATGCTCCCCGCGGGAGTTGTGCTAAGCGGTGGCGGCTCCAATTTGCCTGGTTTCGCCAGGCTTGTCAAAGAATATTTGAGATTGCCGGTACGGGTGGCAAATCCAGTGAATGTAGTAGGTACGGCTGATATTCTCAATGACCCATCCTTTACCGTGGCTATCGGGCTTGCGATGTGGGGCATAGAACAGGAGCTCGCAGGCATCAAATCTCGTCCTCTCCTAGGCGGTCAGGGCGATCTCCTCCGGAAAACTGTTCGCTGGCTAAAGAACTTCTTGCCTTAGGAAGATATCCAGAGTTATCTACAGGGTTATCCACATCAAAATGCGTACTGCTTGCGCCCTTTTTCTATTTATGTTAGAAACCAGGTAATACGCGCCAGAATTATTAAAAAATGCCCCAAGTTAAACCTCAATTTGAAACGTTTGCCCGCATTAAAGTGTTAGGTCTTGGCGGCTCGGGCGGTAATGCCCTAGAGCGAATGATCGAAGCACGGATTCACGGCGTTGAATTTATTGCCGTAAATACCGATGCCCAGTCACTCCACAATTCAAACGCTCCGGTAAAGATTCACATTGGCAAAAGTCTCACGCGAGGCCTTGGCGCTGGCATGAATCCGAGCATCGGTCGCGAAGCCGCCGAACAGACCCGAGAAGACATTCTTACCGCTCTTAAGGGAGCCGATATGGTTTTTATTGCGACAGGGTTGGGTGGAGGTACCGGAACAGGCGCCGCACCGGTTATCGCTGACATGGCTCGAGAATCCGGCGCACTGACCGTGGCAGTCGTAACCAGGCCCTTTAGCTTTGAGGGAGCTCAACGCTCTCGCGTGGCCGAAGAAGGTCTTCAGCTTCTGCGCGATAAGGTTGACGCGCTTATCACGATCCCTAATGACCGACTCCTTTCCATCATTGATCGCAAGACTCCGTTACTCGAATCATTCGCAGTAGTTGATGACGTCCTTCGACAGGGCGTCCAAGGTATTTCTGATCTCATCACTATCCCTGGTATTGTTAATACCGACTTTGCCGACGTGAAGGCGGTTATGTCTAACTCTGGATCGGCGCTCATGGGCATCGGGAGAGCTTCCGGCGAAGATCGAGCCGTAGAGGCGGCTCGTATGGCGATCAACTCTCCGCTCCTGGAACTCTCCATCGACGGCGCTCGCGGCGTTCTTTTTAACGTGTCCGGCGGTACCGACATGGCAATGGCAGAAATCAGCGAAGCGGCACGGATTATCACTGAACACATTGATCCCGATGCAAAAGTCATCTTCGGCGCTGTCGTTGATGACAAGCTCAAGAAAGGGGAGATCAAGATCACTGTCGTAGCGACTGGTTTTACGAATACCTATCCCGTATCACCTTCAAATCCGTCTGCAAAATATAATGGTGGCGGCCTAAGCCTCTTTGATAACGCTATCAAGAAACAAGATATTATGGAGCGTGAACCCGTAAAAGAGGTGAAAGAAATCATCGATCCCTCGATCGAAGATGAAAAAGATTTTGATATTCCGGCGTTTATACGGCGCAAAATGAACAAATAGCCGCTCGCTACCATCTTTTTCATCACAACTGCCTCGGTATTTGGAAAGGTTCGCTCGTCTCATCTACACCTCCGTTCCACCTAGTAAAGAAGCTTCCATAAGGAAGCTTCTTTACGTCGAAGCACCACTTCGGCTATTCGACTTCGCTTATTTCATCAAATACCTCGCGAAGTGATTCAGAAGACGGGAGCTCGCTGGCTTGCTTCGCTCCTTTTCGGCGAGGATTTCTCAAAGCGCACGCTCGCTTAGGAGGAGTGAAGCGAGCTGAAATGGTCAGCGGGGGCGCATAAATTCGGAGGAAATGCCGAACGGAGGGTTATCAACATTGTGGGCACGGTCAAAAGATGGTTAAATTCATCTACCAACGGATTGTTTAAATAAGCAGGAGGGTAAAGAGATTCGCACGAGCGGCGCATCTCTTTCCTCTTCTCCTTCGCGCCCCACATGAATAACGGAACTTCAGTGTTTCCAAGTCAGCAGCGTCTCGATGTAAACAATCATAAGAAAAGCGATGACTCTATGCATCAGATGTCTTCGGGCATGACCTGGGAGCGAATTTTTGGCCTGTCCGGCCAGGGTACCGGTCATCCTTATGATGACATCACATGGGAACTGCGCACCGCGAAGATTGCGAAAGCAGACGGTACTATTGTTTTTGAACAGCATGACGTGGAGGTGCCGGCATTCTGGTCTCAAACCGCTACCGATATTGTTGCTTCCAAATACTTTCGCGGGAAAATTACGGCGCCCGAACGCGAATACAGCGTGAAGCAGATGATCGATCGTGTTGCTCAAACGATCGGGTACTGGGGTTTGCAGGACGGTTACTTTGCATCTCCTGAAGATGCCACGAATTTTACGCTTGATCTCACGTGGCTGCTTGTGAATCAATTTTTTGCATTTAATAGTCCGGTGTGGTTTAACGTCGGCATCTATGAAAAGCCGCAGTGTTCCGCCTGTTTCATTCTTGCCGTCGAGGACACTATGGAATCAATCATGCAGTGGTACAAGGATGAGGGAATGATTTTCAAACACGGCTCCGGTGCAGGTTTAAACGTTTCCAATCTTCGATCTTCGAAAGAGTCTCTTTCGAAAGGGGGGCACTCATCAGGTCCCGTTTCATTCATGAAGGGCGCCGATGGTGTTGCTAATACGATTCGTTCCGGCGGCACAACTCGTCGCGCGGCAAAGATGGTGGTCATGAATGTCGATCATCCGGATATTAAAGATTTCATCTATGCCAAGCATTACATCGAGCAGATGACGCAGGTGTTGGTGGCTTCCGGGTTTAAGAATTCCCTGGACGGCGATCTTTTCAGCCCTTACACCCTCTTGCCGTATGTAAATGCAAATAACTCGGTACGCGTGACGGATGATTTTATGCGGGCCGTCGAAAATGATGACATGTGGGACCTAAAAGCGGTCACTACCGGAGAATCCATGGAGCGTATTAAGGCTCGCGAAGTAATGAATTGGATCGCCGAAGCGGCGTGGGCGAGCGCCGATCCCGGCATGCAGTATCATGATACGATTAATCGCTGGCACACCTGCTCGAATACCGGTGCTATCACTGCATCGAACCCGTGCAGTGAATATATGCACTTAGACAACAGCGCCTGCAACCTTGCGTCATTAAACCTATTAAAATTTGCCAATGAAGACGGCACATTCGCCGTGGAGCAATTCAAGCGTGCAGTGGATACTATCATTACGGCCCAAGATATTATTGTGAGCCGCTCTTCCTATCCGACGGAAAAGATTGACCGCAACGCCAATGATTTTCGCGAACTTGGATTGGGTTATGCCAATCTGGGGGCGCTCTTGATGACCTGGGGTTTACCGTATGATTCCGAAGACGGACGATTGCTCGCCAGTCAGATTACGTCATTGATGTGCGGCGAAGCCTATCGCTTTTCAGGATTACTCGCTGATCGAAAGGGCCCATTCGCCGGCTTTGAAAAGAATCGCGAACCAATGCTTAACGTACTGGCCATGCATCTTAATGAAGCTGAAATTCTTTATTCGCAGACTATAAAGTCTGCTGTCGGCGCAAAGTATCCCGATCTCGCGGTAGCCTCCCGCGTGGTATGGCACGAAGCGCTTGAGCTGGGTAGATCAGTAGGCGTCAGAAACTCGCAGGTTACCGTATTGGCTCCGACGGGAACGATCGCTTTTATGATGGATTGCGATACGACGGGCGTGGAACCAGGTCTCGCGCTGGTAGCGTATAAAAAACTTGTCGGTGGCGGCGTGCTCAAGTTGGCGAATAATCAGGTGCCGGCGGCGCTTAAAAATCTCGGTTATCCCGCCGAGCAGATTAAGGATATCAGTGCGTATCTCCTTGAAAAAGATACGATTGAAGGAGCACCATGGCTTAAAGAGGAGCATCTTCCGGTTTTTGACTGCTCATTCAAGGCGGTCAATGGCGAGCGCAGTATCAGTTATATGGGCCACCTGCGCATGATGAGTGCCGCTCAACCATTCATCTCCGGCGCTATTTCAAAAACGATTAATCTGCCGAACAATGCTACCGTTGATGACATCCGAGATGCATTTATTCAAGGTTGGAAGCTTGGCCTTAAGGCTATCGCGGTTTATCGCGACGGATCAAAGGGTATACAGCCGCTTAACACGGCAAAGGATGAAAATAGGCTAGTTGAGCACATTAACGGCTATACCCGAGTGAAATTGCCCGAAGAACGTCCGGCCATAACTCATAAGTTCAGTGTCGGCGGCCATGATGGCTATTTGACTGTTGGCCTTTATCCTGACACTCAACAGCCCGGCGAGACATTTCTCTCCATTGCTAAAGAAGGTAGCACACTTTCTGGTTTACTTGATACGATCGCCATCCTTATCTCAATGTGTTTGCAATCCGGTGTGCCGTTGAAGGTTCTTGTTCGGAAGTTTAAAGATACGAGCTTTAGTCCCGCGGGATTCACCGGCAATACGAATATTCCAACGGCTAAATCAATTATCGACTACGTTTTTCGATATCTGGGCATGAAGTTCTTAAATCTGGAAGATCGAGAAGAAATATTCGGACTAACGCATGACATAGAGATTATGCCCGTTACTACGGTGGCGATATCTCAGCCAGAGCCGACCTCAAAAACTGATAATGTTCTTTCCGGTCTCGTTGCTCCATCTAGGAATGCTTCCACAAGCGCGAAGTCTCGCGCTACCTTTGTATCTGATGCTCCTGTATGTCAATGTGGGACACTCATGTTTCGAGCCGGATCCTGCTATGCCTGCCCAAGTTGTGGCGCTACAACCGGTGCCTGCAATTGACGAGCTCAAATTTATATCAAAAACCCCGTTGCCACGGGGTTTTTGATCAGGTACGATACAGGTATGCACAAGTCTCAAGTTCTCTCGTATTTTCTGATCGCTTTTCTGGTTGGAACGCTTATCGGATCATTCTGGCATTTTGGTGAACAATATTTTTGGATTTTTATCGGGCTGGGGACTTTATTTTTTGGAGTATCAGCCTATCATCGCACATTCGGACAAACAGTCGCAGGTATTAAGCGCCGGAAGGTAGGCTTTGTTATCGGATTTTGCATCATCCTTGCAACGGGGGGTATCTACCGGTTTCAGCAATTCGACGCTGATCACAGCCGTGTCACGCAGTTTAACGATCGAGAGGCGGGAGGCAAGGGCATTTCTGTGCGTGTGGTGGGATATGTGGCAGGAGATGTTCGGGAACGGGGATTACAATCGCAGTTTCCTTTTGAAGTAAAAGAAATCATCGCGCTCAAAAGAACTTTCTCGGCAGGAGAACGGGTTCTTGTGACCGCTGATAATAGAGCGGGGTATCGTTATGGCGATATCCTTACCATCGAAGGCGCGCCGCAAGCTCCTAAAAATTCCGAATCATTTGATTATGCGACGTATCTGAAAAAACAAGGTATTCGAAGCATTTTTTCTTCTCCCGATATTCTGGCGGAGGGATCAATATCCTTGGGTCTTTGGGAGCGGAGCAGTGTTGTCGTGTATCGCGCTCTGCAGGGATTAAAATCGCGTTTCGAGTCAGCGCTCATAGGCACGATAGCAGAGCCGGAGGCCGCCTATATCCAAGGAGTGCTTCTGGGTTCGCGTAGCGCGATCCCAGAGCGTCTCCAAGATGCCTTTGCTACGACGGGGACTAGTCATATTTTGGCGATATCCGGATACAACATCACCATCGTCGCCGAGGCGGTGCTGGGGGTATTATTGTTTTGGTTCCGGCGACGCAGAGCAATTTGGATCGCCACGGCGGCCATTATTCTTTTTACGTTGCTGACGGGAGCTTCGGCGTCAGTGGTGCGAGCGGCGGTAATGGGACTATTAGTCCTTTTCGCCTCCGGATACGGCCGTCTCTATGATGCGAAAAATGGCATTATTCTGGCCGGTGCGCTGATGGTTTTCTTTAATCCATTCATCCTCGTGTTTGATATTGGTTTTCAGCTTTCTTTTTTGGCGGTTATCGGTCTTTTATATTTGTATCCGATATTTCAGCGTTGGGCACAGCGAGCTCCTTCATTGACGGGATTAAAAGAAATTGCTCTTATGACGCTTTCGGCACAGGTGATGGTTATCCTGCTTTTAGTGGGGTATTTTCATTCTTTCTCGCTGGTTTCTTTGGTGGTAAATATTTTAATCCTACCGATTGTCCCCGCAGTAATGCTGTTTGGTTTCATAGCGGGCATAAGCGGCATGATCTGGATTCCGCTGGGAAAGATTATCGGCGTAGTGGCGTGGGCATTAGCGCGATATCAGCTCTGGATCGTTGAACATGCGGCATCATTCTCATTTGCCTCTGTTTCGATCTCATTGCCGTGGATTATAATCGTTCTCGCTTATGTACTGCTGATCGGAGGAATTTGGTGGTTCTATCGGCATCATGGATCCTGACACTCATTGATGAGTTGTTCCGAGTGAATGGCGAGGATTTGTTTGAATCATCATAATGCTGATCTGTATGGCAAAGCTTTTCCGCACCACTATGTGAGACGGAACGCGAGCCATATCTCGTCAATGAGTGTAAGGATGGATACGAATAGAGATAAAATAATTGCGGGAATCATCGCCCTGGTACTCATCGTGCTGGCGTTTTCAAGTTCACAAGCCGCAGGGCAGAAGGATGGACTTTTAAAAATATATTTTTTGAATGTCGGCCAGGGAGACGCCATCTTTATAGAAGCTCCGAATGGCAACCAGGTGCTTGTCGATGGCGGACCGGACAGTGCCGTGATTGCGGAGCTGGCGCGGGTGATGCCATTTTACGATCGGTCTATCGATGCGGTCGTGGTTAGCCATCCTCATAGCGATCATATCGCCGGATTAATTGATGTATTAAAGCATTATGACGTTGGCTATGTCATTCAGGCAGGAGAGCAATATGATTCATTAGAATTCCGATCGTGGCAGGAAGCGGTTGCTCAAGAGCATACAATCGAAATTGATACTGTGGCGGGAAAACAGATCAACTTAGGACCCGAAATGACTTTTACGATTATCCATCCTCTGAAATCAGTGCTCGGCACTGCGACTGATAAGCCTCACGATGACAACGTGGTAGCGATGCTTCAATATAAGCACGTAAAAGTTCTGTTGGCGGGTGATATGGAGGCGGCCGTGGAACGCATCTTGGTCAATAATAATATCGATATCGATGCGGATGTATTGAAAGTGGGCCACCATGGATCAAAAACTTCGACGGCGTTGCCGTTCCTCGATGCTGTTACCCCGCAAGCGGCAATAATTCAGGTAGGAGTAAAAAATCGGTACAAGCATCCTGCGGAACTGATTCTTTCCCGCCTTGAAAATTTCGGTGCAACACTGTATCGTACTGATACTGATGGAATGATTCGTCTTATCAGTGATGGGACTTCGTATTATCTTAATAAGCAATAATCATGAAAAGTGTTGCAAATTTTTCGCCGTTTAAAACTAAGATGGGTGAGCAGAAGTTTAATCTTGAAAACCGTGCTCAACGAAGGAGATATTTTGATTTTAAAGCCGGTTCAGAAATAAAGAAATTAAGAAAGTATCTTAAAAAAAATACTTTCATGGGGTTTTTCTTGGGTCCAAAAAACTCAGGGAAAGGCACCTATGCAAAACTTTTTCTCGAAGCTCTTGATGCTGATCTCGTGGCCCATTTATCGGTTGGTGATATCGTTCGCAGTGTTCACAAATCTCTTGCTCATGCAAAAGACAAAAAAGAACTAATAACATTTTTAAAAGAGCGTTATCGCGGATATATATCAGCAGAACAAGCAATCGATATTATCCTCGGTCGAGATACCAAAACCTTATTACCAAACGAAGTAATTCTTGCTCTTGTTGAACGCGAAGTTGACCGCTTAAATCGAAAGCCGGTATTTATTGATGGTTTTCCTCGCAACCTTGATCAGGTTCAAACATCTTTGTATTTTCGAGCCTTGATGGGCTATCGAGATGATCCTGACTTTTTTATTTTTCTGCACGTCCCCGAAACGATTTTAGCAGAACGATTTAAAACCCGAGTTATCTGTCCAAAATGCCAAACATCCCGCAGTTTAAAGTTATTGCGCACACAGCGTGTCGGTTATGATGAAAAGATAAAAGAATTTTATTTGATTTGTGATAACGATGGAGCAAGGATGAGGGGGAAGGAAGGGGATGAATTTGGTATTGAAGCAATCCGGGATCGGCTCGAAGTAGATAAAAAAGTTATGTCACAGTTGCTTCAACTTCAAGGAGTACCAAAAATTTACTTGCGAAATTCAATTTCAGTAAAAGATGCAAAGAAATTTGTAGATGACTATGAATTAACTCCAGTTTCTTCGTACGCCTGGGATGCAAAGAAAAAAGAGGTCATCATTAAAGAATCTCCATGGATTATTAAAGATGACGAGGGCGAACTGTCTTATAGCCTCCTGGCGCCACCGGTCGTAGTTGCCCTAATTAAACAGTTGGTTAAAGTTCTAAATCTCTAATGGATCCTAAGAAACTATTTAAAGTTGTCATTACGGCCATTGTCGTGAAAGACGGGAAATATTTAGTGTTGCAACGCGCGGCACGGGAGAAAAAATTTCCGTCACGCTGGACCGTGCCGGGTGGAAAGCTAGACACGGAAGATTATGTACATCTTCCCAAAGACACTCCTGATTATTGGTATAATGTGCTGGAACGTACACTTCGACGCGAAGTAGAAGAAGAAGCGGGGATTGAAATTAAGAATATCCGGTATGTAACTTCGCTTGCGGACCTGCCTGCTCGCCTCGCTAAAGCTCCGGCGAAGCGGGCCGGCAGGCAGGCGCACGATGAGTATCCATCACTCGTTATTTCATGTCTTGCCGATTATGCTAGCGGAGAAGTTGTACTTGATGAAAGCATGACTGAATTTCGGTGGGTAAATTTGGAAGAAGCAAAAGCCGTAGACCTTATCGATGGTATCTATGAAGAGTTAGAAATGGCAGATAATATGCTTAACAGGGGTTCTGTTTCGGAATGGAAGAAATAGGAGTATACTGGCAGTGGGCCTCCTCGTTGGCCTAAGCTTTAGAACAAATTATTTAACTCGGGATTCCTATATCGTTTTGCCCCGTGGGGCACTTCTGCGGAGACCCACACATTTAAATAGCTTAAGTCTTTTGCTGATGAGGGGGCCTTTTCGTTTGTTTGAAATTTGTCAATAGCTCCCATGCCGTTTTGTGGTGCTTCAGTCAGTCATGGCCGTTTTTTGCGGCTATCTTCGCGAGCGAAGGCGCACTCATGCACAGTTTATTCACAAAAGAAACACAGCTTGTCCGCAGGATGCTTAAGAACAGGGTGTATACTATGAATGAGCCCTCCCGTATTTAGTAGGACCTGGATCATTTATGACAATATACTCTTGTAGCCCTATATTAGGTCATTTTGGTGAGGTTCCCTAAAAAGGACTTCCGAAAAATCGCCTTGCGGACTCACACACGTGGAGTAAAAAGCTAGGCCACCTCAATATGTACGGAGGAGCTTGTGAGGATAACCAAAAACCCGTCGCAGGACGGATTTTTGGTTTGCTACTGTCGGGCACCACGTCTACTGACTTTGGCATTTCGTCGCCTTTGCTCCTCAACTGCTCCTTGCCTGCATAAACAGAAATAAAAATAGAGCCGTTCTGCGGCTCTATTTTTATTTCTGATGTCGCAATTACTGAACGCCGCTCGAACCTTTTTTGAACAAAACTCTTGATTGCCGCGCTTCGCGCGGCAGGAACGAAATCTAACGCTCGGGCGGGCAAAAAGAAAGGGGGTTGGGGGGAATGAATTTTTGCCCGCCCTCGCTTTCCGCCGCCGCCGAATTTCGTGCCAACGAAGTTAGCACACCGCAATGTTATTCTACCCAATTTATGCCTTATTCTCAAATTTTTTCAAAAAATACCAAAAGTCCAATTACAATTATTGTTGTTCGGATTAGCTTTGCGGAAAAGTTTGTAAGAAAAAATTTGTAAAAAGGAATTTTGAAATGCCCTGCGGCAAAGCCTGATATGGCATAAACTATTCCGGGCAGAGGTAATAAACCAAATATGAATATGGCAAGAAGTCCATATCGTTCAACATAAGATTGTATCTTGTTGTGAAATTTTTTAGAACGGTCGAGTTCTTCTGAAACATTGCCCGCATACCATGCAAAAAATTCATCAATAGTTAAGCCAAAAGCACCGATTATAATTAGTAAAAATGGATTTAATATTTTTACGAGGAAAGGAAGTGTATAGATTCCAAAGCCGAAATAATTTGCGAAAAAATACCCAACGTACCCGGTGCTTTTGGCTACTTCACTCAAATTTCTGTAAAAGAAAATCGGAATTATGAGCATCGCAATTGCCATAATTCCAGACAGTAATCCGAGAATTTTTCTGTAGTTTTTCATTTCAATAATTCGTCAACGGAAATACCTAAGGCGTTTGCCAGTTTTTCAACTGTGGCAACTGTCGGGTTTCTTTTTCCATTTTCAACACCACTTATATACCCTCTGTCCATGCCTAACTTCCTAGAAATGTCGCCCTGCGACATTTTCTTTTCAGTTCTGATTCGTTTTAAATTTTTGCCGATTTTTGTAGAAATATTTTTCATAAAGCACTGATTTTGACAAAATTACCGTGCAAAGGAACAGGTAATTTTTTACCATTTGAAATATAAACTTTACTCCTCGTTACATCAAAAATAAAACTTTGAAATGTCCCTATATTCGCTATTGAATATCCGGTTGTGTCGCGGTGTATGCCATTTCTGTGGTCTTTCAAAATTTGGATAGCTTCTTGAACCGACAAAATATTTTTTCCAGATAAACTTCCTTGTAGGCAAGTTAATCTATCCAAACTACCCTTTTTAACTTCTCTATGATATTTTCTCATTTTGTCGCTCTGATAGTGATTTGCAGAAAAAATATAAGAAGTGTTTGTGAAAGACACAAAATCAAAATCTGACGGATAAGCTTCAAGTATAGAAGCTTTACGCTCACGCGCACTCGCAACAATCATAATTCCAGGATAATAAGCAAGATTTTCCTGTGCTGTCTTTTGAACTTCAGCTAAACTCTCGGCATTTTCTAGAACCATTTTTACAAGACACGAAGTGCTGGTGTTATTTTTCACAACTTTAGCGTAGATGCCTCCAGCATCATGTGAAGATACTGCTATGCCTTTATCATTAAAACCATTTATCGCCCCCAAAATGAGAGGCATAGCAACATGAACAAAATTATTCTTTCCAGGGATTGATACATCCGTTACGAGCGGCTTCATGTAACGAAGAGCAAGCTTTGCCAACATTTTTGAGACATCAGTATTGTGTCCAAGAAGTAAGGATCCATCAGGATTAAAAAAAACAAAACCGGAACACCCCCTAATTTCGTAGATTAAATTTATTAAGAGTAGATATTTATATGGAATTTTTGTCGCCTCCGCACAACCTCTAAGTTCATCTTGATATTCTTTTGGAATGCGGACTTCTGGAATTTTCTTTTCGTATTTAAGGCGAAGAAACCACAAAATTATATTTACGAAAGGATTTTTTAAAAGCCTGATTATTTTATAGTTTGATTTAACAAAAAGATTTCCGGCGGCAAGGCCGGTTTTGTAATGACTTTCCTCTCTCAAGCGTAAATAATCTATCCCGTTAATAGACTCAAGACTGGAATTGCTAAATGTAATTTTTCCGTTCATAAACTTGGTTGTAATATAGCGTCTATTGCACTCTTTAACAAGAGTGTATTATAATCCAATATATGATAAATGGGAGTAAAAACTTTGTTGTGTGCGCACGGGAGGGCGGGGCAAACACAACTCCTCTCTTTTCTGCGGCGCATTTCGCAAAGCGAAATACGAAATTCGGCGGCGGCGGAAAGCGAGGGCGGGCAAAAATTCATTCCCCCCAACCCCCTTTCTTTTTGCCCGCCCGAGCGTTAGATTTCGTTCCTGCCGCGCGAAGCGCGGCAATCAAGAGTTTTGTTCAAAAAAGGTTCGAGCGGCGTTCAGTAATTGCGACATCAGAAATAAAAATAGAGCCGCAGAACGGCTCTATTTTTATTTCTGATGTCGGGCTGCCGGGAGTTGGACCCGGGTTACATGACCCCCAGCCATGCGTAATACCGTTATACCACAGCCCGTTGCGTATCGAAATTATATACTGCTTCATTGCGCAATGTCTAATGAAGAACCCCCCGCCATACGGCGGGGGGTTCTTCTAAGTTTGTTATGTGGTCGCGGCTGTGGTCGCTATCTTTGCTCGAGAAGTGCGCACTCGGGCGGGCTTATTAAGCGTCTTAATGCAATCGGTGCAGATTTTTCTTCGCTTGCCATCTACTTTAGCCCATTGAAGGTTAGGATAGCTTCGGTGTTTTGCCGTAGGGTTATAATGGCCACGCAAAAGGACTCGGGTGGTAACCATGATTGGTTTTTTGCCACATTGTGGACAGCGTGTTGCCATGTTTTTAGTGAGACAAGTGACAGGCAATAAGGGACAAGTCTGTGTAATTCTTGTCTCGTGTCTCTTGTCACATATTTCAAATGTGTTTTACATACTACATCAATAATGATATTTTTTCAATATGCCGGAGGGAATCATCATTATTTTCCAAATTGTAGTCCTGGTGTACTCCGTGGTAATTCACGAAGTTTCTCATGGTATCGTGGCGCACGCGCTCGGAGATAATACGGCAAAAAATGCCGGGCGACTTACGCTTAATCCATTCAAACATCTTGATCCTTTCGGTTCATTCTTTTTGCCGCTTATTCTCTTTATCTCTACTGGCTTTACCGTCGGCTACGCAAAGCCAGTGCCTTATGATCCGCGTAATTTGAGCGATCATCGGCATGGTCCGGCAAAGGTCGCGCTGGCGGGACCTGCCTCAAACATCATCCTAGCTCTGCTTTTCGGTGTTGTGTACCGAATCCTGGTGGGTACGATGATCTCACCGGTGATGCTAGAGTTAATCCAAGTGATTATTCTAATTAACATTTCACTCGCCATTTTTAATCTGGTTCCCATCCCGCCCCTCGATGGCCATTGGCTGCTCTTTTCGGTATTGCCCGCTCGATTCCTTGCATTTCGGACCTTCCTCTATCGGTACAGTTTGCCGCTCCTTTTTATCTTTATTATCTTCATCTTTCCCCGAATTTTCTTCATTATTATGTATCTTTTTCGGCTCGTTTCTGGCGTGCCGGGACTGTCGATATACTAAGGTTTTGCCAGTACTCAAGAATTGAGATGGTTTGACGCTCCTCTTTTTTTCTGATACCATTTCCCTTGCTCACTTTTGTTGTTAGCATCTGTTTTTATTATGCCGACGTTTAATCAAATGATGAAGAGGCCGAGACGTATTACTCAAGCGAAAACCAAATCGCCTGCGATGACGTTTGGCTTTAACACGCTTAAGAATCGCCCCGTGTTTTATAACGCACCGTTCAAACGCGGCGTATGCGTCAGCGTAAAAACCATGACTCCGAAGAAACCTAACTCTGCTCTTCGCAAAATCGCCCGTGTTCGTCTTACGAATGGTATGGAAGTTACCGCCTATATTCCTGGCGTTGGCCACAATCTTCAGGAGCACTCTGTTGTCATCATCCGCGGCGGCCGAGTGAAAGATTTGCCTGGCGTCCGTTATCATATTGTCCGCGGCCGCTTAGATGCAAGTGGTGTTGATGGCCGCAAACAAGAAAGATCAAAATATGGGGTTAAGAAATCTAAATAAACCATGCGCAGACCAGTAAAAAATCGTAAAATCATAGAACCGGATCTCAAGTATTCGAGCTTTTTAATTGCCAAGATTATTAATAAAATTATGCATGAGGGCAAGAAATCAATCGCCCGCTCGATCGTCTATGACGCTTTGGCAATCGCTGAAAAACAGCTCAATAAGCCGGCGTTAGAAGTTCTCGATAAGGCTATGGAAAATGTGACCCCGACGGTTGAGCTCAAATCTCGCCGTGTTGGCGGCGCCAACTATCAGGTGCCTATCGAGGTCCGTCCTGAACGAAAAATGGCGCTCGCGATCCGCTGGATTGTAGATTCAGCTCGCGGTCAGAAGGGCAAAGCAATGAGCAAGAAGCTAGCCGAAGAACTTGTCAACGCATACAATAACACCGGTAATGCGGTGAAAAAGAGAAACGATACTCATCGTATGGCTGAAGCCAACAAAGCATTTGCTCACCTCGCTTGGTAAAATTGCCGCAAGATGCCTTCGAGAGTACGATATCCTCAACAGGCTATTGAGGCATCTCGCTCTCGCGCCGTCGCACTCCGAGAGCCTCTCTCTAGCATCCTGCGGCAATTTTAATAAATAAATAAGACAACAAAGAGATGGCAGACTATCCAATTGAAAAAATTCGCAATATCGGTGTTATCGCGCACATCGATGCAGGCAAAACGACGACATCGGAGCGTATTCTTTTTTATACCGGTATTTCTCACAAAATCGGTGAAGTTCACGAAGGCGATACGATTATGGACTGGATGGAACAGGAGCGAGAGCGCGGTATCACCATTACTGCCGCCGCCACGACTGCCTACTGGATCCCGACCGATGCTAAAGATAAGGATGCGGACAAAGTCAAGCTTAACATCATTGATACTCCGGGACACATCGACTTTACTATTGAAGTAAAACGATCTTTGCGCGTACTCGACGGTGCTGTGGTAGTGTTTGACGGCGTTGCCGGCGTGGAACCTCAATCGGAAACTAATTGGCGCTATGCGGACGATTACAAAGTTCCGCGCATCTGCTTTATTAATAAACTCGACCGCTTGGGTGCCTCGTTTGAGCGTTCCTACCAGTCGATCCTTGAACGTCTTTCTCCGTTTGCCGTGAAACTTCAAATTCCGGATGGTCATGAAGATCAATTCAAAGGCATCGTTGACCTAATGACGATGGAATATGTTACGTTTTTAGGAGATAAGGGCGAAAAGGTCATCAAAGGTGAAATTCCTGATCATCTCATTGAAGCCGCGAAAAAAGAGCGTGCGGCTATGATTGAGAAGATTGTCGAGCAAGACGATCAAGCTATGGCCGAATACCTTGAGGGAAAAGAAATTGATGTTTCTCGTCTGCGAAGTATTGTTCGCGCGGCAACGCTTGAAAATAAAATTTTCCCTGTGCTTTGCGGTTCGGCATTAAAAAATAAAGGCGTTCAACTCGTGCTTGATGCGGTGGCCTACTACCTCCCGTCTCCATTGGATATTCCTCCCGCGAAAGCTACGGTTCAAAAAACGGGTGAAGAGAAAATGATTGCCTCCGAAGATTCGGCTCCATTTACCGCCCTGGCGTTTAAAACCGCGACTGATCCGTATGTCGGCGCTTTGACGTTTTTCCGCGTGTACTCCGGGAAGATTACCGCCGGTTCCTATGTCCTCAATACGCGTAGCGGCCAGCAGGAACGTATTAGTCGCATTGTCCGGATGCATGCCAATGATCGGGAAGAAGTAAAAGAAATTTATGCGGGTAATATCGCCGCCACAGTCGGATTGAAAGATACCCGAACGGGGGATACATTGTGCGATCCCGATAATCCGATCCTTCTTGAAGGTATCGACTTTCCAGAACCGGTTATTTCCTTACGCATTGAACCAAAGACTAAAGCTGACCAGGAAAAGATGGGTATGGCTTTGAAAAAACTCTCCGATGAAGATCCTACATTCCGTATTCGGAGTGATGAGGAGACCAGTGAAATGATCATCGCCGGCATGGGTGAATTGCACTTAGAAATTCTCGTTGAGCGCATGAAACGTGAATTCGGCGTCGAGGCAAATGTTGGTCGCCCGCAGGTTGCCTATAAAGAAGCTATTTCCGCAAAAGCCCAGGCAGAGGGCAAATATATCAAGCAGTCTGGTGGTCGCGGTCAGTATGGCCATTGCTGGTTGCGAGTAGAGCCTAAAGAACGCGGCGAAGGATTCGAGTTTGTGAACGCCGTCAAAGGTGGCGCAATTCCTCAAGAATTCATCCCCGCCATTGAAAAAGGTGTCCGTGAAGCCATTGATAAAGGCGTTATCGCCGGATTCCCGGTTGTTGATATTAAAGTCACCGTCTACGATGGCTCTTATCACGATGTCGATTCTTCCGAAATCGCCTTCAAGGTGGCTGGGTCAATAGCATTTCAAGAAGCGGTCAAGCGCGCCAAGCCGGTTATCCTTGAACCGATCATGAAAGTCGAAGTTATCGTTCCAGACAATTTCCTTGGTTCCACTACTGGCGATCTTTCCTCGCGCCGTGGCCAGATTATGAGCGTCGATGATCGAGGTATACTTGGCTTGAAGATTATTAACTCGCGCGTTCCGCTTTCAGAAATGTTCGGATACGCCACCACTATCCGCTCCTTCTCGGAGGGCCGGGGTACGTTTACGATGGAGTTTGAACGCTATGAACCTGTTCCAGGCAATATCGCGACGCAGATTATGGAAGGAAAGAAATAGCCGCTCGCCGATAGTTTTTTCATCACGATCTCCGTATTTTAGAAATTCGTTCAGCTCACTCACGCCTCCGTTCCATCTAGAAGGCCGCCCACTAGGGCGGCCTTCTTCGAAACACCACTACGGCTATTCACTTTCGCTCATTTCATCAAATACTCCGGAGTGATTCAAAACTATTGGCTCGCTTGTTGTAAGAAAAGAGCTCCAAAACGGCTATGTTTTTAGGTTGACTTATCAGGGGGGGGATTACAATATAAGTGCGAAGATAAGCTACAGCCTTAATAACAATTTTTAATTATGAATAGCGAGAAACCCGAATCAATCGTTGAAAAAAAAGAGGAAACTAGTACGAGAGAAGCTGAGCATCCTAAATTCAGGGTAGTAAAGCACGTTCGCTGGAAAAATGGACCAGAAACCCCTGTAGTTATCGGTGAGTATGCTACCAGAGAAGAAGCTCAAAAACATGATCCTGGAGCCGTGGATGAACCCCAAGATGACATCGATGGATATTGGACCAGTATTGACGATGTTTCTCAAGAGACTAAGGGAAAAGGAGAGAGTCTGGTGGATCTAGTCATTGCACGTGGTAAAACAGAACAGTTTGATAACATGCCCGAGAACAGTGTTGCTCTTGACGGATATGTTCAGGGGCCTGAGTTTGATGTGGGGCGTAACAGATTCTCCTTTGATCATCATGATAAAGTTAATCGTCAAATAACTCGTGCTACATGTCAACAAGTACTCGATGCTTTGCTTCTAGGGTTCGAACCGGAAAAAAGCAAAGTCTATGTAAATGATATTGATGGGGATACCGTTTTATCAGTCTGGTTACTACGTCACCCAAGTGAAGCTCATAGTCTGAAGATAAGAATGCTTGTTGAGTCGGTTGGCGGAATCGACGCTCATGGACCAGCCTATGAGCCTCTCGACGCAGAACTAGCGGACGCATTTTATAAAGGAGTTATGAAACCGGAAAGCGATGCAAGGAGAAATCGGACATACAGTCAAGACGATCTGAACACACTCCTTGAGCAATGCTTAAAGAATCTTGACGATCTTGTGGCCGGCAATTTTAAATACACGAAACAAGAAATTGCTCGCAATTTCGAGGTAGTAAGAGAAGGTACTAATTGGATTATGGCCCAATCAAATGATTTTGTCTTCGATCTCATATATAAGGCAGGTCATACGAGGGCTGTAGCTATGCAACAGCAAGCAGACGGTAGTTACGCATATACTATCGCAAAGAAATCAGAGCTAGTCAGTAATTTTCCGGTTGGCCCCGTATCGAAAGAAGGCACGATTTTGCACGAGTTAAATAAATTAGAACCTGGATGGGGAGGAGGCTCTACTATTGGTGGTGCTCCTAGAAATGCTGACGGTTCTCGCTCTCGCTTATCGCCAGATCAAGTTTTTGATGTCGTGGAGTTAATTGTAAAAAAAGGTATAATTCGGTGAATTTAGTATGGGTTAAACATAAATGCAATCGACTTTATCTATCGGGTGGTCATAGAGTTAAGATATTAATAATTTAATTTTACAAAAACATGTCCGAAGAAAAATATAAAAGACCAATAGAAAAAGAGGAAAAAGTAAAATCGGCGGGAGAAGTCGAACAACCAAGATTTAGAGTCATAAAGCACGTTCGCTGGAAAAATGGACCAGAAACCCCTGTAGTTATCGGTGAGTATGCTACCAGAGAAGAAGCTCAAAAACATGATCCTGGAGCCGTGGATGAACCCCAAGATGACATCGATGGATATTGGACCAGTATTGACGATGTTTCTCAAGAGACTAAGGGAAAAGACCAATCTACGCCAGAAGAGTTACAGAAAGCCGAGAAAATGATGACAGGAGATGAAAAACATCAGAGCTTTCATAGGGAAAGAGCATATATCGAACCCGTAGATCTTGAGCTAATGGGCAGTGTATCTGTCCAGGCAGTCGAGAAGTTCTCAGCAGAGGAGACATTCGGTGCCAATAAGGATCACTTAATCATGTCTGATAGATTCAAGGAGTGGTTTCTAACTAAGGCCGAGGAGAATGTCCCAGCTCAAACACTGAAGGCCTACAAGCTCTCCAGGGGCCCTTTGCAGGCTCACACTTTCGATATGCGGGGCAACCGCGCTGAGATTTCGCTGGTTCACTTGTGGGAGTTGCTCTCCAGGCAACTCCACGGCAATGCCGGAATCCTCTTGATAGAGAGGGGGTCGGGACTTTCCAACATGTTCTATACCCGTGATGTTGACAATAACCTCCGGGTTGTTATCGCGATGTGGGTCGCTGGGGCCGGCAAATGGTCCTTAAATGCCAGCTCCGTCAAAGAGGCGGCTGACTGGAACGAAGCCGGTCAAATATTCTTGCGCTGATTTTTGAACAGTTAGGCCGTGACCCCGATAGTAGCTTCCCAGCTGTTGCCGAAGCCTTGCCCGCCTAAGTTTTGCGAAAGCAAAAGTTGGGCGGGCTTGCTTTTTTATATCGGTACGGTAGAACTGATGGATGGATCCTCACACTCACAGACGAGTTGTTCCGAGTGAATGGCGAGGAATTGATTTGTATACCGATTAAACCTGACCTGTTGCACTTAGCTTCTCCGCAGCACATTGTGAAGCGGAACGCGAGCCATATCTCGTCAGTGAGTGTAAGAAGTGGATATTCGAGAATTAAAAGACCTGCTTAAGAACTCGACATCAGTTCTGATCTTGGATGAAGGGGAGCCATCGTATGTGATCCTGGATTACCAGGTATACCGCAATCTGACGCAAGCCAAGGAACAGGAAGTCAAAGTAAAGAAGGCTAACGATGCCGAAGCTCTGAACTTCCCCGTTCCGCAGGCTTCAGAAGAGGCGCCGGTGCGAGCAGCTTTAAGCGCCCAGGAAGTAGAAGCGCTGGAACGCTTAAATCGGGAAATACAGGCACTGAAAGACCAGATTGAGCAGGACGAGAAGCAGGCCCCGTAGTAGAACTTTTGCATGACCAATGGTCTTGGCAGAGCCAGCAAAAGTTTCACTACAGGGCAGGGCGGTTTCCAGGAGAATCAGTAGCAGGGGGGAATGGTTGACTTTCCTCAAGAGGTCTGTTAAAATGAACACTACGTTTAAATAAAGGCGATACTGCGTCATGGATAATACACGAATGAATTCGCGCATTATTCATAACGACCGTATCGTTTCGTCGAAAAAGACATGGCAGAAGCAACAAAATTTAATCGATCCAAACCCCATCTCAACGTGGGAACGATCGGTCACGTAGACCACGGGAAGACAACTCTTACCGCGGCTATTTTACACGTCCTTGATATGAATAAGGACGCTGGATACAGCGCTCGCGTAGAAGGCGTCGATGGTATCGACAATGCTCCAGAAGAAAAAGCCCGAGGTATCACGATCTCATTGCATCACTCCGAGTACGAGACGCCACTGCGTCATTATGCGCACGTGGATGCTCCTGGTCACTCTGACTACATCAAGAACATGATCACCGGTGCCGCTCAAATGGATGCCGCTATTATTGTTGTTGCCGCTTCCGATGGTCCGATGCCTCAAACTCGCGAACACATCTTGCTTGCCCGTCAGGTTGGCGTGCCTTACCTTGTAGTCTTTCTTAATAAGGTTGACCAAGTTGACGATCCAGAAATGTTAGATCTCGTCGAAGCTGAAATTCGCGAAATTCTCACAAAATACAAATTTCCCGGCGACACTACGCCTATTATCCGTGGTTCAGGCCTCAAAGCTCTGGAAGCTACCTCTAAGGATGATAAATGGGCGCTCAAAGTTAAAGAACTAGTAGATACGCTCGATTCGTACATTCCCAATCCGGATCGCCAAATTGATCTGCCATTCTTGATGCCGATCGAAGATATCTTCTCAATTGAAGGTCGCGGTACCGTTGTTACGGGCCGTATTGAACGCGGTCAGGTTAAAATTAATGATGAAGTTGAGCTTGTCGGTATTCGTCCAACGGTAAAAACCGTTATTACGGGCATCGAAATGTTTAACAAGCAACTCGACTCGGGTATGGCAGGCGACAACGCCGGTATCTTGGTTCGCGGCCTAAAGAAAGAAGACATTGAACGCGGCCAAGTGCTCGCAAAGCCCGGCTCTGCTTCACCGCACACCGAATTCGATGCCGAAATTTACGTCCTCACAAAAGAAGAAGGTGGCCGACATACCCCATTTTTCAAAGGCTATAAACCTCAATTCTACTTCCGAACCACGGATGTAACGGGTGAAGTAATATTGCCCGAAGGTACCGAGATGATTATGCCTGGCGATACTGCCAATCTCAAAGTTAAGCTCATTGTGCCGATTGCCATGGAAGAAAAACAGCGCTTTGCGATTCGAGAGGGCGGCAAGACTGTAGGTGCTGGTGTTGTAACTAAGATTCATGCATAGCTGATATTAAGACCCATGAGTAATCCTCATGGGTCTTATTGTCCTGCCTGCCGGCAGGCAGGTCCTTTTAAAAGAGTCATGGCGAAAAAAACTACTGAAATCAACCAACGGATTCGAATCAAGCTGAAGGCCTACGATAATAAAATTATCGATAAGTCGGCACAGCAGATTATCGAAACGATCGAGCGATACGGCGGTAAACCAATCGGCCCCGTGCCGTTGCCTACCGAAATAAAAAAGTTTACCGTAAATCGTTCTCCCTTCATTGATAAGAATTCGCGCGAGCAGTTTGAAATGAGAATCCATAAGCGGTTAATCGACATTACCGTGCCGACACCGAAAATTATCGATGCTTTAACAAATCTTAGTTTGCCAGCCGGCGTTGATATAGAGATTAAAATGTAGAGGATTGTAACCTTACTCTCTGCCCCAGGCATTGTTTGGAGCGGGGGACTAAGGCAGTAATCCGGCTGTAGTATTTATCCGGCAATGGTTCGACAAGCCTGCCTGCGCAGGCAGGCTCACCACAAGTGGTTGGCCTAGTTCGCCACCCGGTTTCTAAAAATACACACTTGGGTCAGTGCCTTATAACATCTAATTGGTTTCATCACGTATCGAAACATAATCGGTTGTTACAGACGAGCTTTGGCAATTGCCGGCTAGTCCGGCTTTTTGATTTAATTTTGTGTAAACAAAATTAAATCAGGCAGATTTGTAGGCGATGGCCTTAAACAAATATGAGTTACATTCAGCGAAGGCTGAATAAAAACAGGCAGATTCACTGCCGAGAGGCTTGGGTGAATCTGAGTTTCATTAGAATAAGAACATGAAATTTATTCTTGGAAAAAAATTAGACATGACCCAAGTATATGGGGAAAACGGAGCCGTAATTACTGCCACGGTTGTTGAAGTTGAGCCAAATATAGTTATTCAAATTAGAACTAAAGATAAAGATGGCTACGAGGCAGTCCAGGTAGGTACTGGCACCAAGAAAAAAATTGCCAAACCGCAACAGGGTCAGTTCAAAGACTTAGGTAAATTTCGCTACGTCCGAGAATTTAAAGCATTGCAGATGAATGAGCATGATCTCAAGGTGGGCGATATTCTCGATTTGGCGGCATTTGCTCCAGGCGATGAAGTAAAAGTATCTGGTTACTCAAAGGGTAAGGGCTTTGCCGGCGCCATGAAGCGCCATGGATTTTCCGGTATGCCCATGGGTCACGGCCACAAACACGTAGCTCGACATATTGGTTCTATCGGCCAGCGATTTCCTCAACACACCCTGAAAGGGAAAAAAATGGCCGGCCGTATGGGTAATATTCGGGTCACCGTCCGTGGTTTGAAGGTTGTCCATGTTGATAAGGAAAATGGCCTTATCGCCTTAAGTGGTCCGGTTCCCGGTAATAAGGGAGGATTGCTTGCAATTACGACCAATTAATATCATGCAGATTCCAATCTACAATCAAAACGCCGAACAAGCAGGGACTCTCGAAGTTTCCAATGCGGTGTTTGCCTTGCCGATGAATCAAGACTTGCTTCATCAGGTTGCGACGTCGCAACTGTCGAATCAGCGACAGGTTATCGCTCACGCCAAAGGCCGTTCGGAAGTGCGTGGAGGCGGTAAGAAGCCATGGAAGCAGAAGGGTACCGGCCGCGCTCGTCACGGTTCCATCCGATCGCCGATCTGGAAAGGCGGAGGTGTCGCTCATGGTCCGACCAAAGATAAGAATTATTCTAAGAAAATTAATCGTAAAATGGCCCGTAAAGCTTTGGGTGTTGCATTGTCTTCAAAGGTTCGTGATGGTCAATTTGTGGTCATTGATATTATCACGATGGAAGCACCCAAGACGCGCATAGCCGCAAAGATCATGCGCAACATTTCTGGTTTGTTTTTGAAAAAATCAACGAAGAAGGCTCATCCGCGCATGCTGGTGGTAGTGTCTTCAACGAAAGAGGACGGCTTATCGAGGTCAGTCAACAATTTGCCAAATGTCGCTATTATCGAAGCGCGTAACCTTAATTCATTAAACGTACTTTCCTATCCGAATGTGGTTGCATTGAAAGATGCCGTCGGAGTTATTGAAAAAGCATTTACCTCATAATCATGGCATTTAATATTTTTAGAAAAAAAGATACGGAAGTAAAGTCCAAATCCCAAGCCGAAGGCGAGGGGAAACCCATTAAAAGTGAGGGTCAAGAGGAAGTTGTCGCACAGAAGTCGGCGGGTGTCCCGATTGCCGTTTCCCAAGGCGCTCACGAGGTGATCAAGAGTTTCTATGCAAGCGAAAAAGCCTCCCGGCTCATGGGGATGAATCAGTACGTGTTCAGGGTAGCAAGCGATGCCGACAAGCAATCGATCAAAAAGCATATTAGCGCGCTCTATAAAGTCAAAATCAAAAATGTTCAAGTATTGAACATGCCCGAAAAATCACGAAACGTCGGTAAGTTTGCCGGCACCAAATCTGGATTTCGTAAAGCAATCGTAACGCTTGAAAAAGGCAGTATTATTGAACAGGCAAAACCATAATTATAACGCATGAAACAGTATCGACCCACAACGCCGTCACGGCGACATACTAAAGGATACGATTTCTCTCAACTTGCTAAAAGTGGTTCCTTAAAGCCGCTCATTAAGGGTTTTCATAAATCAGTCGGCCGCAACAACCAGGGGCGCATTACCAGCTCGCACCGAGGCAATGGCGTAAAACGTCTCTATCGTATTGTGGATTTCAAACAGCTTAAGATGGATATCCCGGGTAAGGTAGCTACTCTCGAATACGATCCAAACCGTACGGCCCGCATTGCGCGCATTAATTTCGTTGATGGCGATCGTCGCTACATTCTTGCTCCGCAGGAACTTAAAGTGGGTGATACGGTTATGACCTTCGAGAAAGGACCGATTCGGCCTGGCAACCGCATGCGTTTGAAGAATATTCCTCAAGGTACTCTCATTCATAATGTAGAATTGTTTCCGGGCCAGGGCGGCAAGATCGTTCGTTCAGCAGGCAGTGGCGCTACCGTATTGGCAAGTGAAGCCGGCCAGGTACAGCTTGTAATGCCATCATCTGAAACTCGAATGCTTTCCGGCGAATGCCTTGCATCGATTGGGCAGGTCTCTAATGCTGAACATGCTTTGATTTCGCTGGGCAAGGCAGGACGATCTCGATGGCTCGGCCGCCGCCCGAAAGTTCGCGGTACTGCCATGAATCCGGTTGACCATCCTTATGGTGGAGGTGAAGGCCGTCAAGGTCGCGGTACTCGTCGTCCAAAGACTCGCCATGGTAAGATTACCGGCGGCCACAAAACGCGCAATAAGAAGAAAAAGTCATCGAAGTTTATTATCCGGCGCCGAGTTAAATAAGTATCAAAAATATATCATATGTCACGAAGTCTTAAAAAAGGTCCATACGTCAACGAAAAACTGCTTCAAAAAGTTGGCAAGCTAAAAGCGGGCAACCTGCCTGCTAGCGAGGCAGGCAAAACCGTTATTAAGACATGGGCGCGTAATTGCACGATTGTGCCGGAGATGATAGGGTACACTTTCGGCGTTCATAATGGCAAGATCCATATCCAGGTTTTTGTGACTGAAGATATGGTTGGCCATAAACTGGGCGAATTTTCGCACACGAGAAAGTTTGCCCGTCACGGTGGTCGCATGCAGAAGGAACTAGAAGCTGCTCAGCGGCAGAAAGAATTGGATGCCGCGAAAGCCGCCAAGGCCGAGACAGCTCCCGTGGCAACTGAAGCTAAAAAATGAGTATTAGTAAATACTTATCCTGAAGAGTCCGCAAGGGCGACGTAGGATTACAAAATATTATCATGGAAGTCCGAGCACAACTTAATAACGTCCGACTTGCTCCACGAAAAGTGAGGTCGGTTGTGAATTTGCTAAAAAAGAAAGACGCACTTGCTGCACTTAATCAACTTGACCACATTGTCCTCCGTCCCACCGAAGCGCTCTCAAAATTAATCCGTTCAGCCATTGCAAGCGCGGAAAATACCTACAGCATGGTTGCTGAAAATTTATATATTAAAGATTTCATTATTAATGAAGGTGTTAAGCTTAAGCGATATCTACCCCGAGCGCAGGGTCGCGCGACTGAAATTCAAAAAAAGACGAGTCGTATCACCCTGGTATTAGACGAGCGCGTAGTCGGTTTAAAGCGGGATAAAGCCGAACAGAAAGCCAAGGAAGAAAAAGAAAAGAAAGATAAAGAGCAGAGAGCCCTAGAGGCCAAGAAACCGGGGGTTGAGCGTGAATTAGGAAAAGAAGAAAAAGGAGAGCGCAAGCGTCTATTCAGCCGTAAAGCAATATAATAATGGGACAAAAAATTTCACCAATTTCATTACGTATCGGCATTCATAAGGATTGGGCATCCCGTTGGTTTGGCGGCCGAAAATATCCCGCATATCTCAAAGACGATGTTGCTGTTCGCGCCTTTCTTACGAAAAAGCTCAAAAACATGGCGGTTGATCGTATCGATATCGAGCGGGGCACTGATTCATTAAACATCATCGTATATACGGCTCGACCAGGCTTGATTATCGGTCGCGGTGGTAGCGGCATTGAAGATCTCAAAAATGCTGTCACGAAGCTTTTGAAGAATAAAATCGCGGTCCGTATTGAAATCCAAGAAGTGAAGAGTCCCGAAGCATCTGCCGCAATAATGGGTGAATCAATTGTGGATCAGATTGAGAAGCGCATCCCATTTCGACGCATTATGAAGCAAACTCTCGCTAAAATCGTGGGGAGTCGCGACGTAAAAGGCGCAAAAATCCAGTTGAGCGGCCGTCTTGATGGCGCGGAAATTGCTCGTACCGAACATTTGGAAAATGGAAGCTTACCATTACAAACATTACGCGCTGACATTGATTTCGCTCGAAAGACCGCTCTTACCACGTATGGCACGATTGGCATCAAAGTTTGGGTTTATAAAGGCGAAGTATTCGATAAAGATATTAAATAATCTATCACCATGTTTCAGCCAGCACGAATAAAACATACGAAAACGCATAAGGGCCGAATCCACCGAGTTGCCACGCGCGGTACAACTTTGAGCTTCGGCAGCTTTGGCTTAAAAGCTGAAGAACCATTGTGGCTGAAAGCCAATCAGCTTGAATCTGCCAAACGCGCCATGACACGTTTTGTACAGCGCGGCGGAAAGATCTGGACTCGCGTATTTCCCGACAAGCCTAGAACTGCCAAAAGCGGTGAGACTGGCCTTGGGGGTGGCCGCGGTCCCTTATCTCATTTCGTGGTACCAGTTGAGGCTGGCCGTGTTTTATTCGAGATTGATGGATTGCCCGAAGAAGTCGCGCGCCAAGCGCTTCGATTGGGCGCCCATAAATTGCCAATCAAAACCCGAATTATTAAACGATCATAAATGAAATTCCAAGAATTAAAAGATAAAAATACGAATGAGCTTCAGTCTATGCTGAAGGAGTTGCAAACGAAGATGTTGCAACTGCGCTTTGATTTAGCTGAAAAAAGATTGAAAGATTTTAGCCAAGTAAAGAAAACGAAAGTTCAAGTTGCGCGCATTTTGACCGCATTGAAATCACGCACCAATCAATAATATGGATAACCCAATACTAAAAGGAAAGATGCTTACGGGAACCGTCGTTTCCGACAAGATGATGAAAACTGTTGTTGTTGAGGTTACCCGGCTTAAGCTTCACCCGAAGTATAAAAAACAATTTAAAGTTAGCACGAAGTACAAAGCCCATGATGCCGAACAGCAATACCACATTGGAGATAAAGTAGTGATTCGCGAAACTCGGCCTATTTCGAAAGATAAGAAATGGGTTGTGGAATCTAAAGTTTAATATCTAACCATGCTACAGCTACGATCAATTGTTAATGTTGCAGATAACTCTGGCGCAAAAAAGGTCGGTATTTTCAAGGTGCTTGGCGGTTCTCGACGCAAAATCGCTCAAATCGGCGATATTGTAGTGATCTCGGTGAAGGTGGCAGAACCACGCAAGGCAGTTAAGAAAAAAGATGTCTTGAAAGCAGTGGTTGTCCGTCAGCGCCAAGCATTCCGTCGCAAAGACGGCAGTTATATTCGTTTTGATGACAATGCAGTTGTAATTCTTGATGGTAAAGAGCCAAAAGGCGGTCGTATCTTCGGTCCGATTCCTCGGGAAATCAAGGAAAAAGGATTTGCGACGATTGCCTCATTAGCCCAAGAATTAGTCTAACCATATGAAAATTCATAAAGGCGACAATATTATGATGTTGAACGGGCCCGACAAAGGTAAGACTGGCAAGGTTACCAGAGTCGTCCCGGCTGAAAACACCGTTTTGGTGGAAGGCTTGAATATGGTGAAGCGGCATATTCGCGGGCGCAAACAAGGCCAGAAAGGCCAGGTCATCTCCCGAGAACGGTTAATTAATATGTCCCGCGTAGCCATCGTATGCAAAGCATGCGGCAAACCGACAAGAATCGGATTTTCAATAAATGGCGATAACAAGGTCCGTATTTGTCGAAAGTGCAAAGCAGAAGTATAGTTCCTAGCCAAAAACCAGATTCCGTGTATAATATACAAGTTCAATGCCCCGTTTATTCGAACAATATAAAAAGACCGCCGTTCCTGCTTTGCAGAAAGAATTTGGTATTAAAAACGTAATGGCCGTACCGAAAATCGATAAAGTAGTGATTAACACCGGTATCGGCAGAATTTTGAAAGACGATAAGGCTATTGAGAAAGTCGAACGCGATTTAGCGCTTTTAACCGGTCAGAAAGCGGTTGGACGAAAAGCAAAGAAATCAGTGTCTAGCTTCAAGCTTCGCGAGGGCGTTACGGTTGGATATTCTGTGACCCTGCACGGTAAGCGCATGTATGATTTCCTTGATCGATTGATCTCGCTTGCCTTACCGATGTCAAAAGACTTTCGAGGCATTGATATTAAAAATTTTGATGCCAAGGGTAATCTCAATTTTGGAATCCGAGAACAAAGTATTTTTCCGGAAATTACTTATGAGACGCTGAAAGATATTTTCGGATTACAGGTTACCGTTGTTACCAAAAATAGCCACAGCCGAGAACAAGGCATTTCGCTTATGCGCAGACTCGGGTTTCCGCTGAAGAAAAGCTAAAACATGCCAAAAAAATCAACAATTGCCCGGTCGAATAAGAAGCCAAAGTTTTCCAGTCGTATTGTTCGTCGTTGCTTTATGTGTGGCCGCAAGCGGGGATACATTGGTAAATTCGCCCTATGTCGCATTCACTTTAGAGAATTAGCAACTGATGGCTTACTGCCGGGAATTAAGAAATCAAGCTGGTAGTGAATGAGTAAAAAGTTCATCAAGTTCATAAAGTTATAAAGTCGGAATTCAAAAAACTTTACAAACTTTAAAAACCTTCAACTTTATAAACTAAAACCATGGATCCAATAGCAGATATGCTTTCACAAATAAAGAATGCCCAAGCGGTCAATCGCGACCATATTGTTTTACCGTCTTCGAAAATTAAAGTAAAAATAGCTGCCATTTTAAAAGAAGCTGGCTATCTTGCAAATATTGAGAAGAAAAAAAAGAAAGCTCATAAAGCTGAACATGACTACCTTGATGTGGAACTTAAGTATACTGATGGTCAGGGCGCCATAAACGGTTTGAAATTGATTTCAAAACCATCCCGTCATATGTATGTGAAAGCTGATGAGATTAAGTCGGTTCGGTCTGGATTCGGCGTAGCAGTAATTTCCACGTCAAAAGGTATCATGACATCAAAGGAAGCACGTAAGCAGGGATTAGGCGGCGAAATATTATTTGAAATATGGTAAGTGAATATTTGATATGAGCAAAATCGGCAAAAAACCAATAATACTTCCGAATGGCGTCGACCTCAAAATCGACCTGCCTACCGGACAGGAAAAACTTACGGTTACCGTCAAGGGGCCAAAAGGAGAACTTTACCGCACAATCAGCGAGGGGATTTCAGTTTCTGTTGCTGATGGTAAGGTCATGGTCATGCCCACCCAGAAAGACCCGGCACATACATCAATCTGGGGTCTTGAACGCGCACTGATAAGGAACATGATTCTTGGCGTCGCCGAAGGCTTTGAAGAAACTCTTGAACTCAACGGCGTTGGTTATAAAGCCGTTCCAAAAGGTACGGATCTTGAGCTCAATCTTGGTTTCTCGCACCCCATTCTCTTTAAGACTCCCGAAGGGATTACCTTTAAAGTAGAGAAGAACATCATCAAAATTAACGGTATCAATAAAGAGCTTGTTGGTTATGTCGCGGCCCAGATCCGAAAAATGAAAGTTCCCGATCCTTACAAGGTCCACGGCGTAAAATATGCTGACGAAGTTATTAAAGTAAAGGCTGGAAAGAAAGCCGCAACTGCGTAACGCCATGTCTAACCTCAATCAAAAACTTTTACTTCGGAATAAGCGGCACGCTCGTGTCCGCTCCGAAATCTCCGGAACCGCTCAGCGGCCTCGCGTTGCGGTATTTAAAAGCAATAAAAGCATGTACGTGCAGATCATTGACGATGTCACCCATAAGACTCTTGTCGGTATGGGCAATGCCAAGATGAAAGCGGTCCTGACGCCGAAGGGCCGGGGCTCCGACCAAAGCGTCGGAATTGTCGATGGAGTTAAGGGTTTGCCGGAGCAGGCGGGCCATAAAGAAAAAACTGCCTATGCATTAGGGCAAACATTGGCCGACAAGATGAAAGGTCTTGGTATCAAGGAAGCGGTTTTTGATCGCGGGGGATTTAAATACCACGGTCGCGTAAAAGCAGTTGCCGAGGGGCTCCGCCAGAACGGCATTAAAATATAATTATGGAAACTCCAGCTCAACAACCAATAGTACCAATGACACCGCCGCCAGTGTCGGACCAACAGAGAACAGACCGTCCAGGGGGATTTCGCGGCGGTCGAGGCGGCGGTCGCGGTGGACGCAGTAATCGTCCTCCTCGCAAGTTTGAAAAGCCCGAATACGATTCGGCGGCTATCGACATTGCTCGTGTGACTCGCGTCACAAAAGGCGGTAAGCGATTTAGTTTTCGTACAACTATTGTTATCGGTGACAATAAAGGTAAAGTTGGCGTCGGCATCGCAAAAGGAAAAGATGTTCAGCAGTCCATTAAAAAGGCCACCAATCAAGCGAAGAAAAATATGATTACTATTCTTACGAAAGATGGAACCATTCCATACCAAGTCACGGCTAAATATTCGAGTGCCACGGTTATCTTGAAGCCGTCGAAAGGCGGCATTAAGGCTGGTGGTCCTGTTCGTGTCGTAGCCCGCATGGCGGGCATCACCAGTTTAACCGGAAAGTTGGTTGAGCGGACAAATAATAAACTCAACATCGCTATGGCGACCATGGATGCTTTAAGACAATTACGAAAGAAATAATATGCAACTTCATGAATTAAAACCGAAGACCCGAAAGCAACGAACAAAGCGTGTCGGCCGCGGCGGCAAGCGCGGTACGACTTCTGGTGGCGGTACCAAGGGTCAAAAATCTCGTTCCGGCGCAGGCGTTAAGCCTGGATTTCGAGGCGGCGATAATCGACTTTGGCAGTTATTTCCAAAGCAACGCGGTGCTTCCAAGAAACCCGGCAACTCCAGTCCGCACCGCAAACACCGTTTTTATGCCATGCATCGCGTAAAGCCCGCGATCATTAACCTGGGCGCTCTCAATGCTTTTTCAAATGGCGATACGATTACTCCGGAATTGCTTTTAGAGCGCGGCATTGTACAATCATTGAAGCGGGGAGTGAAAATTCTCGGTAATGGCGATCTCAAAAAGAAACTCACATTCGAAGGCAAAATTATATTCTCGAAATCAGCACGGGAAAAACTCGGCATTAAGGGCGATGCTCAATAGATTTAATGAATAGAATTCTTCAACTTTTCAAAAGACCCGAGCTTCGCAGTAAGGTATTTTTTATTCTCGCTTTATTAGCGGTGTCGCGAGTTGTCTCAAATATTCCTTTGTCGGTTCTTGATGCGGCTCGTTTGCAGGAATTCTTCGCCAATAATCAGCTCTTAGGACTTTTAAGCGCCTTTACTGGGGGCGCGTTGTCTCGTTTGTCGATCGGGTTGCTTGGCCTTGGTCCTTACATTACGGCATCAATCATCATGCAGTTGTTAACGATGATCTTTCCTTCAATGGAACAGCTGTACAAGTACGAAGGTGAAGCCGGCCGAGCAAAGTTTAATCAATATTCCCGTATGCTTACGGTGCCGCTTGCCGCCCTGCAAGGCTTTAGCTTCCTGAAGATCCTTATGCAGCAAGGCCTTATTACCGCACTAAGTCCTATTGACTGGATTGTTTCGATTTCCGTGATTATCGCCAGTAGCGTCTTCTTAATGTGGCTCGGCGAACTGATTACCGAAAAGAATCTCGGCAACGGTGTCTCACTGCTTATTTTGGCCGGTATCGTTTCCGCATTTCCATCTCAAATTCAACAGGCGGCCTTTACCTATACTCCCGATCAGATCACAACCTATATCGGATTTATTCTCGTATCGCTGGTGGTTATTGTCGGTGTCGTCTATATTTCTGAAGCTCAACGCAATATTCCCATTACCTATGCGCGACGCGTTAGAGGATCGAAAATGATAGGCGGGGTTTCTACATATCTTCCCATGCGCGTAAACAACGCCGGTGTTATTCCGATTATTTTTGCGCTCTCAATGCTTTTATTTCCCGGTATTGCCGCCAACTTCCTTGCGGGATCTAGCATCCCTATCCTGGCTCGCGTCGCCACTCTCGTAAATAACTTTGTTCAAAACCAGGTCTGGTATTCGATTATGTACTTCTTCTTGGTTGTACTGTTTACGTATTTCTATACCGCAATTTCATTTGATCCAAAATCAATCTCTGAAAATATTCAGAAACAAGGCGGCTATATTCCGGGTATTCGTCCCGGTCCGATGACCGCTGCGTTTCTTAATAATCTATTAAACAAAGTGACGCTTGTCGGCGCGCTCTTCCTTGGCCTTATCGCCGTTCTTCCAAACATTGTTCGGGGATTGAGCGGAATTTCAGCCTTTTCACTTGGCGGCACCTCTGTTCTTATCGTTGTGTCGGTAGCACTGGAAGTTATGAAACAAGTGGATGCGCAGTTAAGCATGTATGAATACTAAGTTGGGTTAGAACTCTAGCGCTGAAAAGCGAGCCCCGCAATCTGTGGGGCTCGCTTTTTGAGTGGGAAAGCTCTAAGGGATACAGATTTGTATTCTTGACTTTCTGCGATAGAAAAGGTATGACATTAAGTGTTGAAGTTTCAGAAAGGGCAATGGTGCCCGAGTTCTTTGGAGAGGTGAGAGTCATGTTTGTCAGGAAGCTTCGGGCTGGTGACAAAGTTCTTCTACGTGAGAACGTGGAGGTCGAAGTTCGTGGTGTGATCCTTGGCGAGCTACCGATGGAAGGAGATAGGCTGGTTGCCTATCTCCATGACACCACCGGGAAGCAGTGGACGCTCCATCCAGGCGATGTCGTCGAGTTACTCCACCGGCTGCGGCCGGAGGGGAAGACGGAAAAGCAAATGGCGCTGGAGACAATGTGGGAGATCATCCACATCGGAGAGCAAGTAGCACTACACTCGCCGCTCAACATCGAGAGTGCAATCGGCAAGGTCCATGAGCTAGTGGAGGTCTACAAGCTGGGCCTGCCCTTCGACACCGCTTCCTCCTCCGCGAACGCTTCGGAGGACAAGCAGGGCAAGCCGCCGACCCGCTCAACGCCCACGAAGGCCACCAGTCACCTCTGCGGTGAATGTCTCAAGGAACATTTCTGAGGCTCTTGCCATGGGCCACCACGAGGCGCGAGGATGACCTGCCTACACAGGCAGGCGCTTTGTCCTCGCGCTTTTCTTTTTACGGAAATGTTGATAGGATTGGCAAGTTTGGAGGGGGTGGGAGATGCAGTTGATCCGACCGGGAACCGTCATCAGGTGGTATGGACCGAAGGATCGTACCATCTCGATTGAGAACGAAGGAAAGAAGGTTTTGGGCAAGACAGGGGATGACAAGCGGCTGATCCCGTGGCTCAAGAGCAAGCAGTCGTTCTACAAGCTGGTGCACGCCCTTGCCCTGATCCACGAGCTCTTGGTGGATGAGGAGAAAAGCGGGCATGGGACAAGCGCCTGGAAGTTCTACTAGGGAAAAGTTCCGTGGGGCGGGAAAGCAACAGCCGACCCGCCCCCCCCCTTTTTTTTAAAATTAAGTTTGTTTAGACAAACTCAATTCAGGCAGATATGGTAGTCCGAAGAACTGATACCATTTTGAGTTACATTTTTATAAAAATTCGGTACAATAAGGGCATGCAACACCAAATCATAATTCTGATCGGGCCGCCGGGATCAGGCAAGGGAACCC
>ERZ1292625.93-Hain-H41-01um-R1-93-length-155539-cov-8_pt1 | contig 155539 bp, 156 predicted proteins | sample MGYA00564400_ERZ1292625 | MGnify/ENA primary metagenome ERZ1292625 (study PRJEB36523, sample SAMEA6512639) | groundwater metagenome | collected 2019-01-08 | study: AquaDiva: Metagenomics assemblies of 32 groundwater samples | reverse complement strand
CCCTTACCGGGCTGCTTTTCACCTTTCCCTCACGGTACTTGTTCACTATCGGTCTTCAAAAGTATTTAGCCTTGGCAGTATAGTGCTGCCGGATTCCTCCGACCCTAACATGTGTCGAAGTACTCAGGAACGATATAAAATAAGTGATGATGTGTTTCGCTTACAGGGCTATCACCTGCTCTGGCGGGGCTTTCCAGCCACCTTCTGCTACATACCAACTTTTGTAACTTATCTCTCTTACGAGAATATATCGCCCTACAACCCCTTTCTATGTATCTGTTGGTAAACCAATAGATACACGGTGAAAGGTTTGGGCTCATCCCTTTTCGCTCGCCGCTACTAGGGGAATGGGAAACATTTAAAACACTAGGCCCCAATTGGTATTAGGCCAGTGTTCTAAATATTTCATTCTTTTCTTTTCCTCCAGGTACTGAGATGTTTCACTTCCCTGGGTGCGCATCTGGCGCTCTTATGCGTCAGATTCTATGAATTTTCGTCATAGAGGGTTTCCCCATTCGGACATCGTCGGATCAAAGGTTGCTCGACACCTCCCCGACGCTTATCGCAGCCAAGCCACGTCCTTCATCGCCTTTTGAAGCCTAGGCATCCACCATACGCTCTTAGGTTCTCCGTTAGAAAATGCATATATTACCCTTTCTTTTTTAGATTCTTGCCAAATTTTCAAATTACACTCGCTCAGAAACGAAAACATCCTCCGAGCGGAGGATGCCAATAAATCAAGCACCGTAGCGGCCTTACGGCCGTCCGCTCACAAAAATGTTTCGTGTAGAAACCGTATTCATTCGTAGAGGCATTGTACTCCAGCCTTTTTCCTGTGTCAATAACCCCGCTAGGCCTTTGTGGACAAAGCAAAACCCCCCGCATGCGGGGGGTTTTAGAAGGTCAAAATAAGCTCTTATTTGAGATCGCGCTTGAGCTTCGAGATGAACTCGGAGGCATGCTCTTTACCGCCAAGGCCGAAGGCGAGACCGCCTGCCAAAGCGAGCATAGCTACAAATGCCGTCACCACTGTTTGAATGAGAGCACCTGCGACACCAAGCTGGAAGAGTGCTGCCAAAATGGCAAATACCCAGATAGCCCACTTTGCGATCGCACCAATAAATGATGCTGAGGGCATGCTGGCTGCTTGCGCTGAGCCGCGTACTACTTTTTGTGCGATGTCAGCCAAGAGAGCTGCTGCGATCACGATGAGTGCAGCGACAATTACGTTGGGAATGTAACCCAACACAACGCTTGAGAGAAAGTCGCTGACAGCGGTTAACTGCATGACATCAACGGCTACCAAAAAGCCAACGATGACAAAGAACCACTGCACGAGACCGCCCAAAAAGGCACCCGTGTTGAGTTTATAACCAGCGCGACTGATTGGCTCTTCTGCACCCAAGCTCTCGAGCAAAGAATCGAGCTTGAGAGCGCGCACAATCTGCTCGACCAAGCGGCCGATCATAACTGCGACGATCCAGAGGATAACAAAAGCGAAGATCGCCACGACAAAGCGCGGCAAGAATGTTGCGATACCTGTAAGAAGGGCGCTTGATGCATCGCGAAGAGCGTCAACGCCAACTTGTCCTAACTTGTCTTGCATAGATGTTGTTTATTAAATAGAAATAACCTAACTTCGACTACCTAAAGAGATTTTTGACCTTTGTTCCATTATATCAAGAACGAGCTAGGTATTCATGAGCTCTGTGGATAAAAGAAAACGAGCCGCAACCCCGATGGGTTGCGGCTCTGATGTGCCTGGTCGTTAATCGACCGTCTTGGTCTTGGAGAAGCCCTTGTTGCCGTAGCAGTAACCGAAGAACGTACCCTCGATACCGGAGAGCGTCCCCTGGCCTTCGGTCGAGCGCGTCTTGAAATGCTCTTCATTCGATGAACCGTTGAACTGCGTATTGTGTCTGTTCGACGATGAGTTGGCGCGGCGATCGACGCCGCAGTCGAAGATGAAGCCGCCGGCCGCGAGATGGAAGGTGTCGCCCATGAACACCACATCACCCTCGGCGAGGTCGCCGCAGATCCTCTTGTCGGTCGTACACTCGCCACCACCGCTGGGGCACGTGGTGATGAAGAAGCAGTACCCGGCGGCGCCGTACTTGTAGACGTTGGGTTGTCCGCCGTAACGCACCGTATCTACGGTGTGATTGTCCCACACCGAGAACGACATACTCCTGTAGGTCTCGGGCGTACTGCTGATCGAGGCCCACATGTTGACGTTGATGAAGTCGGTGCGCAGAACAGACGACCCCGCGTGCGCTGGCGCTGCGAACGCGAGCATGATGATGATTGCGCCGACGAGTCTGAAGATGGAAGTTTTCAACGAGCCTCCTAGCTGTGCGAGCTGCTCAATGCAGCTTTGTACGCTTGCAGTTTTTAACACAAAAAATATAAAAAGTCAATAGAAAAGAAAACGAGCCGCAACCCCGATGGGTTGCGGCTCTCTACTACTTGTGTTGACAGCTGACTAGCAGCCGCCGATGCAGTACACGATCACGTTTCGCTGTGCGATCTTGAACTCACCGAGACCACGCAGCGTCATGAGTCCGTGTGGACCGGGCATGACGAGGGTGACTGGGTTCTGATCCCAGAACCACCACGTCTTCTGCTTGTGGCGCTCCTTGTCGCCCGCCGGATCGTCCGAACCGCCGCTGTGGCCGCGCTCTGCTTTGGTACTGGGATCGAGCTCGAAGATGTACTGACCCTCTTGCCCCTGCAGCACGACCTTGATGCCCTTCGACACGTTGGCATTGATCACAACAGCCCGAGGTTGGTTGGTCCTGCCGCTGTCTCGCACGAGGAGCTTCCCATTGCAATCCCTGGTCTTCCTCTTCCAGCGGAACAGATCGCGATCCTTGCCATCGCCGTCCTCGGTACGGTGGAAGAGCCGGAGGAAGAGCCGAAACGTCGTGACCTCGGGGCACGCGACGGTTCCTCCCGAGATAAACTCTCCCTGCGCCCGCGACGTTTCGAACTGCCGACGGATGCGATCCTTGTCGCGGTCGTCGGCACTCGCCTGACTGCTGACCACAACCATCACTGCGACGATGAGCGTCGCTACCAACGCTATTCGCTTGATCATGATACGAACACCTCCGCGAAGCCTGTACGGCGACGCAATCTATGCCGCTCCTGCGGCGGAAATCCTTAAAAACTTTACCCTAAAAATAGAGTAAAGTCAATATACAATGTGGACGATGCAGGGATCGAACCTGCGGCCTTTCCGATGTGAACGGAACGCTCTACCACTGAGCTAATCGTCCGGCCTCTCTAAAAATATTATGAAGGAAGAATCGTGAGCGGAACACTACCCTCTTGATTGCGATCAAGTTTATCAAGCACAATTTCATGCGTATTATCAAAAAGGTCTTTGAGGAAACGATCGTACATACCGTAGCGATACCGAAACTCGGTTGTAGTCATCATGGCATACATGATTTCTTTTCCAATCTCTGCTTCAAGCGTTTTAAGCGCTTTTTCAATCTTAGGCTTTTTGAGCTTGTCGCCCACAATAAAAAGATCAACCATACGGCGCTCAGTATTGAGCAATGTACCCGTGATCACGATAAGAGATACTTTGCCCGCACCCCTGATGCCGCTTGCAAGTTGTTCGCGTACGGCTGGAGTCTGTGAAATCAAAAGCGCCGAGAGTTCTTGTAAATACGCAAAATCACGCGCGAGGACAAACCCCTGCAATTTCTTGCGACGGGTTCCTCGCGCGCGATCGTCTGCACCGGCGACCACGCGCGTACCGCGACGTAGATACCCCATATCAAGAAGCGCGCGCATTTCTTTTGAAAATGCAGCGGGCTTCATATGAATACGAGTACTGATCGTTTTGGTATCAAACACTTCGGTAGGATTTACCAAGAAGAGGCGTAAGAGCCTCACCTTGGCTTCCGATCCAAAGAGTTTTACGAGCGTATCACCTTTTTGCATATGCGTTATTTAAGTTCAACTGTTGCGCCTGCTCCCTCAAGCTTTGCTTTGAGGTCTTCGGCGTCTTTCTTTGGCATACCTTCTTTGACAACCTTAGGAGCTGCATCAGCAAGATCTTTTGCCTCTTTAAGGCCAAGACCCAATGCTTCACGAAGCACTTTGATGACCTGAATTTTCTGATCACCCGCTGCCTTGAGCTCAACATTGAATGCTGATTTTTCTTCAGCGCCACCCTCTGCGCCACCTGCGGCAGCTACTGCAGTCGGCATGGCTGCTGACACGCCAAACTTTTCTTCCATTGCTTTGACAAGCTCTGAGAGCTCGAGCACCGAGAGTTTTTCAACCTTCTCGATGATATCGTTGAATTTATCTGACATAGTAGTTTCTTTAATAAATGAATATTACGACTTTTTCTTGCTAAGCTGGTCTAATACGTAGACCAATTTTCTCGTATTACCGAGAATGACACTCATGAGTTGCGCGTAGAGTACTTCGCGTCCTGGGATTGCACCTAACGCCTTTGCGGTTTTTGCATCGACAAATTGTCCTTCAAAAAATCCGCCAACAATCTCAAACGCACCCTTCTCTTTTTTTGCAAAAGCGGAGGCGGCGCGAAAGATCGAAAGCTCGTCGCCAAATCCGGCAGCGATACCGATCTCACCTGGAAGATCGAGGGAAAGATCCTTGCCAGACTCGCGAAATGCAACGCGGAGCAAGGTTTTCTTGGCAACCATATATTCAGCGTCTTCACGGCGAAACGTACGGCGAAGCTCAGTTATCTTTGCGACTGAAAGCCCGTGGAAACGCCCAAAGAGCATGGCTTTTGATTTACCAATCTTGCTTTGCAACTCAGCTACAATTGATTCTTTTTTTGTCCGTGTAATTGGCATACCTGTTCTCGTAATAAATAAAAAATACGACCAAAAGCCGTACGTGTGACGCCTCAATAGGTCTTACAGCTATGCTGCCTATCGTCTACGGCTGTGCGAGCACTATACCAAAAAGCTCCGCAGGAGTCAACGGAGCCTTTGAGAGTAGGCGTATTTCTAATTTAACAATCCCGTAAGCGCTGACCAAAGATCAGCAAAGTTCAGGGGGTCCCAATAATCTTTGCTGGGGCCTGAAGTATCTGGCAACAGAGCAAGCGCGCCACACTGTCGCAAAATTTCTTCGCGCGTTTTCTGATAAAGCTTACCGTATTCTGCGTCACCCTGTTTGGCAATACTAAATTGCTTCTGGAATGATTCGAGTGCATTTTCTGTAGGAGAACCAAAATTCCCAGATACAAACTGATGCTTTTGTTCATACTGACTGAGATTCCAACCATAGATGCTGCGATACTGCCATAAAAATTCCTGTAAAGAACTTACCTGACCTTCGGTCGTCGCGTCACGAAATGCAGAACTACGCTGCATATCAATAGTAAGAGCAGGTTGAGGGCATGCTATCTGACTCGTAGAGGGCACTGTGGGCACTGGTAAAACAATATTGGGTGTCGTCGGAAATGGAGATACCCCTTCCTCTGGAGATGGTGACAAGATACTTGTGGGAGGTGGTGCTAGAGAAGGATTGGGACTGATAACTGTCGGGGGTGGCAACACAACCGGAAGCGGAGATGTGGGAGTTGCGAGCTCAGTAAACCCTTCGAGCTCATTGGCAAACGTGCGTGTTGTAAGGTCCCATTGACCCGTTGCGGGTAGGCCATTTTCATTTTGAAACTCGCGCACACCTGACTCCGTTTGTACGCCGTAATATCCTGTCACATCAGCATCGAAAACAAGTTGATCAGCTAAAAATTGCTGTATATTTTCTACCTCAGCTCCATTCGTACCCTTTGCAAGATTTTTATTAAACGCCGTAGGTGCGGGAAAAATATCATCTGCGATATCTACAAGAAACGACAATCCCGTCACATTATTGTTGGTCTCATTCGCCTCAATAATTAACTGGTTTGGATCTGCGCGGAACGCAAATGCATGTTTACCTGGAACTGATGGCATTTTCCAGACAATCTTATACGGGACGCGTGCGCCAGGCAAAATAACACGCGGACGATACGGAGCTGTTGGCCCAATACCATCTACCGTAAACTCATACGGCACAGCAATAGCGGTTGCTGTAAGTCCTTGATTATAGACATAACCTTGGCCAATCACCTTCGCCTGACCACCGGAAAGAGTATTTTTAATAAGAAAACGATTCGTTATCAAATCAGCTTGCGCTGGTCGCGCTGCCTCAAGGACACCGGCATTGATTGTGCCTCTCACACAATTATTGGTCTCGTCGGGCTCGGCGACCGCGCCACCCATATCAACACAAAAACGCAGCGTATGCGCACCTGGCGTCAAAGCGCGGGTGCCCGTCCATTTTATATTACGAACTCTTCCCGAAGGGACCGAGGCGATATTAATGGCTGCGATCTCTTCTCCATCGATTTTTAACGTACCCGTAGTAACGGGGGTTGCTACATTGCCATGATTATAAATACCAATCTTAAGCGAAAGGAGTGCATCAGACGCGCGATATTCCCATACAGCAGTTTTTATAAAAAGTTCATTGAACTGTGGGCACCCCGTAACGCTATTGAGAAGTCCTTGATCAATAACGTCGAGAGGATGCACACCGGACCCTCCCCTCACATCTTCGGCGGCGATGCAGGCAGTTTTAAGGGTAATGGGAATGGCAAAAATATTGTCATACGTCACAGGAAGCGCAGAGGTTACATTGCCACGTGTATTGAGATTAAGCGTATTGCCTGGCAGCGTGACATTGCCAGAAGTAAAAGCAAAACCCTTGCTCTCAAGTCGAGAATCACATTGATCTTGAGTACCTCCCTTGCATACGGTCAGCGCGTTGGACAAGATACTATTTGTCACACCACCGTAAAGATTGTTAACCACGTTGACTTGCGAGCCAAACTCGATGCGAGTCGCACGCTCGCCATTGTGTTTCGAGGTATCTTTATCAGTCCAGTCCCAAATAATATTATTACGCATATCGACAGTTGTACCCGCATCAATCGTAAATGGAGCACTCGCGTCAAACGAAATTTCAGGATTACGCTGATTAGAGAAACCGATAATATTATTATATAAATGAATTTCCGTGGCCCCGTTGCCAAGAAGCATGTTGCGCTGATCGCCCACATCGTCCCCTTCAATACCTGCCTTTGGATTGGCGATGATACTATGCTGCACTGTTATGTTACGCGTACCAACGCCAGTAATATCAAGATTGCCATCGGCAGATTGATGGATAGAGACATGGTCAAGCAACACGTTGTATGCACCAACCCCTACTTGGATACCATCTCGGGCGGCATTACGTACACGAATTTTTTTAATCACTATGTCATGTGCGTTGTTGTCACCGCGAATACGCAATCCTGCGCCGTTGAGTGTAATACCATTGCCGGGAGCTGAGGCGCCATCAATAGTGATATTCGATCCCTTGATATCAATATCATTTGAAATATTGATAGTACCTTCAACAGAAAAAGTAATAAGCCGATTACTTTGCGAAACACCAACACGCAAACTACCGGGACCCGTGCCATTTAAATTAGTTACAACATAGTTATCTTGAGCGAGCCCGACACCCATAATATCAGAACCGATGGTGCGATGCGCGTCACGCACGATTTGTGGTAAATCGCGCGTTGGCGTCGTACATTCATTTGCGCCGTTAACAATTCCGCAACGATCCTCCTCAAAACCGCCCCAAACCCAATTTGCAATACCAAGAACGTCGGAATCTGACTTCGCAAGTTCGTAATAATTATATGCAAATTGCGCCAAATCAGCTTTAACAACACCTGACTGCCCGTGGTTCCATGGGTGCCACCACGCATCCATCACCAAAAACATCTTTTGATCAGCGCGCGAGCGTTTTGATTTGAGACGCTCAAATGACTCCATCCAACTATCATCCGTCCGTGGGTCACGAACACCATATGAATCGAACCCAACGTAATCTATAGATGATGGAATCTTGAGTGATTCGACACAATTATTACTTGCCGATTGCTTAGCATCGAACGGACGAGCGCACCCGGTACCGACGCCGAGTCCGGGTGCCGCCTCTACGATCAATGATTTGATATTGGGGAAATCGCGTTCAATGCGATCGGCGGCTGCCTGAATATCTGCATTTGTGTAACCATCCCATATAGGCTCATCTGAGAAATAGAGCGCGGCGATGCTATTCTCATTAGCCCGTATACTATTTCCGTAAGTAGCAACAAAAGAATTCCATGCCGTATCCGACAGCGGGATAGTATTGAGATACACTACAGGCGAAAGGCCTGCGGCAATAGCCTGTGCCATACGATCGGGATGTACAAACACGATATTGGTATATGAGTTGGTCGCCAGCACTCCATCTTCTACACGACCATCTGTATAGTATCCAAAATATTTAAGAGCCGAAGATCGTGGCAGCGCAGCACCCGCAACGCCCCCCGTAAACGTAAAATTAATGGGTCCGGCAACAGTCGCCGCGCCCTTCCCTTCGGCATCAATAGCACGCACCCACAACGTATGCGGCCGACCATCACGAAAAGTGTCAGGAATGCTAAAAGTAAACCCATGATTTCCACTTATACCAAATGCATCGTTAACATCACCGCGAAAAATATCTGTCTTGTCACTACCGATAAAAATACCGCCGGTGTCATCCGCCGCTCGATCAACATAAAAATGCAAATCGATACTCTTGGCGCTTACTTGAGGATCAAATGCCCAGCCAGACGCCACGCCGCTCGTGTTTATCACGTCAATATGTCCCCGCACAGTAGGCGTTACGGTAATGTTGACCCCACAAGGAGCGCCGAACCATCCGATATTTTCTTCCATCATGACCCATCCAAATATTGGATCAGTACCCGGAGCCGTAGGATCACTGCGATACGTACCGGGTTTGAGAGGCGCTGCTGCGTTAAATGAAATCGCCACCTCACCACCGGGCAATATAGTACCTGAGGACAGCAGGCCTCGTGATGGCTGCCAAACATTTTTCTGACCAAGACTTGCCTCGTACGGACCGAACTTAAATCCGGCGCCATCACTCGCAGTAGCTGGCGTCCACGCTATCGTTCCCGTATTTTTAAATTTCATGGTGACGGGGAATGACTCCCCTGCCACAGTAGTCGATGGAACGCCAGAAACACTCACGCATTCAGCACTACGTGTACCACCAGGAGGGAGTACTTGAGCAAGATTTGGATTGACACTACTGGAAGCAACGCCCCCCGTAAATAACACCGCCATGAAAACCGCGTCAAAGAGTGCGAGTGAGAGCACCCAAGCATCATGACGATGTGTTCGAAAGGTTGAATTCACAACTTATTGAGCGAGAAGCTGTTCGAGCTCTTTGATGATTGCAAGCAACTGCGCAAGTGTCGAGTTGAGCTCTTCCCTTTCGCGGTTATCCATATCAAGAGCTGTCGCCCCTGCATCAATACTCACAGGTATCGTCATCATATCGAGCACGCGCGCATCTTGGATGAGTTCGACAACCACTGAAGCCGCACCGGTTTGCAACGAGTCTCCCTTCTCAGCGCTCACAGAAACCTGCGCATCACAAGCACCTGGCGGAGTAATGCCCGCACCTTTACCACAAGGCACCAACTTGAAGTGACTTGGAATCTTGAGAGATCCTTGCTGAATTGATGACTGTAATATAATGTTGGAGAATTTTAACTGCGTATTATTCCCAAACACCGTGCGTACAATACGTGCCTGACCTCCAACAACAAGACGAGGAACTGACATACTAACTTCACTGAATGAAAGCTGTGCCAACACCGCCTTTGCAAGATATATTTCTGATGACCATCCAGGTGCACCTGAATCATATTTTATATACCACCAAATATGCCCGTCAGTGATTTGAGGACCTGCAGTAATAACACCTTGATCACCGCGTGCTTGGCGAGAAGCAACGGAAGCAGAAAGCGTCGGACTTTTACGAGCAAGCAAAACGTCAGCGTTCGCAACCTCCATGCGATCTCCTAGAGAAAATGTTGATGGTGTTGGTGGAGGTACCGGAGTAGGAGGCGGGACGGGCGTTGGTGGGGGGGGTGGCACAGGAGTAGGAGGCGGCGGAGGTGGAACGGGTGTCGGTGGTGGCGGATTTACCGGTGGCGGCGGAGTTCCTCCCGATGTAATTGGAATCTGTACATCAACATACTGAACATAGAAATCTCCCTCATCCTCATAACCAGGAACATCTTGCACATAATAGTAAGCGTTAATCCTTGTGCGCAATGTGCCTGTAGGATTGCTTGGAGAAAGTGTTATATTCACTTGCCCCGAGCACGTTGGTTTGCATTCAGTTTTATTGAGCGCTGACGTTCCTTGAAACCATTTAATAGTGCCATCGGCAAGCTGAATATTTGGAGTTGAGGCAGATAATTTAACATTGATAGGACTTGCCGGACCAGGTATCAATGTGATGTTAAACGGTATAGAGAAACTTGACCCGAGTCTTACCGAATCCGGAAGTGCACCGACAGAAACATTAAATGTAAATGGCAATGGTCTTGGCGGAGGCGGCATGCCAGTTATCTCAACAGTCAACGTCTCGTTAGGAGCAGTGCCGTTGATACTTAAAACCTTCATGGTCCATCCACCAAATACTGGATCGGGATCGGTAAATGTCTTACCTACAGAAAATAAGTCCCAAGCCTCTCCTGGAGTACCGTCAAGTAGGTGTGTGGTGCCACCATTGGAAGGGTTTAGGGGAAGTCCTGCTACACGCAGGAAGGCACCCTGAAGGCGCGCCTGACCAAATTTTGCATCTAAACCAATTGGTTGGCGGAATTCAACATAGAATCTTCTTTGTGGATCGCGATCACCTGTAGCTCCATTGCCAGGAGTAATCACGAGAGCCTTTCTATCTCCAGCTCGCTCCAGTGGAGTGAGTGTATACACGCCGTTTGTTAATACTTGAGTTACTTCATTTTCTTGCAACGCCCCCCACATGAGTTTATGAAGAGCATTCATGTGCCCCATACTTGACGATACGCCCATCACGTCATATGAATCACCGTATTCGCTGTATGTACACGTGCCAACATCGGCAGCAAGAGTCTTATTTCCACAATTCAATGTCGATGCATGTTCTGGACCGAAGGTATGCCCGACTTCGTGTGAGACCAACCCTGCGGAAAAACTAGAAACATTAAAACCTTTTAATCTGACTACAGCTTCCTGATCATTAGACTGGAACACTGCTGACGTTGCATATCCGGTACCTCCACATCCGATCGTATAAACACCGTAGTGAGTATAATTTCGATAATCGATATTCGCATCAGCTAAACGCAATGCCTCGGTTTGCTGTTTTAATGAGAGACACCCTCCGAGATCACTTCGATTGAGTGTTGATGTATAGGGCCCGTAAATATCGAAGGAAACTTTTTTGCGACCATACGATATTTCATCAAAATAATTACTTACAATTGCCATCTGAGCACGCATATATGCCTGATCAAAGGTTCTATTCTCCCCCTTCGCCAAAAACATAATGACCGCAATTTTTGCCTCAGGGAGATTTATTGCTGCTGCCGCCCCAGCCTGCAATCCTGAAACTTGAGGACTGGTAAGAGGCACTGCTGACCCGTCAAGCATCAAAGCATTGACCTTCATAGTTCCTGTGGTGCCGACCTGCTGAACATGTCCCGTCACCTCAAAAGAACCTTCTTCCGTATCAAGTACCGTTCTATTAACAGTAATATTTGATTCAAAATTATCGATGTGCTCTACCCTTGAAGTTCCGGAAAGAACTTTCTGTTCTTCTACAAAATTTTGCAAATCTGAAGGTAATGTTGCTCGAACATTTGGAGCAAGAGCAAACACCACTGCTTTTTCTTTATTAACACGCACAAAACGAAGCATGGCTGTCTTCCTACGCTGAAGAGCTTGGCGCAAAGCGTTTTTTGCCATTTGAGTAGGGTTTGCTTCATATGCCGCTTTTTTCGCAAGCACATCAGCATTGAACTCAGCAGGAGTACGTTTTTCTTTTGAAGAGTTAAGCAGCGCGCGGGTTTCTTTTCCAACAACTCCCTGCTGATCGGCTGATACACCGTGCTTCATCTGAAATCGAATTACTGCCTGAGCTGTTAGATCTCCATAATATCCTGTCACGATACCCTGCGGGTATACTGTAGGATCACCCCCTAAGATTTTTTGCAGCTCAGATATTTGCGAAGAAACCTCTACTCCACTCCCCTTCTGCAAATCTGAAACAAAGGGTCCAGATACGAAATCTTCTTCTATATTTTCTATTTCTACTTCGTCAACTGCATCGCGAGTAATCGATACTTGGGCTAACTGAAAATCAGGCGAAGCTGAAGTGATATGTGAAGTCAGCGAGACAGCCAGAAAACCAACAAACATCATATCTATTGCGATAACTCCTCCGTATACAACCTGTTTTAGATGTTTTTTTTGCATATTGTCTATCGACTCAAAAAATAATTTAATTACTTACTGCGGCCGTAAGCTCGTCGACGAAAGATTTGAGGCTTGCAATTATATTAGCCAAACTTGAAATGGCATCGTTGGAAGTTGCTGTCGCCGTCTGGTATGTCGCATAAAAGCGCGCGGTACCGGTATTGCCGGCGTTATCTTTTATTGATACTTCAATCGTATTACTTCCCGTTCGCAACGGAATTGTACTACCAACCCACCCATAACCCGGAGCAAGGCCGCCGGAAACGCCGGTCGTAAGATTTGTCCATTTTCCTGTAGAGGTTGCGACACCGCTTCCTGGTTTATCAGTAAACAGCGCCACAACGAGTGGGAGTGAACTCTTCTTTGTAGTTGTCGCTGCATTGTTACCAACGGGCAAAATAAGAGTCGCTACCGGAGGCACCACATCGCCTGCGGGTGGGGGCGGAGGTAATGGCGTTGGTGGAGGCGGTGGAGGAACAGGGAAGGACGGCAATGAATCACTCGTCAACGTCCTCCACACAAATGGAAACGCACTCACACCATAACCGCCTGACCAATCCATCAACGCATTGATGGAAATATTTGCGGCTGGAGTAGTCGTGCTAAATCCTGTCCAGAGAAAACCTCTCTCGGTTGTCAGATGATCTCGTCGTCCATTTTCAATGTCAAAGACCTGACCAACATTTCTCTTGAGGGTTGGATATGTCGTATCAGCATGGAGACGGACCAAAAGCGTGCCCGTACTTGGTGGGTTAGTACCGAGAGCAAAATTTGTACGCAAGCGATATGTCTTTGAGGTGCCGGCCGGGATAATGCGATCGAGTGCATTATCATCAAACACAATTCGCATATAATCGGCAGCCTGAGAACTATCATATGGATAGCCATCGACAGGGTTTGCGACAACGCTATTCACAAGACCGTTGGGCCCGTAAAGTTGAAAATCTCGAATGATGGCGCTTGAGGTTGCGACATCAAACGCCACGGAACGCAAGCCGATAGCTCTTCCTGATCCTGCAGTCACGGTAAAGCAATACAAATCTGTATTAGCAAAAATAGTATTCGTTGGATTACAAGTGCTCTCTACTATAGAAGGTACGGAACGAAATACCCGTACACCCTGGGCTCGACGATCAGGAGAATTGCCAAAAACAATGTTCCCCGAGCTAAGTCCTCGCGCGTAATTCCCGTCTATTCCGTTATTATCGCCATCATAATTAATCTGAATAAAGGCGCCGGGAGTCCCCTCGACAGCATTGATTGGTGCGAGATCACCGCGAATAGTTATGACTTTTGACTGTCCCTGAGGAATTATCAGACTGAGCGTCGACGAAGTTGCGTGATTGCCCGAAAACACTGCTTGCCCCAACTGGGTAGCGCCGTCCCAAATTGTCACCGCCTGATTTTGCAAAACTGCAGGCGTACTCGATGCTGGCGCTCCCCATTGAAATGCGAGCTGCTTAAGCTCGATAGCTTCATTGGCATTTCCTTCAATAGTATATGAAGCAAGAGGTACACCCAGAGAATTTGCTTGTACGACACGATATGGGGTAGATGTCGCTGAATTTTCGAATACACGAAAATACGACGAGCCCGTTCGAAACGTTACCCTTGCACCATGACCACCTGTAACAAGGTTTTCTACGACATTACCGCCAGACGCGACGGATGATACGCTCCAGTCAAGGGTACTGGTAGATACGTCAAGCCGCACACTACTACTTGCAACGGTACTCGCGACGTTACCCACAATGCTAAGCACCTTTGAACTTCCTCTTGCGATAACAAGACTCTGATCGAAATTAAAAGTAAGATTTTCACTATTACCAACTGGGTTTATGACATTAACGCCTGTAGTGAGTGGGGTAGAACCGTCTAAAATCCTCAGCCCGTAGATACCGCCGCCAATTGATCCTACAACCGTCTTACGAATTTGAGCGCTCATTACTCGAAGATCATCTGCTGACGCTGTCGCGTCCAACACAAGACGACCAAGCTCCAGATTGCTTGCGGGCACCGTGATATCTTTAGCAGTAAATGAATTTGCAGGAGCTATAGTAAGCCCCGCAGTTTTGATAGTGAGAAGTGGACCACTCACGTTACCTACTGGTTGCAATGGTACCGGCTGACCTGTACGAGTGTTGGATGCTTGCCAACTATCAAAGTTGGGATTTGCTGAAACATACACCGTTTGATTGTTAGCGAAACTCCCGCTGATATTTCCCTTTACTGTATAAACAGAGTTGCCGGACAAAGATACAAACTCATCAGTAATCGTCACCCTGCCATTCACGGGGTCAACGGGTCCTGCTATCCGCACATTACTTGCATTGTAAATGGAAACGCCCGTGACGTTGTCAGCTATTCCTGGCGCACCAGACACATGAATTGTAAAAACAGATCTTCTCACTGCGACAGAATCTAATCCTTGTACACTGAAGTTAAAAAGACCGAGCGTCGCTTGTTGCACACCTGCAGAAATATTTTGTGGAACTAATCCGCCAGCAGACAGAGTTAACTCAGAGACATCACCACATTGAGTCGCTATCCCATCTCGAGTTTCCTGCAACACCTTCCCATACTCAGGGTCGCCCTGATTTGGATAGGCAACGCCAAACTCACGCTGAAACGCCTGCACTACAGTTGCAGTGCGATCACCATAGTAGCCAGTCACAAGATCGCTCTTATCAGTAAGTCGATTTAAATTATTCCAATAGGTCGCTGAGTAACGCCCCTTGTATTGCCAAAGAAATTCTTGAAGCGCAGTAACTTCGCCGCGCTCACGTACAATTGGATTATATGAAAGGATGCGATCGGCACTTGTTTTTTTAAGATCTGAGATGATTCGTGGGGACGGACAAGCAACTGAAGGAGTGGTAAGTTGAGTTTCAAGTGTATTGACAGTATTGAGCGCTGAAATAATTTGCGCCTGCAACATGGTAACCTCATCTACCGAAAGATGAGATGCACTCGCAATTGATCCGAGCGAGAGCATCAACGAAACTGTACCGACAATAAAAAATTGCGGCTTAAAGAAATACTTCATGAGTTTGGAATAAATAATGTGTGATGGGTAAGCAACCAGCGTAAGCGACCAACTTGACGCGCACTTTTTGAGCAGCAAAAAGTATACCTTTATTGTAAAAAAGGCTTTCTTTTTAGTCGCTTATAATAGAAGATTTACTTGTTGATAACCAAGACAAACTCGCCCTTGATGTTTTTTTCTTTTTCGATGGAATCTCTTATCGAAACAATATTCATTCTTAATGTTGTCTCATAAACCTTACTAATTTCTTTTATAAGTACTGCATCAAACATTGATAAACCCATATCAGAAAGCTCTGTTAGCGTCTTTAAAATCCTGTGCGGAGATTCATAGAGTACTACGGGGTATGGAGAGGCTTTTACCTCTTCAAAAAACGACTTCCTTCCCTTTTTAACTGGAGGAAAGCCAAGAAAAGTAAATTTATCTTCATGAAGACCTGCGATAGATATTGCCGCAGCAAGTGCTGATGCACCAGGAATTGGTATAATCGTAACTTGCGGCAATTCGCGCGCAACACGTGATACAAAATGCGCACCTGGATCAGCGATACCGGGAGTACCTGCATCAACCACGTAGGCAATAGACTTTCCCTGCTCAAGCAGATTGATTACGCCATTAAACGCGTTGCGTGGTGAATGTTCATGGAGTGCAATGAGCTGTTTATGAATATCGTAGTGTGACAAAAGTTTACGCGTATGGCGCGTATCTTCGGCAACAATAATATCAACCTCACGCAATACCTCGAGTGCGCGTAAGGTAATATCTTTTAAATTACCAATGGGCGTGGCGACGATATAGAGCATGCCCCCACCCTACCATACGCGCGCGCCAATTTGAATATTATGTCGCTCGGCCCAACCGCTATTCACTTCGAGTACACGATCTACCTCGCTCGGTGATGAAACTGTCGTGAGACCTTCATTGATTGTGGGAAGAACATCGACACCAATCACGACATCACCGCGAATCCAAATAACATCGAGGGGTATCAATGTGTTTTTATTCCAAAAAGTTTGAAGACTGGAACTCTCAAAAAGAAAAAGCATGCCAGCGTTCTCGGCAAGCTCGCGGCGATGCATAAGACCGCGCGCATGTTCGCTGGACGTGCGCGCAAGCTCTACAATAAGTTTATTTTCTCCGAGAATAATTTCTTGGGTAGACATCCCTCTTTGCACACGGTCCGTGGACTGATAGATTCCATACCCCGCGAGAAGAATAAATATACCGATATAAATAAAAAGTGGCTTCTTCATTGCTTTCAATCTAGCATGAAAAACCCTACAATAGAAAAATGAAACGTGCAGTCCTTATCACTTTTATCTTTGTGGGAAGTCTTTTTTTGTTTTCAACGCAATCCTCTCACGAAGAAATAATTGAGCAAAAATTAATTGAAGAAATCCCGCCTCCTCAGCCAGCTACCTCGCTACCTGCAGCGGCTGAGGAAAACAATCCACCGCCTCCTACTGAAGAGCAGGAAGAGTTGCCATCCCCCACCCCTCCGTCACCGACACCCGTTACAGAATTGCCGCCTCCACCGCCGCCAAAAAAACCGATTGCGCAATCACAACTTTATACCAAAGGGCTTTCAGCGACGGTAAACTTTCTCTGCCCCAACTCTGACAATACGTATACTGTAGCGACAGGTGCTATCATCGATGCGCACGGATATATTATCTCAAATGCTCATATCGTAAATAAAAATAATTCTCAACCACTTTGCACTATTCGCGCTGGATCTCCTGCAGTACCCATCGGCAAAGCGAAACTTGTATTTATACCGCGCGATTATCAGTCTACATTAGACGAACAGGCGAAGGCCTATTTGGACATTTCACTTTGGAAGCTAGAGGAGTCACACAATGATTGGCCGCATTGGGATATCAATTTTGACTCACGAGTAAACGAAAATGATGAGATTTTAACTCAAAGCTACCCGGCAGAGCTTCTTTCGAGTGAAATTATTTTCAAAAATCTAGGCTTACTTTTCTCTACCGCCATCGTCTCAGAAAAAGATGAGGCTCTTATCTCTGCACACGCAACAATATCGGCACAGCATGGATCATCGGGCGGTATTCTCATTGATCCTTATACCGGAAAACTGTATGGCATTATTTTTGGTATTAGTGCCGATCCAAAGCAGTCGGTTAGCGAACGACTTCTTTATGCCATTACGCCTTCACGCATCAACGCAATCATATGGCAGGAGACCAAAAAACAATTCGGGGAGTATCTTGCGACACTCCCCGAACCGGCTTATTAAATTTTATTTATCTATAGCGTTTGAAGGTCTGCGTCGATGTCTTTAAACTCGGCATCGAGATTTATATCTTCAGTCCCGTTAAAATCGGCCTCTATGGCTGATGTCGAATCAGCAGCAGGTGCTTGTTGATTTTGCACTTGCGCTGGAGGAACGTAGACATCACTTGTCTGCCAAAACATCCAATAATAGACGCCTCCCGCTATTGCGAGCACGGCGAGTGCGATAACAACAACGATAAGGCCCGTATGCGATCCTGCGATTTGCGGCTGCTGTTGTGGCATTTGTGGATTGAGATTCGGCATACTTGGCGTTGGTGAATCCATAAGAAAAAGATTAGCTAATAATAATTATTAAGCTGATGGCGTTGTTGTCGCCGCTGGCGGCGGAGTGACTGGCGGCTCATCGTTGATTCCGGGAATAGCCTTGAGTGCTTCGAGAGCTGTTTTTACTGCTTCGCGAGCAGCCTGAATGGCATCACGAATCTTTTTGAGATCATCATGAAGCGTTTTGCGAACGGTGCTTACCGAAGAGCCGAGATTTGCCTCGGTAGTTATAGTAATCGGATAGGTCTTGCTAGCTGCGTCAGCAACCAATTTCTTTGCCGTATCGATCAATCCACGTGCGGTAGTGACAGCAGCTTCAACCTGTGCGGCATCTTTACCATTGGCAGCGGCTTTGTCAGCGCGCGTGTCTATTTTGTTTAAAATCTCATCCAGATTTTCAAGAACACGATTGAAGTGTTCGATCATTTTGTCATAGACTTCTTCAAAACGCTTATCAAGACGCTCTACAACTAACTTTTTGCGCTCATCTTTAACTATCTTAAGCTTTTCTTTGAGCTTTGCACGCTCCTGTTCTATCTTTTGCTTGGCCTCTTCTCTATGCTTTTTAGCAAGCTCCATGTGCTCTTTCCACTCTTCACTTCGATCCTCTTGAAACTCTTTGCGGGCCTCCATAATATCTTCTTGGAGCTCACGACGCTGCTCAGGAGTACTGGTACTCGCGCGAAATTCACGGCGCTTCGCATTGATATCCATGTGAAGATCAACACGATCTTTGCGAATGCCCGCCCTTGTATCTACGCGATCAGTCTTAATATCTTTTTGCATCTCACGACGCTCTTCTTGCTTCTTTTCATTAAACTCTTTTAAAGCTTCCATGCGCTCACGATTGAGCTCTTCGAAGGGGCGTCCTGACGTGGTTGTGCTGGTTTGTGCCAGAGCAAACGAGCCCATAGAGAGGATGCTGGCGACACTCAAAACGACGATTTTTTTCATAGTCAAAAAATATACCCTAGAATTGACCTGCTAATAATAGATACTCCTATTGTACTCTTGTTTTGAATATCGAGGGCTGTGAATAATTTTAAAAAGAAAAAGGCCCGCGAACGGGCCGCTGGCACAGCTAACGCTTGAGCTTCTTGGTTGGCCGCTTCTTTTTCGCCTTTGACGCGAGCCTAACCTTGTCACCGCGCTGGTGCCGCTTCGGATTCGGAGTATTGGACGTACCACATCCCTTCATCACGCCCTCCCTCTCGGTACTGTTTAAGAATACTTTAGAAAAAGTGTCTTCTCTCGTCAATCTTCCTCCGGCAAAAAACCGCCCGCTTGGTGCTCCCACAAAGCGGCATAAAGACCCTTTTTCTTGACTAGCTGATCATGCGTGCCGTCCTCTACGATCTTTCCCTGATCGAGCACGATCAAACGATCCATCGCGCGAAGCGTCGAGAGGCGGTGCGCGATTGCAATAACCGTGCGGCCCTTCATAAGATTGAGTAGTGCTTTTTGTACAGCAACTTCACTCTCACTATCGAGAGAGCTGGTCGCCTCATCAAGTAACAAAATTGGCGCATCTTTAACAAACACACGAGCAATCGCGACGCGTTGACGCTGACCGCCCGAAAGTTTTACCCCGCGCTCGCCCACCAGCGCCTCATACCCCTGTGGAATTGCCCCGATAAATTCATGAGCCTCGGCCTGGCGTGCGGCGCGTTCTACCTCTTCCATGGTTGCATCGTCTTTGCCATACTCGATGTTGTGCCTGATAGACCGGTGAAACAACATCGGCTCCTGTGGCACAATAGCGATCGCGCGGCGCAAGCTCTCTTTAGTAATATCAGAAATATTTATTCCATCAATATTAATAGCACCACTGTGCAGATCATAATGACGTAGCAATAATTTTACGAGAGTAGACTTGCCCGCGCCCGATCTGCCTACCAAGCCTACCTTTTGTCCCGCAGGGATTATAAAGGAAAGCTTTTCAAATACGTGGGCGCCACCGTAATCAAAAGAAATATCATCAAATACAATCTCGCCTTTGCGTATAGCAAGATCCTTTGCGTCAGACTTATCAGTAACTGTGTGTTCCAAAATGATATCGGCGAGACTCTCCTCGACTGTACCCCAAGTATCGGCAAAACTATTAAACTTACTGCCAATGAACGTAAGACGATCTTCCATGAAGACAACAACTGTCAAAATTAAAATAATATCGCCCGGGGTAATACTTCCTAACCGCGCGAGGGCAATCACGCTTAAAATCATGCCGCCGATGAAAACTGCTTGCAAAAAATTATTTATCGTCAGTACAAACTCACCATACGTCCAGTTACGAAGACCAGTAGCACGCCTATCGATAATAAATTTCTTAATTCGCTCAAGCTCAAAAGAGTGATGAGTATATTCCTCCACTGCTGCCATATTAGTCAACATATCAACCGTGGCACCACCCAATGCAGTTTCTGCTTTTTGTGTTGCCGCAGAAATCGGCACACGCTTTCGAGACAACACTATATTGAGAGGCGTGATAACTGTGATCCATGCCAAAAAAATATAAGCGACTGTCGGGTTCACTCTGAACACGATGACAAAGCCCGCAATCATCGAGACGACAAAACCAAAAAACGACCACAGAAACTGATCAGCAATATCTTTGGCACCATTTGCTGCATGAATAATTTTACTTGAAAGGGCACCAGCAAAACGATCAGCAAAATATTGATGACTATGACGTGTCACGTAGGAAGTTAGCATGTAGCGACTTGAGGCGCGTACACCAGTAATCCATCGCATGCCTGTAAGCCCACTCGCTCGGTAAAGTAAATTGGAACCGAACGAAATACCTACGTAAGCAATCACCGCCCAAGTCAGCTCATCATATGAAGCGCGCGCCGCTGCATCAACGATTGTTTTAAATGCATACGGAATAGCCATGGACGTCACTGACGCCAGCGTAACCATAATAACCGCAGCGATCATCCATCCACGATACGGCTGCGACGAGGCCCACAAAAATCGAAGCGGGCTCGTGCTTTTTGGCACATTGTCAGGCCAAAGTGACTGCATAGACAGTCAGTATAGCCGAAAAGGCACCTTTTTGGAATTACGGCCTTTCGGCTCCTATAAACCTAAACCTCGGTACTTTCTTGCCCTCTACCTCAACGTCTTCTAAAAACATTTTGAGCGGCCGCACCCATAAACTTTGATCGTCATACAATTTTTGATACACAACCAACTCTTCGAGCGTTTCGCTATGCTGTGCTACACCAATAACTTTATAGCGCTTGCCTTTATAGTGTTCGTACTCTCCGAGCCTCGCATCATTACTCATATATATTATTTTATGTCTACTTATTCCTCTATAGGAGTGTACTGATAAGACAATTGGTTATATTCATCAGTGAGGTACTCGCCTATTCCTTCCTCGTGCCAAAGGAGAAAGTAAGTAATACCTACATCGAGCGCCAAGCGACTACATACCGTACAATACGGTTTACCTGATTTTTTTATCTTTCCGCCCTCATCGACTCTTACAAAATAAAGCTTTGAGTCTTTAATCTTGTCCGGATTTCTTTTCAGGGCATCTATGATTGCTCGCCATTCGGCGTGCACGCAACACGTTTGATCATATTTTGGTTTGCCTAGACCAAAAACTTTATCACACATTCTATATTCTTCTTTATCTAACGGTGGAGCATTGTATCCTTCCCCGATAATTTCTCCTTTTTGTACGATAACTGCTCCGCATTTCGCGCGAAGACATAAAGCCTTTTTAGCAACCTCTACTGCCCCATTCATCCATTCGATCGCTTTTTGTTCTTGCTGCTCTTTAAGATACTGCATTTTCTATAACCTATTTTTTATCAAACAAACGAATAACCAATTGGTAACAGTTTTTGCAAATATGAAACTTTTTCACTACCTTTCCCTTTGGTGGGCTTAGTAAAATACCACCAAATTCCTTGAGTTCTTTTTTGCACTTATCGCATTTTGGTCTGATAGCCATATTGTAATTAACAATATACCGTCTGATATATCAGGGAGCAAATCTAGATAGTACCTTGAGAATACGAATTCGCCTACGATAGATTGACTTTTCCATAGATTTATTATAAAAAAGATGGAAAGTCGGAAGGAGAAAAGCGCGATGCCAACCCTAACGCCGGAAGAGCAAAGGGATATGCTCGGGCCAAGGTCATACACGTGTAGCCGTTGTGGCCAAGAGCCGGTCAAGAACTATTGTAGAGAGTGCGACGAGTTCTTCAATACCTGTGGCTGCCCACCAGACGCGCGGGACAACCACAGAGGCCATCGCACCTACTGACACGCCCAAGGCCAACGCCAAGGGCTATTTTATTTTTTATAAATCATAGAGATCTATACCTCCCCCGTCTCAAACAGGTCTTTACTGATAATTTTGCTTGTATACTCTTGATCCGATGGTCTATCAAATATAAACTTCCCCCCAAACTTCTTCCCTTCCAAAAACAAGGGTAGCCAATAACGATCATCCGGCCACATTTGGTCGAAAGGAATCTTTTCTATATCAAACCACTGTGGCTCCATCTCTTCACTCTCCTTTGGCACCCCCTTCCATGCGATCACTTGAAAAATATGAACTTCTAGTATTTTTGGATCATTTTGAAATTCGAAATCAAGCACCCCCCGTTCTTCTAACTCGGTGGGCTCAATCCCAGCTTCTTCCCTCACTTCTCTTTTCGCCGATTCCTCAATGGCCTCGCTCAACTCTACCTTGCCACCAAAGCCATTCCACCTCCCCTCACCAAATCCTCGTTTTTTCATCCCTAAAAGAATCTGTCCGGTTTTTTCTACAATACACAGCGTGAGAATTTTTCTCTCCTTACTGTCCATGGCACTTCTTAAATTTTTTACCCGACCCACAATAGCAGGGGTCGTTGCGGCCGAGATCTTTGGTGCGTGCATCTTTGACGATGCGGTTGGCAACCGCGCGCTGTTCGTTGGTCACCATGCGCGTCTCGTGCTGATGGATGTGCGCATCAGAGTTAACCTTAAATATGTTTTCGATAAAAATTGCCGCAAGATTTGCGTTAAAGGTTTTGAAAAGCTTATGCGCTTCATTTTTATATTCAACAAGCGGATCGCGCTGACCATAGGCACGAAGACCCACTGACGAACGTGTATACTCCATAACCTCCAGGTGATCGCGCCAGAACATATCAATAATCTGCAAAAAGAGTGCGCGCGCATTCTGCAAAAAAAGCTCGCGATTAGCACTCATACGAAGCTGATATTCGGCCTCAAGCGCCGAGATAAACCCTTCGGGCAAGTCGAGTGATTCGGGGACGATAAACTCTTCATCGCCCTTGTGAAGTAGTGCCATGAATACCTTTTTGGCTTCCTCGGGTGTTTCGTTGGCTTCGTGAACACGGCGCGCAAACTCGGCGATAAGTTCACGCACTTTTGTATCCACCCCGTCGAGAGACGCGCGGAGCATTTCTCTACGCTGACGATAGACAGCCGTACGCTGCTTGGAAAGCACGTCGTCATATTCGAGCAAGTGCTTGCGTGAGTCAAAATGTAACCCTTCGATCTTGGTCTGCGCTTGCTCGATAGCGCGCGTTACCATGCCAGCCTCAACCGGCTCGTCTTCAGGGATGCCAAGCTTGCCCATCAACCCTTTAAGACGTTCGGGCGCAAAGATGCGTAAAAGATCATCTTCAAATGAAAGAAAGAAACATGATTCGCCCGGATCACCCTGGCGCCCCGCGCGACCTCGCAGCTGATTATCAATGCGGCGCGCTTCATGCCGTTCGGTACCAAGCACAAACAAACCACCAAGTGCGCGTACTTTTTCTGCATCAGCCAGCACCGGCGGTGTACCGCCCAAGATAATATCAACGCCACGACCCGCGATATTGGTTGCGAGTGTCACCGCGCCAAGTTTACCCGCCTGTGCAATAATCTCTGCCTCTCGCTCATGGTTTTTGGCATTGAGTGCATGATGCGGCACACCCTCGCGCGTCAAAATAGCTGAGAGTATTTCATTTTTCTCGATTGACGCAGTACCAAGCAATACCGGCTGGCCCGTCTCGTGGCGTTTTTTGATTTCTCGCGCAACCGCCAAAAACTTGCCGTGCTCAGTCTGATAAATACGATCCGGATGATCGCGGCGAACCATGGGCTGATGTGTGGGAATAACCGTCACATCAAGGTTATACACTTTCAAAAATTCTTCACGCGAAGTTTCAGCGGTACCCGTCATACCTGAGAGTTTCTCGTACATACGAAAATAATTTTGAAACGTAATAGTAGCGAGCGTGCGTGATTCTTTTTGAATCTCAACATTTTCTTTTGCCTCAACTGCCTGATGCAAACCTTCTGACCAGCGCCGACCCGGCATCATGCGCCCCGTAAATTCGTCGACAATGATAATCTCATTGTTTTTGACCACATAATGGCGATCTTTGATAAAAAGGGCTTGCGCGCGAAGTGACTGCTCGAGGTGGCGCACGTACCGCACACCCTTTTCTGAATACATATCAGAAATACCCAATATCTTTTCTACTTTGGAAATACCCTCGTCGTTAACCAATACCGCGCGATGCTTTTCATCAACTGTGTAGTCGACATCACGCGTCAGTTTTGGTGCAATGCCGGAGAAAACGCGATATAAACTCTCTGCTTCTTCGTCAGGCGCAGAGATAATGAGTGGCGTACGTGCCTCATCAATCAAAATCGAATCTACTTCATCTACCACCGCAAAATAATGCTCGCGCTGGCGCATACCATCGAATGACGGCGCAAGATTGTCGCGCAACCAATCAAAACCATATTCGTTGTTCGTGCCATAGGTGATGTCAGCCTCATATGCCTCGCGGCGAGTCGTCGGGCGTAAAAAGTCATCGACTACTTTGAAACTACCAAGGTCATCGCGCTTTTTATCTTCCGCCGAACCCTGGGCATACGCGGGGTCATATATAAAAGAAGTATCGTGATTGATACAACCTACTGAAAGTCCAAGAAAATGATAAATCTCTCCCATCCACACCGCATCACGACGAGCAAGATAATCATTTACCGTAACTACATGCACGCCCTTACCTAAAAGCGCGTTGAGCGCCGTGGGAAGCGTTGCTACCAAGGTCTTACCTTCACCCGTACGCATCTCAGCAATGGTGCCGCGGTGAAGTGCAATGCCGCCCAAAAGCTGTACATCAAAATGTCGCTTGCCCGAAGTTCTGCGTGATGCCTCGCGCACCATAGCAAACACGCGCGGCAAAATTTCATCTAAATATTCGCGAGAGAGATCTGGGTGAGCGCGCATCTCGGCAATCTCAGCCCTGATGTCTTCATCGGATTTTGCCTTGTACTCGGCTTCCAGCGCATTAATCTCTTCAACAATAGGCAAAAAAGCGCGCGCCGCGCGCTCTTTCGAACCACTAAAAAGAGAAGAGAAAACACCCATAAGGTACCCTAGTGTACATCACAAAACCCGCTTTTTCAAAGAGTCTAAAGTTTTTTAAGAGCTCCCTTGATCTTGCGTGCGGTGCGGATATCTTTGGTTTTTTTCTTGCCTTTAAATGATTTTATCTCGCGCAAAAGTTCATTTTCTACGGCATCAATGACCGCATGCGGATCTTCACCCTCCTCCTCTGCGCGAATAAGGTGTTTATCTATCTTAAGATTTGCCTCCGCCCACCACACATTGCCTTTGCGATGATGCTTTGATGTACGCGAAAGCTCTATCTCGAGTAAAGCATCAACACTACTGCCTACGAGGCGAGTTGCGGGCCCGACAATCTTTGCCTCAATATACGCGCGAATCGCGGGAGTAAGCTCTGTCTGTTTACCTTTGATGATTGTTCTCATATGTATAGTATAACGCTCTCGAGATTAAAAACCGATATATTGAATTTCTTCCTCTAGGTGTAGGTCGAATTTGCGGTGAATATATTCTTTGACGAGGCCTACAAGCATCACCACCTCCTCTGCTCGCGCATTACCTCGGTTGATCATGTAGTTGCCGTGTTTTTTAGAAATGGACACGCCACCAATTGCACGCCCCTTCAAACCCAAATGATCAATAAGAAAACCTGCGGGAATTGTTGGGTGTTGATTGAACTCAGCGAGATGTGGCAAAAGATACAGAAGATGCTTGCGTTGAGCCTCGCCCGTGGGCCATGCGACATTTTTAAACATGCAACCCGCCGATGACTCGCCGATATCTTGGCTCTTGGATCGGCCAGCCGTGTAGTGGCGCACCATACGCTGACTGACCTCAGGATCGCCTGGGCGCAACGCAAAGGTTGCTGAGAGTACAATAAGATTCGGATGTTTTTTAAACGTGCTTTCGCGATAGGTAAAGTGACAGAAATCATTGTCGTGCTCAGAAATCTTACCGGTATCGGCATTGAGTACGCGCACCGTATTGAGTACGTCTTTGACCTCGCCACCAAAACAGCCCGCATTACCACGCACCGATCCACCTACCGTACCTGGAATACCGATTGCCCATTCAAGGCCTGAGAGGCCGTCTGCTACTGCGCGGGCAACGAGCACCGCGTTGGGAACGCCAGCGCCAGCGGTCAGCTCATTTTCATTGCGCTCGATGCTGCGCATCTGCATACGGATCACGAGGCCCGGAAAACCGCTATCCGCAACTACGACGTTTGACGCGGCACCCAAAATGACAAAAGGAACCTTTTGTTTTTTAGCGAATGCAATTGCTTCTTTGATGTCCTCTTCGTTTTTGGCATCAACAAGAAAACGAGCCGGCCCTCCGACTTTAAAATACGTATATGGTTTCAAGCTTACGCCCTCTTGGATAATTGCCATAGAAAACCGGGCCTTCCCGCCACGCAGGGCTATTGAGGGTTTTACTCCATACATATGTCCTTATGTGAGTGCCAGCTCAACAGCCCTGCCTAGCGACAAAGTCGCCGCATCCTCAGTATAATCTATTACGATTATTATGCGAAGAAATATACACAAAAATACAAAACCCCCGCAAGCGGGGGTTTTGTACGGACATATGCTAGAGCTCCGGCAAGCCGGAAACACAACACATTGTACTATGAGTATAAGGCACGAAGCATTTTTTGTCAAGTACCTGTCGGCTCAACGCTGTGCGTTAGTAAAGACAAGGCCCTAAATACCCGCTATGATGATAAAAATAGCTATATGACTCTAGGCACCTATCGTACTATCTTGCTTGCAATTGGCGATGTCGCTGTTTTTTGGGCGTCACTCGTTATCACTCTCTTTTTGCGCTATGGTGCAGATCGATTTAACGGCAATTTTGCGATCCACATCCTGCCATTCGGCGTCGTATTTGCAGTATGGATTTTAGTTTTCTATATTATCGGGCTCTACGAGGTTCGTATTATCGGCAAACCAGAACAACTTTTTAAATATCTAACCTATGCCACGCTTTCGGGCGGCATTATCGCCATTGCTCTTTTCTATTTTGTACCGGCTTTTACGATTACACCGCGCATCAATCTAATCCTTGATATTATAATCACATTTGCCCTTATGCTTGGTTGGCGATCACTCTTTGCCTTTGCGGGACGATCGACTGATAAAATACGCGTACTCCTCGTTGGTTCTTCACCCGATATCGATGAGCTCGCACGCACCATCGAAGACTATCCTCACCTCGGCTACATCATCAAAGCGCGTTGCCCTGAAGTTACTCCTCATATCCTAAATCTCGTAAGCGAACATCAAGTCGATATTGTCGTTGCATCAAAAGAGAACCAAACAAACGACACCCTCTTGCAGGCTCTCTATGAAGCGATTCACCGCGGTATACGATTTGTCGATGTCTCCGTCTTTTATGAAATGATTTTGGGACGCATCCCCGTATCCCTCATCTCTAAAGTTTGGTTTTTGGAAAATATCGCTGAAGCCGAAAAACTTTTTTTTGAAATCAGCAAGCGCGCAGTCGATATCCTTTTTGCCCTTATTCTTGTGATCCCTACAACTATCCTCATGCCGTTTGTAGCGGTTGCTATCCGCCTAAATTCACAAGGCCCAATATTTATCCGCCAAAAGCGTATAGGACGTATGGGCAAATCATTTACCCTACTCAAGTACCGCACCATGTTAGCGCTCAGTCCTGACGGATCTGCAGAAACTCGGGGAGCCGAATGGTCTCAAGAGGGTGACAAGCGCATTACTGGTATCGGTAAGATTCTTCGCTCAACACGTATCGATGAACTTCCACAGGTTTGGAACATTCTACGCGGAGACCTTTCGTTTATCGGTCCGCGACCTGAACGCCCTGAGTTTGTCGAGAACCTCCGCAAAGATATCCCCTATTATGATATGCGACACCTCGTGCGCCCGGGTCTCTCTGGCTGGGCACAAATCAACCCGCCTTACTACTATGCCTCACACGACGATACGATCCTCAAGCTTCAATACGATTTGTACTACATAAAAAATCGAGACCTGGGCCTCGATCTCTCCATCGCTCTCAAAACATTGATGGTTATGCTCTCACGCCAGGGACGCTAACGATCTGGACTTGAAGAGGCGTCATTTAGTAAAGTGCCCAACTCCCCTTGCAACAATGGATTTAAGTCAAGCGTTTTTTCAGCGTAGAGGCGGGCACTTACCTTGTCGCCTGCCTCTGCAGACGTAAGTGCAATTACGCGATATAGCTCGGGCGACGGTGATGCCCACCGTGCAAACTCTTTCAAAAAGTGAAGACGCGCGGAAACATTTTTCACATATCGAGACAGTTGGGCAACGCGAGTAATTTCATCTCTACCAAAATTTGTCATATTGGGGAGTTTAGTATCTTTACGCATGTGCTCATCGAGCATACGTAGAGCCTCGTCCGGTTTATCAGCCAGTAAATACACCGCGAGGGCAACATGCATCATCTCTTCCGATTGCGGAGCAAGCGCAAACGCACCACGAATAAGCTCTGCAGCGTCATCGGGGCGATTGCCCATTAAATAAAGTTCTGCAAAGGCAACATGGTTTTGTATGTACTGAGGAGCAATCGAAAGTGCCTTGCGATAAGCATCCTCTGCTGCACGAAAATCGGCTTCATTGTGTTTTAGGTTAAAGCGTACAGCATAAAGACGCCCCAAAAAAAGCTGCCGTTTGGCGCTCTCGGGATAATGCCGCGTCTCATATTCAAACCCACGGATTGCATCATCGAGTAATGCCGCGGCAAGAACATGACTCTCACGCTCTAACACAACATTCATTACTTCGTTACCAAAGCGCTCGTGAAGCTCGAGTGTGCCGAACGTATCCAGATCCTCAGTATAGGCAAGAGTTTTCCGTATCTCACCTAGTGGCGCACCACTACTGAACTCTTGCAGGGCCTGAAGAATACCACGCGCTGCTTGCATCGCAGGTATATTCACAAAATATATGATGCTCATGACACTAATACCAACGCAAATCATGAGTATACCGTGCATAGTACTAATAGATTTTGAACGAATGCGCTTTGATTGTTGTACGCTCAATAAACTTTGCGTGAGTGAATATAATGCCGCAAACCAAAACAATAATGCGAGATAGGTGCCAATCGTATCAAATACAAATGCGTTTTGTATAAGATACGCGACTCCGGTACTAGCGAGGAATAGCGCAAGACGCCAATCAATCTTTTTTTGCTGTATGCCACGCCAAAGCGCAAAAAAAGCAGCGCCAAAAACAGCAAGATATGAAAAAAATCCTATACTGCCGGTGGCTACTAACCACTCGAGAAACATATTGTGCACACGATCAAACCATGGTTCGTTGCCGTGAAGTTCTGGATTGTAAAGCCGCGAATAGGGTTCGATAAAATTACCAGGACCCCAGCCTAACAATGGCCGCTCGAGAAACGCGCGCCATCCTATCCCCCAAATAAGTATGCGAGGATCATTTTTTAGTGAGCTCGACGAGACGGTAACAAGACGCTCAAGTACCTCGACATGACGTGTCAGTATATTGTTTGGCTGATAAAAAACAAACACTGCCAGCAACACCAACGCGACAAACCCTCCTATAATACTTAACCGCACCCTACGAGAAGATGTTTTCAGTAAAAACCCGACAAGTACGACAAAAACACCCGCCACAAAACCAATGAATGCTCCTCTGCTTGCTGCAATAAAAAATATATAGCCTTCGGCCACCAACACGGCGGTATATGCTACGCGAGCCCACACTTCTCGTGAATAGATAAGAAAGAAGAGTGTAATAAAAAAATGAAAAAGAAGATATTCGGCAAGATAAATTGAATTGCCAAACCATGCGTATGGACGGTATTCGCCTACAATGGCAACAAGACCGCGAGCCTGTAGCAACGCATAGAACGTCACAACAAGGCTAACAGCTAAAGATCCGTGGAAGAGATAGGCCCAATCACGAGGCGTACGCAATATATTTGATAACACAACAAATAAAGCTCCGAGATGCAGGTAGGTTACTAGTCCCTCCATGCGCTCGAAATTCGACCAAAAACTCATCGCGGGATCGGAGCCAAAAATCGTAGCTAAAGTTACGATGATGAGAAACCCGCCAAGAGCAAGGGTTAACGGACTACGCCGAAGCCGATATGCAGGATTAATGACTGCAAGTATAAACCATACTCCCGTTATCAATTCGACAATAATGCGAAAAAAGAAATTCTTCCCGGTGATAAACGGGAAAAGCATACTTTGACTTACAATCAAAGGGACACATAATAATACGCCTATCCCTATGCGCGCCGCCCATATAAGCGATCGCTCAAGAGTAATCATGTTACGTAGTATGCCATACCTTTCATCCTTGAGCGATATCGTGCCCATTGTCTGCACGAGTACCATACAGTATATTGCATAGTATCGATGCCTGATTCACTTATAACAAAACATAGATCCGCTCTTCTCCTCATTCTGTATCTTGTTGTGCTCTTCAATATTTTTTGGAGTCCCACGGGGTCATTTGTAGGTACACCAAAATATTGGTGGGACGAAAGTTTTGCTATTGAGACGGCGCGTACGATACTTGAAATCGGGCGTATCGACGTAACGGTAGCCCCCAACACTCCATCCAATATCGCCGTTGCCCTCAACGCAAACGGCTTCCCTCTGACACTGCCACTTGCGGGCATTTTCTCGATCTTCGGCATCAGTCTTTTGGTCGCGCGTGTGTATATGATCTTTTGGATTATCGGGGTGCTCGTGATGTTGTTTTATACAATAAAAAATTTTTTTGACTGGGAGAGCGCTTGGTGGGGTACACTCCTTGTGGCGACATTTGCTCCATTTTACGCAAACGGAAAAACGGTGACCGGCGATATGCCTGGAATATTTTTTTTCCTACTCGGCATTCTTCTCGTAGGCATTCAGAAGAAATATACCTTGGGAGGCGTAGCGTTTGGGCTCGCGTTTGCCGCAAAAACTTCCCTTTTCCATATGGTATTCCCTGCTATCGCGATTGCCCTTGTGATAACCGAAAGATACGGCGCGTGGAAACCGCTCATCCGAGTCACTCTCGGATCCAGCGTCGTTGTCGCGGCATGGCTCTTACTTCTCCTGCCTCACCCCTACTCTCTTGCCAATCTTTCTCCTGCTATAGAATTTTATAAGCATCCCATCAGCAAAGCCTCTGTCCTACAAGCACTACCGGAGAGTCTTAGTATATTTTTTTCAACCACTATTTTGTATGTCATTCTTTTGACAGTAATCACTATAGCTGCATTTTTGCGAAAGCCAGCATTATCAAAAGAAACTCGTATATTTCTGGCGTTTATCGCCTCATATATCCTCTTACAATCAATCGTCTTTGTACGAAGTCCGGGATGGTACCGGTATCTCCTCGGCGTTGAGATGGTGTTGCTCACCCTTCTCTTCCCCGCACTCATGCGCCTTCGCTCGCGCACCGAGGTATCAAAAAAAACAATCGCATTGGGACTTACAGTGCTCGTAGCATTTCAATCGGGTCACTATCTTTTCTTTTCAAACATCTTCTCGCGACAAAACCCTACACAAGTTTCCAACATCCTCAACGAACTCCTCGTGAAAGAACCTGGAAGCACAATAGGATTTATCGACGCACCAACCGAAGCGGCACTCATCCCCGGTAACCGTAAATATCATTATCTCCGTGTAGGAGGCGGCACCTATGCAGGAGTTCACCCGCTCACACTACCCCCAGCACTTCAACCAACCTATATATATACAACCAACGCAAAAGCTGCGGCCTCACTCACAGAGTCCTATGAACGTATCACGGCAACCGACGGCGTCACGCTCTATCGAAAAAAACAATAAACTATAGATCCTTCCGAGCCTCTCCAAATAAATTGAGGCCAAATTGCCAATAGGTCAGCGTCTGGGATGCGGGAGAAAAACCCGCTTTTGTCAGTGCTGCCGAGAGCTCTTTTTTTGAATAATATCGCTTGTGATCCAAAATCTCATCTTTATTGATAACACCCCACGAGGCAAGCATCTCAAGAAGTGGTTTGTTGCGCCATGTAGGTACTGTGATCACGACGCGTCCACCTGGTTTTAAAACACGATATACCTCGGAGAGCATCCCTGCCTCATCGCTAAAATGCTCGAGGGCAGCAAGAATGGTAACAAGATCAACGGTCGCATCCGGCAACGGAACCTTATCATCAAGCTCAAGCGCTTTGAGGGTATAGGCACCCCCCTCTTCTGCGGTAATATATTTATCAAACCCATAACCGTGCTTTATTTTCCTTGAAAAATGTTTTAACAAAAACGCCTCTCTCCCGCAGCCGAGATCACAAAGAACACTCCCTTCGCGCACAAAACGTTCGATTTTGCGGATACGAAACCTGCGCAACATCTTATCAAACGAGGTCCACTTACTTTCCATACCAAGATACTATACTACGGCGCACATGAAAGATGCCAACGGCAAAAAGCGTAAACATGTACGGCGTCACAGGATAGCGCAAGCGCGCATTGGCGACCGTACCTGTCAGAAAAGCGGTTACAATAACAATAGAGAGAAGAAAAAGGGCCTCCCAACGGTAATGCGTTTGCTGCCACGTCACGTATAGAGCCCCGTACAACATCACTATACATATACCCATCCATGCCAAAACACCAAACCCGTATACCGTGAAATTGATGCCCCGAGTATTCCGTAACTCACGAAATATACCCCCCACGCCTTCTGTCAAAAACAATTTGCTTATGTGCGGAGATGATCCCCATGAGAAACCCATCTTGCGCGCCGTATCGGTAAATCCATCTGTTATAAAAAATGGGATCGTCTTGATAGTATAAAATTTTGCAAAAGACGTAGGATCCTCACGGATAATGCCGAGTGCAAAATCACGCACAACACTCGATTCTCGCAATGTCATAGTAGAGATAGTAACGCCAGTTTGTACAGCAAGCTTTGCCCGCAAAATATCTGAAGCCTCTGCATCCGAGATGCGATGCGTATATGCATAAAACAAAGTAGCATCATAAGAAAAAAGTTTGCGCACTGAGACGTCAGAAAGACCGATGGTATCAAACACCAATACGTTACGTGCGATCCACGGTGTAAGTGCAACCACACAACAGAGCGCCACTACCACGCCCCTGGCAAATTGTTTTTTAAAAAACAAAAACCCTATAACGATGCCGGCAACAATCAACCCAATAGGCCTTATAAGCGCAGCGCATCCTAAAAGCACCCCCACATGCCAAGCAACGCCATCCTTTTTTAAAACACTATACACTGCCCATACAAGAAAAAAAGTAAACACGCTCTCGCTCAGCACAATATTCGATAAATATATGCCCGAGGGTTCGAGTGCAAACATCAACGCAGCTATTAGGCTAAATTTTTCAGTAACAAAAAATCGCGTAATTCGATATACGAGCACTGCCGAAATGCCCGCAAGGATATTTTGTATAACCGCGACAGAAAAGAAGGAGCGAAATATAAGCAAACACAATGCGATGAACAAAGGATACCCCGGCGTACGAAATGCATCGGGCGCAAAAGGAGCTGAGTACGATAAAGAAAACGTTCCGTGCTCCAAAATATTATTCGCAAGGTGTGCATATCCCATCGAGTCCGTCCCTGCAATTGGCATCTCGGCGCGTCCGGTCGCAGACAATGCTATAAGCGCAACAAATACTATCATGCGCGCAAAAAACGCTATGCAAAAAATAATTATCTCTTTTCGCGATACTTGGTGAATGCTCAAATATCTGCGCAGGCGATCAGCTATAATTTGCATCATCTTTTTTACATACAAAAACAAGGTCATACCCAAAAAATTTCATCCCTGGGATCTTGCAGAGGAACTGATCGAGTGCAAACATAGTATCACCCCCAAACAAACGGTAGAAAACCTTGGGTATCAAGCCAAACCCATACCACCGCTCGACGGAAAGACCGTGACGACGAGCGAGCGTATGTGCTGCAAAAACTGTCATCGTATTGAGTTGCCGACCGCGCATGCGATACCACAACTTCGCAAAAATCCGATAATTGAATGCATTGCCGTGAATATTAAAAATAAAAATGCCATCCTCCCGCAATTTTGGAACGAGAACTTTAAGTGCAGCATCTCGGAGTACTGGCTGTGCGTTGAGAAAAAATCGGAATGCGGTAATAACATCAAACTCCTCTCCAGCTAAACTGTCCTCAACGGTGATATCAGCCTCGATAAACTTTGCTTTTTTTGTTTTTTCCTTGGCACGCACAAGCATGTCGGACGACATATCAACACCGACCGACTCTTTAAAAGAGTCTTCAAGAAACGCAATGATGCGCCCGGTACCCGTCGCGAAATCTAAATATCGCGTACGACGACCCTCCTCTATGCACTTTATCTCTGAGGCTAATATTGCCCGCTCATAACGCCAAAGCCAATCATCATAGGAGTTTTGACGATAGATAACCTCATCATACTGCGTCGTCTTTCGTTCACCGAGATGGGAAAGGCGGTAATCTTTCATACTGTGAGACATAACGTCTCTAGCATACCAAAGAGTTATCGTGCGTGGAACAGCTATATGTTTTTATGCTAGCATTGAAAAATGATAAATCGCGTTTTTCGCCGTCGTACCATCCTTATCTTAGGGGTAGGGATTTTTCTCCTTTTTCTACTTATATCGATCATGTCACCCAACGCCACTGAAAGATGGCAATCACCAATCTACCAACTCGCAATACATACCTACCGATCGATAGAAAAACTACAGGATATGCCGTATTTACCTTATCTTGTCCGCAAAAATAACCTTTCCACATATGATATTGTTATCGATCCGCAAGACATAACTGCTATGAATGCTGGGTTGCCAAAAGATATGGTGAAGGGTCGCCTCCTTGACGAACATAAAGTGCGCATAAACGCACTTTTTCAAACCACTCAATACGAGAGTAAAGTTAAAATACGTTATCGAGGACGCGGACCAAATCACTGGAATTCTCTAAAAAAATCCTATCACGTAGATTTTCCAGACGAACAACCGTTCAATAGCTTTGAAAGTATTAAATTTAATATTCCTGAGGATCGTGGATATGCAGTGGAACCACTCAACTTTTACCGAGCAGAAAAATTTGGCATGGTCGCGCCACAACCATGGTTTACGAATCTTAAATTAAACGGACAAGCCATGGGCGTCTATATCGCAATCCCTCACTGGACGACGACTTTAATTGAACACAATAAGCGGCCTGAGACGAGCAACATCTTTGGCATTAAAGATATATCGCGAGAAGAAACATTAGAACGAAACTTTTTTGACCCCATAAATATTGATTATTGGGAAGATTACACAAAACAGGAGATCCCTCCTGCCGATAAAAAAGCGTTGTCGGAGTTTTTATCTTTTGTCACTCATGCATCGGATACAGAATATACTCAACTCCTCCCCATCATGGTCGATATGGACGCTCTCTACGGATGGCTTGTCATGAATACACTCGCAGCCTCCACCCATCAAAATCTGCACGTCAACATTATTCTTTTTCGAGATACAAGCACGGGGAAATTTCAGCCCATTCCGTGGGACACGCAACTCTACCCCTACGAACCCATGCATCTTGAATCTCATCCGCTAATTGGACGCACGCTCTCGGTACCTGCGTTTCGCAGGGAATACTTGCGACGACTTGCTGCATATACTACAAAAGAAAACCTAGCCGATGACCTTGCATTTTACGATGCCCAATGGGAATCAATACGCATTCCACTCTATCAAGACTTTGCAAAAGCACCGCTCAATACAGAAATACGCGCTTCGCGCATGCGATCGCGCGAACTGATCGAAAAAAACTTTTCTACCGTACAAGAACTATTAGAAAAAAATCCTGAAGATCTTTTTGTGGGTATGACTGAAAAATATTCCACCGAACCTCTTACCCTCTCCCCTCTTCATGCAGGAGCAACCACACCTATAGATGTGTTTATCAAGAGTCACCCACAATTCTATCTTGAGGGACCCGATACGGTCGCGGTAGGGCCAGGAACAATCACAGTCCCATCGACAATCACGATCCCCCAAAACTATCGACTCGTCATAAAACCAGGGACACGTATTCTCTTGGGCTCTGATGCATCAATTATTTCATTTAAGTACCTTACAGCAATCGGCGCTGCTGCATCACCTATTCGTGTTGAGGGTATGTCGCAAAAACCATGGGGGTCACTCTTTGTATTAGATTCTCATAGCGGCACGAGCACCATTGCACATGCCCATATCACCGGCGGATCCGGATTTCACCAAGACGGTATAACTGCGACGGGCATGGTCGCTCTTCACAACACTAATGCCGCGGTGAGCCACACGATATTTGAGAACACCCATGACGATGACGCACTCAATGTCAAGCATGGCTACGTAGAAATCAATGAAAATACTTTTCGCAATACTTTTGGTGATGCTATCGATCTTGATGCGAGTCGAGGGTTTGTGCATGACAATGCTTTTGGACATTTTGGCTTTGATGCTCATAAATCTGCGGGGCCAAATGGTGACGGTGTTGATATAAGCTTTAGCACAATCGAAATCTCTGGAAATATCATCCGAGCCTGTGGCGATAAAGGAATTAGCGTTGGAGAGCAATCAGCGCCGCACATCATTAACAACCTTATAATGAAGTGCTCGATCGGCATTGCGGTCAAAGATCTATCAAGTGCCATCGTCAGTAATAATTATCTTATTGAAAATATGACCGGCCTTTCTCTCACCATGAAAAAACCTCATTTTGGTGGTGGCGAGGCGACCTTAAAACAAAGCCTTCTCTGGAACAATGGGGAAGATCTTTCGATAGATCCATACTCTATCCTGCATGACGCCGGAGAAAACATCATAAAATCACGCAATGACAATCTCAAATTGCCATCCGATATACGTCCTCAATTTCAAGCGCCGCTCAGCGAGCTTCTTCGATAGCCCCTCGATACTCCCAAATCTCAATACGTTCGCGTAAGCTTGATTCGCCGAACGAAGCAACGGGTGCATACTGCTCTTGAACTAAAGTGCGAAATGCTGGGTAGTGCGAGAAAATATGCCTCTCCATCCGGCCATCAACAATCACGTATCGCGGGGGATCTGATCTAAGCATGTGCAATAATTCATTTGGAGATGGGAATGTGCCGGTGCGATTATCGGCGTTACCCGCAAAATGAATAGCGTACGACGTAAGATCTGCAACTGTACGACGATCTGCGATCACCACCGGCAAAGGATTTGCTGAAAAAATCCTCTCTTCCGAAGTCGTATGACTCTCGATAAACAATGCCGTGCTGTTAATTGTTTTTTGTGTCCACCACCAGCCTCCTACTTTGGGATCATAGAACCAGGCAAAACTCGTCGCCCAAAATCCAATACCCACACATACATACAGCGTCTTTATCACTTTTGACTCGCGCCTCCAGTCAATGCGCGACAATACATATCCGGTACCTAAAGCTATCGCGGGAATAAATTCACGAGGATATCCGGGTGCAAAAAAAGAATATGCCACAAAGAGTCCTGCTATCCATAATAACAACACCTCTACTCCGAAGTGGTCATGCGTATCCTGTTCGAAAAATTTTAAAATGCGAAACAGCAATCCAAACGCAACAAGGGAAACAATAAAAAGTGATAGAAATACTAAGTGTCGAAATGACCCAGACGCGATAATGGTGAGCGTATGCACAACAAACGACCCGATAAAAATCAAAAGTATTCCAAGTACAAGCGCATTACGAATACTCCTTGTACGCGCGAAAAACATACGGACCGCAATAACAAGAAACCCGACCAGCCCCACAAATAAAAGACCTCCTTGTATCGCCACGCCTTCAACAAACGTCAACAGCCAATCGCGAGCAAATAAATACCATGAGAATGTAGTACCGGAAATCTCAGCTTTTGTTGCCTGTACTGAAAATACAACAAAAAGATCGAGCCAATACGTAACGGCTCGATCCCAGTGATGAAAAGCTGTGTAAAGAAAAACCGGCAAGAACCCAGCGAGAAATCCAACAACAATCATACTTGCTGATTCAATATACCGCCATATATTCGACCGTGCGCGCCAAAAAGTAAGTATGACTAAAAGACCGATGGTCAGTGCCATTGCAAGGATAGATTGCCGCTCGATATACCCTACACCAAGTGCAGCACCCGACAATATAAACCACCGCCTGTCACCACGTACTCCACGTATCGCCCCAAAAAGGGCGAGCATTGCCATAAGAATGGTCAATGACTCCGTCTTAATAAAATGACTATTCCAAAGCGTATAAGGCACAAGCGCATGTATCAACGCACCCGCAATAACTATTTTGCGCTCAAACAGCTCACGCCCCAATAAATACAACATTCCCGTGCAAAGCGCCGAAAATAAAAGTACTGGTATGCGAAATATAAATATTGATCTACCGAACAGTACCGCAGAAAGATTGATAAACCAAGAAAGAATAGGTGCGCGCGTTGTGTAGTCAGCAATGGGTATTTCTCCACGCCCAATACGCAGTGCGTCTTGAACAAATCTACCTTCATCGCCACCTACCATAGTAAATGGGAAAACGAGAATCAGTGCGACAAACGCAACAAATGAAAGTAGCAGCGCTACTTGAATATCAGACAAGGCTTGCATACGTCGCATCATATTATTCTGCGAACGCCCGAACTCCTCGCCGGTGAAGTACAATATTGCGTACATAGATTGAAAACGCAATCACCTGCCCAGCAAAAAAAACTGGATCTCTTGTATGGAGCGTATAAATAAAAATCATGACACTGCCCATAGCACTCAAGTACCAATACATAATGGGAATCGTACTCCTACCACTTCGCTCCGAATCAATCCATTGGATCATGAGCCTCAAAAAAAAGAAAAATTGTCCTAAAAACCCCACGAGAACCCAAGCGTCAATCGTAAATCCTAAAATAGTAAAGGGAGCAAACATGGTCCTATGGTATTATCCTTGGGCTGTTTTCGCAATCGCACTATATACGCGCTGACTCATAGCGTCTTCGCTACAAAGACGCTCGAATAACTTATGCCCCTCGTGCATCACGTGCTCACGAATATCGGCATGATCGCGTATCCATAAAATTTTTTCTGCTAAAGCATTGGGGTCGTTGATGCGGCAAAAAAATGCAGTCTCACCATCATGAAAAAAATGCTCGACAACTGACACCTCGGGCGGGCCCGCGGTCAAAAACGGCTGGCCCATAGCGATTGTTTCGAAGGATTTATTGAGCAGATTCCGCCGCGCCTTTGGCGTATCGCCAAACATTCCGAGACAAAGATCGGCATCTTTACGTTGTGTAATCATTTCCTCATCAGAAAGACGCCTACTGATAAGCTCCACATTTGAAAGCTTTAACTCCCGATGAAGCTTCTCAATCACCGAAGACAACTGCCCCTTACCTGCTATACGAAAAATAATATTGGTATCTTCCAACTGCTTTGCGGCGCGTAAGACGACATCGATCCCATGGACAGGACTTATCTCCCCGCAAAATTCGACGACGAATTTATCTTTATCAGCCGGCAATTTTTCTTGTACCCGTGGATAAAAAATGGTGCGATCTGCGCACATAGGAATCTCTACAAATCGATCCCGTGGCGTACCAAACGTCTCATGAATTCGGTCAGCGTGTATTGGATCGTGCACAACGATAACTGTTGATTTAGTATGCGCCTGCCGATCAAGCCACCACACAACGCGACATCGCCACGAACCGTGCATAAAAAGTTTTCGATCAACACACGCCCCATCATGAAGCTCTGTTTGGAGATCAAAAATGATAGGTTTTTTTGTAAATAAACGCAAAAACGGAACAATCGGATGGCCCATCCATCCTACAAAAAATATATCATGCGAATACATCAAAAAAGGTAATCGTAAAAAAATACTGAGAAAACGGAGTGGGAAAGAATTTTGCTTCGATGCCAGCAGCGTCGTCTGATGCCGCTTCTTAAGAATTCGGTATTTTATGCGATTACTAGGGTAGCTTGGCGATGCGCCGCAGACAAAAAGTATCTTAGGCCTCTCGATCATATTTAGGCACGGTCGGGTCTGAACGATTGATAATCTCAGCGATAAGCCCCATGAGAATAAACTGGAAACCAATCAATATACATACTGCCGCGAGTATCGGGAGTGGCGTGCGGATAAAATGAGTATCTTCAAAAACCTTGAGCCAGAGCGCCCACATGCCTGCTACGGCGCCGAGCAAAAAACTTGCAAAGCCTACGGCTCCAAAAAAATGCATGGGACGGCGCGCATATTTATAAAAAAAGTGAAACGCGAGCACATCAAGTAATACCTTAAATGTACGCGAAATGCCGTATTTTGAAGTACCGAACTTGCGGGACTCAAAAGCAACGGGCATCTCGGCAACGCGTGCACCTTCGCGTTTAGCATATGCCACGATCATGCGATGCATATCACCCGTAAAATGCAGTCCTTCTAGAATCTCACGACGATATATCTTGAGCGTGCAACCATGATCGTGTAAGTGCACGCGCGTCACCAGCGAGATAAGGCGATTGGCAATCGCCGACGGAATACGCCGAGTAAATAGTTTTCCCTTCCAACGATCTTTACGCCATCCTGATACGATATCGTACCCTTCATCAAGCTTGGCTAGCAGGCGCGGAATATCACTCGGGCGGTTCTCGAGATCGCCGTCAAGCGTGATAATAACCTCTCCGCGGGATTCTCGCACGCCAACGCCCAATGCCGCAGTCTGGCCTGCGTTGCGTTTCAAACGAAGCAACAAAAGAGGCTTTATACCGCGCAATACATCGCTTGTTCCATCTGAAGATCCATCATCGACAAAAATAAGTTCGTACGGTTTACCGAGAGCATCGAAAACGGAAATAAGCTCTTTATGCAACAAGGGAGCCGATTCCTTTTCATTATAGAGCGGCACAATAACTGAATACGTAGGTCGTTCCATAATAAAAATTAAACAATATAATCAAGAAAAAATCAAGCTTCCGGAACAAACTGCTTCTACTGCTTCTTTTACGTCAGTATAATGTGGATATTCTCTCAAGAGTACCTCACGCTCATCTTTGCAACTATATCCCGTCTTGACTCCGACAAATGCTATACCCGCGCGCTCTGCTGTTTTTGCATCGATAGTAGAATCGCCAATCAACACACTTCGCGAGAGATCGATATTAAAATCTTTCACTGCCAACTCTATCATACCGATGCCAGGCTTTCGACACTCGCACGATACTTTTAACCCCTCCACCTCACCTGGGAACCCCTTTTCGGGATAATGCGGACACATATATATCGCATCTAACTTTGCACCTACAGCACCGAGTGTATTTTCAATCTTTATATTGATCTGCCTCGCTACTACATTAGTGACCAATCCCTTAGCGATCACTGGTTGATTCGTCACTAAAATTGCTAAATACTCCGTATCATTAATACGGCGTATCGCCTCTACAGCTTCCGGATACACATCACAATCCTCGGGGCGCGTAACACCGCCGATTTCTTTATTGATCACACCATCACGATCGAGAAAAATGGCGGGGCGCGGATACTCGCTGTTCATGCGAGATATCTTCCCCGCAGCGCAATCTCTCTCTGCTTCGCGCAAACGCTCAGGCGTACCAATATCTTTGAGATATTCAGCGGAATGATATGCGTATATCTCACCGCCATTTGCAAGAATACTTGGAAACACGTTTTTTTCGAGATCGGCAAAACCCTTAACTGGAATATATGAAAATATTTTTGGGGAAATAATGTATACGGACCCTACACTAAAATTTCCAACGAGCATGCCGGCATCACGGGGACGTGAATACAGCGCGGCAATTTTCCCCGACATATCCCGCTCAACGAGGTCGCTGTCATGCATATGATCAGTCGGGTGACCCAACACTGTCAGTGTTGCATTAGCGTGTTGTTGGTGCCATTTTTGAAATCGTGGAATATTGACATCGAGCATGATATCGCCCGATAACAACAAAAAATCCTCGCGCATCTTATCGTGAAGCGCTCGCAACGCGCCAGCCGTGCCTTGCGGCTCATCTTCTGTAAGATACGAAATAGAAGCTCCCCACTGCAAACCATCATTACAATACTCGCGTATACTGCTTGCCTGATATCCCAGAAGTAATGTTATATCTATAATACCATAACGTTTTAATAACAAAATCTGATGCTCAAGAATTGTTTTTCCTCCAATTAAAACAAGTGATTTTGGAGTATCTCGCGTGAGCTCCCCGAGACGTGTGCCACGCCCACCAGCTAAAATGACTGCTCTCATGCGAGAAACTGTTCTGAATCTGGGTTCATGCTGTAAATAACCGTGCTACCCAAGTTTTCAAAACGAAAGGGAACGTGCAAATACTGCCCCAACTTTGCGCGAACACGCGATTGATCCTCTGGGCGGACAAACAACAGCATGAACCCTCCCCCGCCTGCACCCAAAAGCTTCCCTCCGATCGCCCCCGCGCTTTGCGCATCGGCATACATAGTATCAATCGCAGACGTTGAAATCTTTGACGTAAGACTGCGCTTAACGAGCCAACCTTCATGAAGCAGTTTTCCAAAGTCGTCGATGGATTCTGGGCTACCTTTTAAAATCTCATACGCCTCATCTACCATTGTACGCATACGCGTGAGCTCTTTTGCTTTTTGTGGTGTTGTCTTTATTTGTTCGGCAGCAATCTCAGAAGCATTGCGCGGATATCCAGTAAAAAATAACATCAATCTTCCGTGGAAAATACGCATGCTCTCTTGTGAAATATCCACTGGCTCCACCCTCAATTCATCCTGCCCACCAAAGTATATTTTATTCAAACCACCAAATGCTGCAGCAACTTGATCTTGAGAGCCGACATTTTCCTTGATCATGTTCTGCTCAACATGAATGGCACTGCGAGCTAAAGCATCTTTTGATATTGTCTTACCTTCAAGTGCATGAAGAGCATTGAGAAATCCAACAGTAAATGCCGAGCTTGATCCGATACCTGACATGCCAGGCACGTCAGTGTTGTGCTGCATCTCGATACCTTGATCGAAGGTAAGATGCGCAAGACACTCGCGCACTGATGGATGCTGAATATCAGCGAGAGCATTTACTTCTTCTTGGCGACCGTAGCGAATACGATATTTGCAGTCAAAAAACGGCGGGAGATATCTCGTCGTAATATAACAATATTTATCAATTGTCGCCGATAACACCGCCCCCCCGTGTTCTCGATACCATATAGGATAATCCGTGCCCCCACCGAAAAAGGAGATGCGAAACGGCGTACGCGTAATAACCATTGAAGTTACCTTACGCTTTTTAGCGTATTTTTTCAATAAAAAATGGGCCGCGAAATGACTTCGCGGCCCCGTGCTAGTAGTGCCCCTCTCGTTCGAGGTTCGCAGCCGTACCGTAGAGGTAGGCGCCCTTCTTGTTGCCATACCACACGACGTGCTGCATCCAGTCTTCCCACGTCGACCATTGTTCCGTGGTGCGATCGATATGGTGCCACACCATACACTCTTTAAGATCCACCGCTTCGGATCCTTCGAGCATACGGCGCGCCGAATGGTAGACCCCCCACACATTGTAACGAAGTGAGAGATCGACATCTTTGGTCTGAAAAGGAAGTTTGACAAGACTCTGGTTGAGCAGAACCGCATCCGCAAGAAGTAGTGCGGGAATCGTAACGGAACGCTCCGAGAAGAAACGAGCGAGAAGAGAGCTAGCTTCTTGGTAAAACGCGGAGAGCTTACCCTCACGCGCGAGCTTGATGAAGACGTACTCGTCCGGCGGCCAGTAGACATTGAGCCACTCTGGTGCCGGACATTGCTCGATATCGCCTCCTTGGATACGCCGTGCCTTCTCTTGGAAAAAGGCGCGGATCTCCGAGAGAACCGGATATCCTGCGAGCGATCCTTCGGTGAACACCTCGATGAGCTCCCGATACGAGACACCCGTCGTCTTTTGAAGAACCACGAGTGGTATCTGAAAAAGCTTGTCGAAGTGAAGAAGTGCGGTCATCCAGGAAAAGACACGCGCCCTGACCCAGTCTTCGCGTGGCATCGCGTTAGTTGCGACGACCAAGTCTTCGTACTCACGAATCTGATCCGGCGTCGTATCGATGACGCCATGGTAGATGACAGCTTCGACTGATACCGACTGAATGCCGAATTGTGCCTGATAGTCAGGATTACCCATCTCAGCATTTGGCAAGATGGAACAGTTGCTGAACTGGATCCGATTGTGCTGACCCGATTCGATCGCCTCCGATACTCCGGCGACGAACGTTTCGTAGGTCTCTCCCGGCAGCGCGAGAATCAAATCGCTATACGTCTCGATGCCCGCGGCGGTAAACCGCTTTTGCAGGCGACGAAAATCTTCGAGCGAAATATTCCGACGCTTGATGGATTCGAGCGTGACCGGATCAAGAGATTGGAACGCGAGCGTCACCCCCTTGTTGAGGCCGGCGTCTGCGAGAATCTTCTGCGCCTGAAAGATGCGCTCTTCTGCGTTCTTCGCGTTCTGTACGGAGAGCGCGTGAGGATACCCTAGGCGCGCCTTCACGCTCGCTGCATACCGTGCGATCTCAACATCCCGAGGGAAAATGCCGAAGTTCGCATCGCAGCAAAACATGAACTCGATACGATGGGCAGCGACCCACTCGAGCTCGGCGTAGAGGCGACTTTCATCAAACCTAAACACCTTACTCGCAATCGCAGAACCCCAATCGCAAAATGTGCATGCGAACGGGCATCCGCGATTTGTCTCCCACAGAAACAACCACTGCTCTTCGGGATGTTCAGCCATAAGTTGGCTAAACACGCCGGAGGTGTAGGGAGACGGAATGAGTGAAAGATCGGGAATGCGCGGCATGCGCTCGTTTTGCACGTACCGTCCTTCTTCGTCGATGAAGCTCGTCGAAGGAATGTCGTGCCAATCGCGCACGGATGCGCGCTCGAGCACGCGTGTGAACACCTGCTCGCCTTCATTGTGACACGCGACATCCACCCATGGATGCGCGCGCAAGAACAACTCTGACCGATCGGGTACCTGTGGTCCGCCGAAGACGATGATCACGGCGGGGTTTTGCTCTTTGAGCTGTCGCGCGATCTCGAGCGAGATATTTTGATTCCAGACATAGAGACTGAAACCTACGATATCCGCGCTACGAAGCGCTTCGAGGGCATCATCAAGCGCGATGCGCTTGTAGAGCGGTGGGAGAAATTCGTACTCATGAGATGCGGCGAGGTGCTGTTGGGCATACGCCTGCAATATCCCTACGGAGTACGGAAGATAGTTTTGTCCTGAGAAACTGTTGTTGATCTGTACGAGTCCGACTCTCATCAGTACTTTCCTCCTTTCATTTTTTTAAGGTTCGTACTGGTGTTCCTGTGTCAATAAACCAATAAAATAGTATTTTGTCAATATTCCTCAAAAAGAAAAGCAGGGGCCCCGTGAGGAGTCCCTGATGTTTGATGGCGTGCCTTTTTTTTCATAAAGGCCGCCACACGATGTAGGAGTACGCGTCGTGATAGAGATTGCCGAAATGCACCCGTTGCACGCGCTCAAGCTCGATACGGCCTTGGCCTTCGAGCTCGCGAAGCCGCGTCAAGTATCCCGACAAATAGTTGCGTTTGCGAGAAAACTGCAGCGCGAGCGCATCAGTCACCTGCGTCGGATCGTAAAGCTCCTCGATCCCGTCAACATGCACGAAGCACACGCATGGGTGTTCGAGTACCGACTGGATGAAGGGTTCGAATGCTCCACCGACTTGCTCGAGTGCATGAAATGCCAAGAGCGCATCGCTCGGCGCATGATCCATACGCACTGATGGAGCGAAAAGATCGAAGACATCGCCCCGCACATTCCACCCACATCCTGTACGCATGACCTCGATTATGTCACGCGACGCTTCCGCCCAATCGTACCCGAAGAGTTTCTTTTCGGGATACATCACGGCGAGCGTCGCGAGATTCATTCCAGAACCGCATCCGAACTCGTGTATTGCCGAGGCGTTGGCGAAATACTTTTCGAACAGCCATCGGCAAAACACCTGACGCACGTTGAGCTCGAAGAGATTGCTCGCCGGCTCAATGTACTCGCCGAATAGCCGTACAGGCGCCCCAGGCCGATCATAGTACTTCGGCACGAGAGCACGAATGTTGTAGCCACTCGCCTTGAAGTCGACCAGATTCTCTGACCATCCTTCTTGCCAGCGAGGCTGTCTTCCTCGCCCCGCGGGCGCGAGACTTGGTGTATCTTCGCCGAGCCTTTCCTGGATCATCGCTATGATTTCAGATTGTCGCGATGCAGAAAGATGAGAGAATCGAAAGTCGGTCAAAAAAATCATCGCCTGCACTGCGGGCGAGAAATCGTCAACCGTCACCCCGAATAACCGGGCGAAATCACCTATCCTGAGCGTATCCATCTTGCCCATCAGTGAGCACCTTGCCTTTCTCGATACCACGCGATTGTTTCTCGGAGACCGTCTCGCAAAGAAACCGCGGGACGAAATCCGATCGACTCTGCGCGTGTCGTATCCATCACTCGTATCTGATCGCCTTCCGACTGTTCACCATCCCACACAATCGCGGGATCTTCGCCAGCCTCTTGGCAGATGATCGCGAGTAGTTCATAAATTGAAACGCCCGTACCGCTACCGAGATTGACCGGATCGACAATACCTCGCTCGGCGACAAGCATCATCCCACGCGCAACATCGCGCGCGTGTACGAAGTCTCGTATCTCGGTACCGTCGCCCCTCACCCGAACTGGGAATTCGCGGCTGACAACTTTGCGTACAAATGAAGGAACGACCATCGCCGCGTCTGACTCGAAGTCGTCGTGCGGGCCGTAGGTATTGGCTGGACGTACGATTGAAATAGCGTCCCAACCGTACTCAATGCGGTATGCCTCCGCCTGAAGCTCCCCCGCGCGCTTTGCGCACGCAGGAAAACGATCATTGCGTGGAAGTGGCGTGCGCCAGACATCGTCTTCACAGAAGATTGGAGCTGTATCGTACACGCCCAGAGAACTCGTGAAGAGAAATCCTTCGACGTCGCTCCGGCGCGCCGCTTCCATGAGATTCGTGTTGAACATGAGCTGCGGCACGAGCAGGTGCGCGGGCCGCGCCTTCACGGCTGCGGGTGAACCTTTCACACACAGCAGATTGAAAACGTACTCCATGCTGCTGCATGCCTGCATGCAGTTACCGAAATCCGTCAGATCGAGCCTTCGAAACTCGGCATCGGGATGTGCCAACGTCGCATCACCAAGTGACACGATGCGGACATACGCCCCCGCACGAATCAGAAGCTCGACGAGCGGGATACCGATAAGGCCGGTGCCGCCTGCGACAAGCACGTGCTTGCCTTTGAAATCAAACATTCACAACTCCTCTGGGCAAACCTGCTTGTACCAAGCAAGCGTTTGCTCGATACCTTGATCGAGAGTGACGCGCGGACTCCACCCGTAGATTTCCCGCGCTTTAGTGATGTCGAAACATACCTTGGTCGGTATGGTGGGTTTTGAACGATCGTACGTCACACCAAGAGTCTTCTCTGAAGCCTTGATGATACGCATGACCAGTTCCCCGATCGACACCGCGGTTCCTGCGGCGACATTAACAACGTCGTGCGGAGGAAGTGACCCTTGCCGAACATGATCGATGACGCTCGAAATGAACGCACACAGATCGCTCACGTAGAGCAGGTCTCGTTCTGGAGATCCGTCTCCCCACACGGAAAGATCTTCTCCATCCCGTGCGGCCATGATCTTGGCGACTGTCGCGCCAAAAACATGGGAATGTTCGAGATCGAACTTGTCGTGCGGTCCGTACACGTTTGATGGACGAACTACCGTGTAGCGTGTCCGACCGAGACGTGAATAGAACTCGGCGAGCTTTTCCGCGCAGATCTTCATCCAGCCAACACCGAAGTAGTTGGGGAAAAAACCATCACGCAGATCTACATCGCCTTCTGCAAACACATGAGCGGCAGTTCGCTGCGGGTATACGACACCCGAGCTCAGAAAGATCACGTGTCCGACACCCGCGTTGTGCGCCGCTTCAAACAGCAACGTATTGATGATGATGTTGCCTGCGACGTGCATTTCAGGATGATTGATGATGTCGCTCGAACCAGAACTTTTTGCCGCGGCATGCACAATGACGTCCGTACCGCGAACAGCGGTGGCAACCTGCTGCCTATCAGTCAGATCAACCCGACGCGTGCCCGAGAGCACACGACTGTTTGTCAGACCGACAACATCGATGTCATCACGCCCCTGCAATGCCTCGTGTATGTTGCGCCCGATGAAGCCGGACGCACCCGTAACAAGCACCCGTAACTTCTCCATAAAGCGCCTCCTTTGTCAACGAGCTCATCTTGCTTATAGCAAGAAATGAGCCTCCAAACAAGCACTAAAAGGGGCCTTTGAATTTACGTTCGTAGCTATAAAAATTTTCTTTCGTAAGATCGGTGGGTGTCAGTTTAAGCTGACGCTCTACCTCTCTAATGATAGTCTCAGCTCCCGGATAGAAAACCATCTCGAGTGGGCGCGTGCACGGGCATGGAGTGTCGGCAAAATGAATGCGTCCAACTGGCGCGCGCAATACGCCAAAACATTTTTCCGAGACACGCGCAGCTATCTCAGCACCAAACCCACAAAATCCCCAATCATAGTCAGCGACAATGCAACGTTTTGTTTTTTGTACGGAACGTACGATTGTTTTTTCATCAAGTGGCACGAGTGTGCGCGGATCGACAATCTCTATCTCAACGCCACGACGCGCAAGGACTTCTGCCGCTCGGAGCGCTTCGACGTTCATCCACGATGTCGCAACAACGGTGATATCTTTGCCACGACGCAGCACATGCGCCTTACCAAACGGCATTGGCTCCTGGCGCGCAGGAACTTTATCAATCGCGTCATAAAGCCACCGATGTTCAATAATCAATACTGGATTATCATCACGGATTGCCGTGATGAGTAAACCCTTTGCATCCTCGGGTGTCGTTGGCATCACCACCTTCAACCCTGGAATATGCGCGAAGACAGATTGCATGCTTTTATTGTGCTGGTATGACTGGCCCCATCCCCTACCGATAACCGCGCGAATCACCATCGGCACTTTCATCTGTCCGCCTGATCCGTAGTGCCAGCTTGAAACCATATTTGAGAGTTGATTCATCGCGAGCAATAAAAAATCGATGCGCATATGTACGTTGATGGGTCGCAACCCCGCGAGGGCAGATCCGAGACCAAACCCGACGAGCGCCTCCTCACACAGAGGCGTACTAAATGATCGCTTTGCGCCAAACTTTTCAGCCAAACCTGCGGTCGTACCAAAAATACCTTTGTGATCGGCAATATCAATACCATAGACAAAAACATTTTTATCTCTCTTCATCTCCTGTACCGTCGCCTCGCAAATCGCGTCCCGATAACTCAGCATTTTTGACTGAATATTTTTTTTATCCATAGAAAACATCTTGATATAATTCAGCATTGGCGGGAAACGGGGCGCGCTGTGCTTTACGGACAGCGCCAGCAATAGCCTGCTCAATGTCTTTCTCGATACCTAGGATTTTTGATTCTGAAAGGCCTTGTCGAATCAAACGTGCGCGCTGTAATTTTACCGGATCGTGTTTTTCCCATACATCAAATTCCTTGCGCCCCCGATACCCAACATCAAAATCAGTATTGATCCCCACATGCTCCAAGTATCGATAATACTGCGTACTTAAAAAAACGGGCCTTTTATTTTTCTGTAATAATCGCATCGCTTTTTGTGTCGCTGCATATATCTTTTCTACATCCGTACTTTTTTCCTCAATCACCGTGCATTCAAATTTGGAAACAATAGCATCGAGTGAGCGGTACCCATGACGTCGTTCTTTTGGATTGTGTACCGCCAAACCATTGTCTTCGTAGACGAAAAGTGCCGGGATGCCGAGCGCGGCGCTCATATTTAAAGACTCCCAAAAAACACCTTCATCGACAGCACCGTCACCGAAAAAAGTCGCGGCGATAGTTTTTTTCTTCTTATATATATTGGCAAACGCCGCACCTACCGCAAGTGGTAGAGTACTCGCGACAATAGCGGAAGCTCCGAAAAAACCTGCGGATGGCGCAGAAAGATGCATAGAACCCGCCTTTCCTTTCGCATTACCGGTACGCTTTCCGTACAGTTCCGCAAAAAAAGTATCTGCCTCACCGGTGCGCGCGAGATATACCGCGTGACTTCTATATGAAGAAAATACTTGAGCATCCTTCCCAAGCGCATGACACACCCCGACCGAAATCGCCTCACCCCCCATAGACATATGCATGGGCGTCTTCATGTCGTCCTCAAGATAGTGCGCAATAATAGCCTGTTCAGAAGCCCTGACAAGATAGAGTGCTTTATAGAGTTTAATACTAAGTTCTGATTTCATAGGTAAACGATATCTGTAATCATAGACACTCTGAAGAAAACGTCTACCCCTGAAGCTTGCCAATGCCTTCTTTTCGGTATATCGTGCGACAAACGCATCTTAACATACGAGGTCACTCATGCGCATAAAACCGCTCGTTAAAGTTGGAAGGCCAGTCGAACTTACCAAACGCTTCTTCGGAAAAGCGATGGTGAGACAATCCTATCGACGCCGCAACAATGGCACGATAGAAGACTACTACTTTTTCGGTCACAGCTCTCAGTGGGCATCCATCGTATTCCCACTCACGCCTACAGACGAAGTGGTCGCCATCCGGCAGTTCAGGCCTGCGGTCGGCAAAGCGATTCTCGAATTGCCTGGGGGAACCCTGGAGGACGAGGCGACGCCGGAGATAGTGGCGCGCCAAGAACTCACCGAGGAAACGGGCTACGTAGCGCGAGAACTTCTAGCTCTCACACCGCAACCGATCTTCATTGAGCCCGCAAACACGGCGCTCTCCTACCACCTCTATCTCGCGACTGGATGTCTACCGACTGGTGAACAAAGCCTTTCGCCTACCGAAGATATAGAGGTCGTGCTCATGCCGCTTCGCACATGGATACAGAAGATTCGACGTGGCCATATCCAAGACGGCCGAAGTATCGTGGCGACCTTTCTCGCACTACCCCACCTCAAGGCGTGGGCTGGGCTCGTATGAATACGAGCCCTTTTATATAGTTTTTTTAATTTTTTCTATAATGCTCGTGGTTGAAATATTTTCAAATTCGGGTGGACACCAACGATCAAGCATGACAAACTGTATCTTATGTTTTTTAGCAATCTCTTCCCGATAGGATAGATCGAAGGCATCCTTATTGACGACATACACGTCCGGATGGAGTCCCGCGAACAACGGCTCAAGATAAGCGTTCAAATTATCTGCAGGCACCGGACCATCGAATAAGACATAATCAACGGGCTTGAGCGAATCAACCATCTTGATACGCACCTCTTCATTCAGTATCGGGCGGCCGCTCTTATATTTTTTAATATTTTCATCACATCCAACCACGACGACTAAAATATCGCCGTACTTTTTGCACTCATCAAAAAAAAGCGCGTGACCTGCATGAGTCAAATCAAACACGCCCGAACAAAAAATAATCTTTTTGTTCTTGTGTGTCTCGCGAATATTTGGTAAGTCAGTATATGTGATGCGCGCCATCGTGACTGTTATGGTACTGAAAAATATTGCTAACGACAACTTGATAAAAAAATGGGGGGGTGACGCCACCCCCCCTTCCTGCGTACCTCATGATTTAACGAAAGATGCGTCTCCAGTCTGATCTCTCTGCGAGAGAATCGGGTTGGCGATCGGCCACCAGATGCCGAAAGCGGGATCGTTCCATAGAATTGTGAATTGCGCCCCCGCGCCCTGATAGTAGGTCGACTGCTTGTAGTGGAAGATCGCCTCGCCGCTCATGACCAAGTGTCCATTGCCGAACTTCGGTGGGACGAGCACCTGCAGTCCATTCGTGTCAGACAGTGTGAACGACTCCCACTGCAGAAACTGCGCGGAATCCGGATCGTTGTTGACCACGACGAGGTAGAACGAACCGTACAGGCACGAGATCAACTTCCATGTCTTGTCATCACCGTGAATGCCGCGAAGCACTCCGTGAGACGACCTCGAGATGTCATCTTGCACGAACTCGACGTGCGCGCCGAGTTGATCGTAGATCTTCCGGTGATAAATCTCGCGGTACCGACCGCGAAAATCTTCGAACGCTTCAGTTTCGAAGCACATCACGCCATCGAGTCTACATGCGCGTAGCTTGATCATACGCTCCTCCGGGCATTGGCGTAGTGCTCACGCCAGTAGTTGAGCGTGTCGATGATGGTCTGCTCAAACGGGATCTCCGGCGCCCATCCCGTCATCGCCACGAATTTCTCGATGGACGGAATCTGGAGCGTGACATCCGACGGACGTAGGCGCGCGGGATCGACTTCCACACGAATACGTTTTCCCGTCGAATACGAGAGAAGTCTGTCGAGCATCTCCCGTATCGTCATCGTAACGCTACCGCCGATGTTGTAGACGTCGCCCGGTTTGCACCGCTCGACGAGAAGCCAGTATGCTCGCACCGCGTCACGCACATCCATCCACGTACGAACGCTGTCGAGATTGCCGACCTTCAACACGGGCTTCTGGACCCCTGCCTCGATGGCGGCGATCTGCTTTGCAAAACTCGACAGGGCAAACACCTCGCCGCGACGCGGGCCCGTATGCGTGAACATACGAGTACGAATCGTGCGGATCTGCCAGCTCAGCCAGTATTGCAGAGCGATCATGTCTTCGCCCACCTTGCTCACCGCATAGGGCGAGGCGGGACGAAACGGGTTCTCCTCCTTGATGGGAACCTCGTCTGACCTCACCTGCCCATAGACTTCAGATGAACTGCAGATGTGGATGATGGGGTCGTACGATCGCGCGTCCTTCTGCTCACGCACTACCTCGAGAAGGTTTGATGTCCCGAGGACGTTGGTCGCCAGCGTTGCCCCAGGGGCACGGAAACTGAAATCGACATACGACTGCGCCGCGAGGTGAAAGATCACCCCGGGCGAGTGGCGCGCCAAGATCGTTCTGAGCGACGAGAGGTCGCTGAGATCTCCATACTCGAGCGTCACGCGATCCAAGATGTGCGCGATGTTGTCCTTGGGAGAGCGCCAACGCACAAGTCCGACGATCTTGGTGTCGTGGTGGTGCTCGAGAATGTAGTCAGCCAAATGGCTTCCCACAAATCCCGTGATACCGGTTATCAGTACACACTTCTTCATATGAAAGGCCTCCTTCGCCCTTGTAAATAATTCAACGAACCCCAGCCTGCTTATAGCAAAAAGAAGTGTCTTTGTGAAGCGTTAGAGAATATGATAATGTCCGATATATGATGCGCCCGGCACCCATAAAAAAACTTGAACGGTTTCTCAATACTGACACCCTATATCTTGCACGTGGGAGTTTTTGGATGTCGCTCGGCAGCATCGTCAACATGGGAGTCGCCCTTCTCTTATCGATAGCGTATGCGCGCTATATACCAAAAGAAGTGTATGGAAGCTACCGATATGTCTTTTCGGTCTTGGGTGCTGCCGGCATCTTCGCACTGCCTGGCATGGCAGTCATTATTACGCAGTCAGTCGCACGTGGTTTTTCGGGCACCTATCGCCAAGCGAATAGAATTATTTTTTACGGGTCTATTGGTATTAGTGTCATCAGCGCTGGCGCATCAATATTTTTCTTCCGGCAAGACAATCTGACACTCGCGACAGCGTTTCTCGCGGGCGCGATCGGTATACCTTTTGTCGAAGGGCTAGGTAATTGGAGAGGGTATTTTGATGGAGTGAAAGCATTCAAGAGAAAAACAATCCTCAATATAAAAATAAAAATATTCTATGGCATTTCTATGCTCAGTGCTATTTTTTGCATTTGGTTTTTCTATCTTCCACCAATGATCGCAACAGCCTTACTTGTCAGCGCGTATGTTATCCCTCTCGGCATCGCAAATATTTTTGCCGTACGAACCACGCTTCAAGAAGTCCCGCCAAATGCGCCTATAGAACCGGACTCAATACGATACGGCATGCACCTCTCACTCGGAACAGTACCGACAACTATTGCATCATACATAGATAGCATCATCGTCTATCACTATCTGGGTCCGATCGCACTCGCAACCTATGCGTTTGCTACCGCAATTCCCGACCAAATCAAAGTTATCTTTATTAACATCGCTAGTACGACGACGCCAAAACTGGCCCAACAAGCATTTACCGTCGAGCAAAAACGGGAACTTACTAAAAAACTCTTCCGCGCTTCGATATTTACCACGCTGATTATCCTTGGATATATCATTGTTGCACCACTTATCTATATGATTTTTTTTAACCGATACTTAGACGCAATTCCGTACTCACAAGTCTTTGTTATCTCGCTTGCACTGTTTCCATTTGGTATCTTTGGCAATGCGATACGCGCAGAGGGCAACATCAAGAAAAATTATATACTTGATAGTACGGTATCGGGCATTCAAATTGTAGCGCTTTTGATGCTCATTCCATGGTACGGCCTTTGGGGAGCAATCTGGGGGCGTGTCATCGGCAGGTTTGCCAATAACTTCTTCTCTTATGTTCTTTTCCGGTACTAAAACAAAAACGTGCATGCCACTCGCGCGACACACAATGTACACGCATATTTTTGATGCGCTTGCACTGCCACTCGATGGGGAAATTCTCGGTATTAGCGGTCTTAAATATTTTGAAGGATCAAAAAACTTCACTCCTCAGCGAAAGATTATTGCAAGCACTGCGCGCATCACGCGTGCCGATTATCCAGACGTCAACATTCTTTCGCTCCCCTACACCGACAATATGTTTGACGTCGTCATCGCCGATCAAGTCATCGAACACATTGAGGGGAACCCTGAACAAGCAATACATGAAATTCATCGCGTCTTAAAACCGGGCGGCATCGCGATCATAACCTCTGTACTTCTCTACCCAATTCATTGGGGACCAAAAGATCTGTGGCGCTTCACGCCAGATGGCCTTCGACACCTCTGCCGTATCTTTAATGATATTCGCGCCGCTGATAGCTGGGGCACCAAATGGATTGTTGCACTCGCCCTCATCTACCCGCGCATTGGTGACTGGCGCGTCACAAAAAAACCCCTCAATATTGCCTCTTATCTCGCAAACATGAATGACAAAAAATATCCATGGGCGACATGGATAATCGCACGGAAATAATTTCTTAGGAAAGAATCTTTTCTACTACTTCAATCACCTTCGAGACTTCTTTGTCGGTGAGTTTTGAATACAAAGGCAACGTTATCGTACGAGCGCCGATAGACTCTGCGTGTGGGAAATCGCCCTCACGGTACCCATATTTTTTCCGATAGTATGTCATGAGATGAATAGGGCGATAATTTACCGCCACACCAATACCGTGAGATTCTAACGCATGCAATATCTCATCGCGACGTGGAGCATCGACAAGCGCCGTAGAAAGATGCCGCGCATGCGTAACTCCCGGATCTGTCTGGAGAAATTCGATACCGGCCTTCTGAAAAGCACGCTCGTAACGCTCAGCGATAACCGCGCGACGTTTCCATACTTTGCGAGCGCGAGCAAGCTGGCCAATCAAGAGTGCTGCTTGAATGTTAGTCATGTTAAACTTCCATCCGAGCACTGGTACATCATAATGCTGATAAAGTTTGCCGTAGCGATCCGCCATAGAGCGCGAAACACCATGGAGGCGCGTCTTTGCGATATGATCTGCAATAGACTTATGGCGAGTGACGACTGCACCACCTTCGCCCGAGGTGATGCTCTTGGTCGCATAAAAACTAAAACACGCCGCATCAGATACCATGCCGGGGCGAATACCGTCGCGCTCAGCCTCAAGGGCGTGAGCTGCGTCTTCAATAACAAAAAGTTTATGCGCGCGGGCGATACGCGACATTTTTTTCATATCCACCATCTGCCCGTACAAATGCACGGGAAGAATGGCTTTTGTTTTTTTTGTTATCGCCTCAGCAATATGGTCAACATTGATATTGCCAGTTCGTGAGTCGACATCGACGAATACCGGCTTTGCACCAACTTGTTCTATCACGTGAGCAGTCGCTACATACGAGAGTGGCGTAGTGATAACCTCATCTCCTCGACCGATACCATGAGCCTCAAGGGAGAGAAAAAGGGCGCTTGTACAACTCGTAGTCCCGCGAACATGCCCGCCTCGAACCCCCAAAAATGCCGTGAGCTTTTCCTCAAAGGTACGGACATACGCGCCCGTGGTAAGGACAGGCCCTCGTAATACTTTCTCAACCCGCCCGATATCAGCGCGTTCAATATTATGACGAAAGAAAGGGACCTTCATGCGCTCGTTTAAAACTCTCGTGGAAACAGGTATTCGAACTGGCGAATATTATAGTATTTTGATTCGCCCAAATCATGCTTACCCGATGCAAGCACCTCCCATATAGATTTTGCTGCTTGCGTAAAATCACTCTGCGGATGAAATCCGATTTTTTCAAATTTCTCACCAGACACACGATAACTACGCTGTGGTCCTGTCTTCTCTGCCTTGATAATCAGATCAATATCAAACGAGTCTTTAACAATATGGACGATGTCTTCTGCGATATCTTTTACTAATTTGTTGAAGCCTATGACGTTAAAAATGCCGCCGGATACTTTTCCAATTGGTGCTTCGAGCGCAAATAGATATGCGCGCGCAGCATCCTCAATATCCAAAAACGGCCTCCACATCCACCCGCCCGAATGTAAGATAAGTGTTTTGTTGATATAGGCGTTTTTCAAAAATGTATTGATCGCAAGATCATACCGCATGCGTGGTGAAGACCCAAACACCGTCCCCTTGCGAAGCATGACGGGCGCAAAAGTATCTGAACGCTGTCCGAGCAAAAACTGTTCGGCCAAATGTTTTGAGAGCGAATACGGCGCCTTGGGATAAATAATCTTTTCCTCGGTGCAAATAGTATCGTCGGGTTGCTCTGAATAATACACCGAGCATGAAGACGCGAAAATAAAACGAGGAACACCCGCCTCACGCGCGAGTTCAGCCAGATGACGTGTACCCTCAAAATTTACTTAAAAATTTTGCATGGGATTGTATTCAGCTGTCGGATCATTCGAAAACCCCGCGAGATGGATAACCGCGCTGACACCCTCAAACAGAGATTTTGGTGCGCTACGAATATCTCCCTCAATCAGCTCAATATCATTTTTGACTGCCGAAAGCCCTTCATGACCAAAATATCCCACATCGATTACGCGCACTTTCCAATCAGAACGCAACAAGAGCGGCACAAGCACACTCCCTATATATCCTGAGCCTCCCGTTACGAGTACTGTTCCTTTTGACATAGCTTCTCTTTATATAACCTTAAAAAACCCTAACATGTCAAAGAAAAAACCGGCCGAAGCCGGTTGCTATGCCTTGAGGTACAGGCGAAGAGCGAAGAAGGGACGATCGGCATCCTTCTTCTTGAAGCCGAGCTTCTCGTAAAGCGTAATCGCCTCAGGATGTCGCGTGGAAACGTCGATGAAGTCGGCGCCACACTCGCGCGCCTCGCGGATCAAAGCCTCCACGAGCCTTGTGCCGATGCCTTGCCCGCGATACTCGGGATCTACCACCACGTCTTCGATGACGAATACGCGCCCGAGAAGTTTTGTGTAAAAGGAAAGAGTTGCCATCCCAATAAGAACCTCGCCATCGTACGCGCCGACCATACGAAATGTAGTACGTGCCGCCACGAACGCAGCGAAGTGCATGGGGGTAAGCTCTTGGTCAGGGTATAGAAACGCCAGAAGCACCGCGATGCGCTGATAAGCTGCCATCAACCCCCCGCGACTCCGAATAACTTTTACATCAATATCCATACGTTGCCTCCAGAAGGCAAAGTACAATCTTTTGGGTAACCAGTCAAGCTGTGCTAGGATTTTCAATATGCCAAAGGTATCAGTAATCATACCAACCCATAACCGCGCTCACCTCCTTCCTCGCGCACTCGACAGCGTGCTATCGCAAAGCTACAAAGATATGGAGATTATTATCGTCGACGATGGGTCGAGTGACGAGACGCCTGCCGTTATCGCTCGCTATACCGACCCACGCATCCGAACCATACGATACGAAACACCACAAGGAATACCGACGGTACGCAATCGCGGCATGCAAGAGGCTCGCGGCGAATATATCGCATGGCAAGACGATGACGATGAGTGGCTCCCCGGGAAGCTGGAGAAACAAGTAGCAAAAATGGAAACGCTCTCTGAAGAATACGGGGTCGTCTATTCAGCGTATTGGCGCATGCGCAAAGATGGAACGCGCGCTTTTTTCCCACCACGCTGGGTACAACCCCAAGAAGGTGACCTCTATAAAGTATTTCTGAAAAAAAACTTTTTATGCCTCCAATCAATGCTTATGCGAAAAAAAGTTTTTGAAACCGTCGGAGGACTCGATAAACGATTCCCCGTACTTCAAGAATATGATTGGTTCCCAAAAATCGCCGAACGTTTTCAGTTTGCTTATATCCCAGAGCCGCTGACGCTTTTGCATCATACGCCAAAATCAAATTCACAAAACAACACTCTTAACGCATTTGCTCGAGAATTATTTATACAAGATAGGTATCCTGACCTTCTACGATTCAAATTTCTCGGATACCATTATGGACTCATCGGCGATCTTTATATGGGAGATAAAAAACCATGGCGCGCTGCAACTTTTCTTTGGAAATCAGTACGGCACGAACCTTTCCGTGCGCGACATTGGGTAAAAGCGCTCTGTGCGTCTTGTGGAATTAATTATTTAAAGCTCAAAATATATCTACCTACAGGCAAAAGGCGATTTAAAATATGAAACAAGTTCGATTTGAGTTTAAATATATCCTCCACCCCGCTCAGGTAGTTGAGGCGCGCGATATCATCCACCGATGCATGAACCCTGATCCATTCGCGCCATCGGGATCCTATACTGTGACGAGTCTTTACTTTGACACGCCCACACTCTCCGATTACTACGAAAAATCGAGTGGGTTTTTAGATCGCAAAAAAGTGCGCGCACGAATATATGCGCAAAATCTTGCCCGATCAGATGGAATGATTTGGCTTGAAATAAAACGGAAACATAACGCGATATTTAGAAAAATACATACGGCAATCACAAAAGCCTCGTGGGATCTTATGATCGAACATCGCTATTCTGAATTACTCAAACTCAATACTAGCGATGAAATTCGTACGTTTCTCTGGGATCTTATACGCGAAAAACGAACGCCGACATCGTTTATCCGCTACCAGCGCACGCCGTACGTAGGAACTCATGACCCCTCATTTCGCATTACGCTTGATTCTGACATCGAAACAGCACGTCATGATGACCTGACAGAACCACTCTACACATATCCCGTAAAAAATGTAGGCGCTATCTTGGAAGTTAAATTTTCTGAAACTCTCCCCCCTTGGTTCGGTCATGTCGTGCGCAATCTTGATTTGACGCGCACCAGTTTCTCCAAGTATGCTAAGTCTATTGAAACGGCATCTTTGTGGAACCCGCTCCCACGCTAAATATTATGGAATCAAACTTTTTAACAAACTTCTATAACCTAACCTCGACGGAACTATCGAGCGCTCTTGTGGTACTCAATTTACTTTTGGCATTCGGGCTGGCGACACTGGTCGTGTGGGTGTGGCGCAAAACACATACGGGCCTTTCATACTCGCAATCTTTCGCTATCACCATCGTCATGATTGCCCCCCTTGCATCAGCGGTCATGATGATCGTTCAAAACAACCTCATCGGAGCATTCGCTCTCCTTGGTGCGTTCTCCCTGATTCGCTTCCGTACCATCATGAAAGAGACGCGCGATATTGCGTTTCTCTTCTTTGCTCTCACTATCGGTGTATCCGTAGGTACTGGATACTATGCGCTCGCCTTCATCACTACTGCGCTTCTCTCAGGCATCGTTCTCTTACTCTACCGATATCAGTTTGCCTCGTCATCAAAAAATGGCTATCTCGTGACATTCCATGCAGAACGCACATTTAATACAGCTGCGTTAGATCCCCTTTTTAGCACGGTACTTACATCTTCCGAACTCATTCATGAGAAGATATCAAATGCGGGCATCGAGTATGCGTATACTATCATCTTCAAAGAGAAAAAAACGGAAGATCAATTTCTCAAAAAATTAAGTGACGTACAGGGTATTACAGATATCTTCCTTCTCTCTGGGAAAGATACTATCGAATACTAAACCTTCTGAAGTACAAAAAAATGATGCCGTGGGTTTTCAAGTACACGGTATTCTTTTTTTATCTGAAAACCAGCCGACCTTATACTTCTCATGATTCGATCTAGTGAGTATCCTCGCATACCAATCTCCCAAGAATGCTCATGATGTAGTGGTTGACGGGGCGAAATAAAACGTAAATTCAATAACTTTCGAAATCGTGTTATTTTCGGAATAGGCAATTCAAATCGTAAAAATGGAGTTGCGACCGGAAGTGAGATAATAACCAAAGTTTTAGCAACACGATAAAGTTCGCGAAGAGCTTTCTCTGAATCTTCATACGGCATATGCTCAAGTACCTCACATGCCGTAATACAATCAAAGGAACCATCTGGGAATGGCAACTCTTTGATTGAACCTACAACATCTGGATTTCTCGCAGAATCAACGTCGAGAGTTGTTACCGACAAACCATGATGGCGCAGATACAACGCGACAAAACCCGTACCCACACCGACCTCGAGAAGTGACGCTGGATGGAGCTTAAAAACCTCATCTATCTGATGCCAATAACTCGCGAAGCGAGCTTTGGAATCATACGCACGCTTAAACTCGTGACCTTTCATATTTAAACGCTAGAAGTCCTAAAAGAATTAATGGGATCACAATAGGATACCGCAATCTGGCACCAACGCCAAACCCCGTACTCACCACCGTTACCGTGATAAAATAACCTACCATGATAATCAAGAAAATTACTTGATGATGATTGACGCCACGTATACCGCGCCAAGCACCCACAACGGCGAGCGCCGACACAGCAATCCAAAACATACGCCCAAGCCCTATCAATAAAATCTCCCACCATCGAAACTCGCCGAGTGCACCCTTTATTTTCGTTGGCCAATCTTTATTGATAAACACAACGGGCGTTAAGTAATTGTGATGTCGCTTTACTTGTTCATCCGCATCTTTTTCCAAGAGGGCTGAATATCCTTCGTTGGTTAACAACGAGATCGTACTCACGCCGATCGTGGTCGCAAATGCCCTTGGGTACTCAAGTAAAAAGATGCGCGCCGCGCTACCCACGCTCGTGCAACGAGCCTCGAGCTCCCGGTACTGCGGCAACGCCCATGCCTCCGCCCAATTGCTCGCATCAAGGCGGTATTCTGACGAAAGAACACCTGCAAGGCCCCAACTACAAATGTTGCCGGAATCATCCGACGTAAGGTCATATGAGCCCCCAACAGCATTGTTACGTAACATCCATGGACTCATAAGTAGCACTGTAACGATAACAAAAATAAATGCATGGCGTGGCCTTCGATATACAAACAACAAAAGAAATCCGATGAGCACGACTAAATACACTGGAGCGGGTTTTATATAAAGAGTGGCTACAATAGCTACTACCGCAAGCAAAAGTGAACTTGTACTATTTTGATCAAGATACCGAATAAACGCAAAAACAAACAGCGCTAGAAAAAAAACAAAAACCGTCTCTGGTATCAAAAGAATATGAATGGTCGCCAGAAATGGCTCAAGCGAAAATAGCAGTGCTGCCCCAAGCGCCAAACGACTCGAAGTAAAGCGACTGGCAAGCAAGAAAAGGATAAGCGCAGTACCCGCGGCAAGCGCCGCCTGTACTAATGATAACGCTATTGCTCCTACTACCTCGCCACCCGCCCACAAAAATAGCCCGAGCAAAAACGGATAGAGCGGCATAAAACGCGTAGATGCAAACCCCTCTCCTCGAAATATTCCCTCGCCCAGGCCACGATAGAGTGATGAATCGCTCCAGAAAAGACGATCGGCTCCAAAAAGTAAAACAAAAACAAAAACTGCGGCGATCTTGATAATAAAAACCGCCCAGAAGAAATTGCGCGGTTTTGTTATAAAAGATACAAGCCCGTTCATAGACTACACCTTGGGTGGCGTATTACGCATGCGCACCGACACATAGAGCGAGAGATTGAGTGGCACAAATGACGGTAGAAGAAGTCGCTTCTCGATGGTAAATTGCTTACCTAAAAATCCGAGAATATAGTTGTGATCTGATGGATGAATATCTTCGGGATCTTCGCCGACAAGTTTGAAAAAACTATCGGTAATAATATTTTTCACCGGGAACGAGATAACAACAAGACCGCCGGGCTTTACGATACGTGCGATCTCGCGAGCAGCGCGCTCAGACTCATGGATATCTTCAAGCGTGCTTACAATCACACACGCGTCAAACAACGCATCCGCAAACGGCATAGCCATAATATCGCCTGAAATAAGTTCGACGTTGCTAACCTGATACCAATCAAGCATGCGCTTGACCGCATCAGTCTCTTTGTGAAGATCGAGTGCGGTAACTTTTTTTGCAATTTTGGAAAGTGTGGGCAAGAGAATACCACTTCCGTAGCCAATCTCGATAAGATTTTCGAACTGATATGGCTCAAGAAGTTTATAAGTATTCTTAAGACGCTGACGATACACAATGCTCGCCACAGGGTAATAGTGATACATTACCGGATCACCCCAATTCGTCTGGGTCATTAAACGCTTTGGTGGAATGATCAATTTTGGTTTTTTCATTTAGGTAAAAGAATAAGAATAACACCAAATAGAATCGCTGCGATACCTACAACATGTAACGTCGAAAGGGCTTCTTTCAGAAAGATATAGGAAAACGCAGTAATAAGAACAAGCATAACGCCTACTGACACCGGATACACGATATTGAGCTGGAGCCGAGAAAGAATAAACACATACAGAAAAAAACTCACCGCATAAAGCACGACCCCGGCAAATAGAAAACCATTTTTAAATGGCTCAAAAATAATACCGAGAGAGAGCCCCTCGCCCGCGATACGTTTTGCGCCCGTGCGCAGCATGAGCTGCGCCGAGACAGTAAAGATGATATCGAGCATTAAAAGCGCGTAAATAAGCGGCGAAGCCATAGGACAAGGATACCGGAAAAGCACTTTTGCTTCAAGAATAAACACATGCAAAATATTGACAAAATAATATATATATGCTATATATTGAACGGGAAATGAGTTCCCCATTGATCCGAAGAGGAGTCAACTTTGACAACCAAATTCGAGCTGGCAAGCCCAGTGCGCGAGATCTTCGCGTATCTCGCCCCCAACTACTTCGATCCGAAGAAGGGTCACTGCAACTGGGGGCACGACGGTCAGCACCTGCTGCGCTGCCTCGCCTCACGCAAGGCCTACTGGCCCGCGATCATCAACGACGAGCCCAACTTTGCGGGTGAGGGCAACGATCTCGCCATCGATCTCGGCCTCGCGCTTCACGATCTCGACAGATCGAAGGAGCTCCGGGGTCGTACCGACGAGGCCAAAACGCGCCGACGCGACTTCGCTGCCGCTCTCATGCGTCAACACGACATCGACGAGTTCATCATCCTGGAGGTCTTCGCCGCTCTCGACACCAAGTTCCTCCAGACCGACGATCCTCAGAAGACCCCGCTTGCCCGCGTCATCGACGACCTCGACAAGGCGGACATGGGTGCCGTCGGCCTCTACCGCATGGCGGCAGTGGCCTGCGACCGCAACTACGGCGTGTTCGCCCGCGCACGCGACTTCGACCCGGATGCGCCGGCGATCGAGGGGGACGACAACCTCGACTCGTACGCCGCCGACATCTGCTTCTGCCTCGAGTGGCGGAACAAGCCCAAGTTCGCGATCGCGACGCCGGCCATCCGTCGCGCGGTCGAGCACCGTTTCGATTTCATGGAGGCCTCCCTCGCACAGCTCAAGCGCGAGCACGAGGAGCTCGGCCTCATCTAGGCGACCAACCGCAACGGCGGGTAGGACTTCATCAGAAGTCCTACCCGCTTTTCTTTTTATATAAAGATAAATAAAAAATTCCGCGTTCGTACCGTTGTACGAACGCGGCTTGACCTACGAGGATTGCCCCGCTAGTTGCTACTCGCTGGAGCCGGAGAACCTGTGTCACCTCCTTCGGCGTACGCTCGCCGAAGATTCCTAATCGTCCTCCACTGGAGATGCATCGAGGAAGGCCCCCCGAAGCCCGGAATCAGCCAGTACTTAACGCACTCGAGCTTCTGTGTCCCTGGGTCGTAGACGTGAAGAGAAGGGGTGGTATCGTCACCCTTCAGCTTACTATGCCTCCAGGTGTGCAGATAGGCATGCCCACGCTCGCAGTAGGTGAAGAGCGGCGTGTCGTAGGAGATGAAATCGCTCTGGGGAGTGGGCAGCGGGATCAGTGGAATGTCGAAACCATCATGGCCGAGAACCTTCACCCTGAGCTCGTAGACCGGCGACATGCGACTGCCGCAGATGAGACAACGGCGCAAGGGACATACGCCCCGATGCTTCGTCCGCCAGAACCACTTCACCTCGAAATTCCGCATGAGTCGTCCCCAGAAGTGCTCCTTGAGAAACAACTGCTTGAAGCAGAGCTCAGCCATCATCAGGAAACCTGCATACACCCCCTTTTCGAATTCGCTTGCCACACCTGAAGACGAAAGGTGGATACTCCACTTGTTATCGATTTTTGCCATACATCCTCTCTTAGTCGACCGCAATCCCCCAATAGAAGATCTTGAAGGGGGCGACGATGACGACCTGGTTGTGAAGCGCGCCCGGCGGAATGGCGATGAAATCACCCGGCCCGACGCGCACGATCTTGTCGTCCACGTAGTAGTCCGCCTCGCCTTCGAGCACCACGTAGCACTCCCACATCGTGGAGTGCCTGTGCATCTCGGCTCCGACTGGTCCCTCGGGCAACGTTGCGATCGCGATCTGTGTGACGCCGGGCAAGACATCGCCTCGGCAGATCACCTCTTTGATGGTATGCGTACCGTGACTCGTATGCTCCACCGTGCGCTCACTGGCGCGAACGACATAAGCCTTCATTTCCTCTACCCTCACTTTCTGTATCAAGTCCTGCTAATGCATAGCAAGAACAGTTTGCAGGAACACCTGCATTTTTATATCACAAAATATAATATTTGTCTATACTAGCGGATCCCCGCCTTGCGTAGGAGTTTACGTACATCTTTTTGCGTATGCGACGGGATTTTGGAGAACCACCCAACATCAGTTGATTGCGAGTCAAGAACAGTCTCTTGTCTTGCGGTTATTAAACGTGCCTCATATACAATACTGATGGTTTGAGACTTGATCCCCCAGCGTGTTTCTGGCGCGTTGAGCGTACCTAAAATGCCACCTAGCTTTACATGCAAACCAACTTCTTCGCGCGCCTTGCGTACTGCAGCTCGTTCGGGACTTTCTCCTAAAAATACTCGCCCACCTGGAGTCCACCAAAAACCCTTGTAAGGCTCATTGGCTCGCTTGTGCAACAGAACCTTTCCCCGATGTACAATCACAACATCAACCGTCAGTATCGGAACAGTGCCGATTATTTTTTTATAAAGCGCCAATGGTACGTGCTGGCTATTTTTTGATTGCGCCATATTATTTTTTCTCCCCTGCCATAAAAATAAACATGCCAAAATATTTAAGTGGCGTACGCTCGCAGATGCGACTTAACCAGTCAAGATGCGGGATGAGAAAAATAATAGCCTTTCTTTTTTCAGTAATATGAAAATTTGCTTCGCAAAAAAAACGCTCGAGTTTTCTTTGAGTTACAAAGCGTCGCACCTTGTCATCGAAATAGGTGGCATCTCCTATCCCCAGTCTGCGCAACAACGCACGCAAACGATCATAGATGCGCATCGTATCGTTTGCTGATGAAAGCAAAAGTCGTCCACGGGGACGTAATACACGATAAGCTTCACGCATAAAAACCTCGGGATGATCAAGATAATAAACCATCTCAGCTCCCACCACTGTATCAAATGATGCGTCAGGGAACGGTAAGTGCTCTGCATCGGCAACCACAGCATCAATGGTGAGTTTTTTCTTTATTTCATCGACCATATTAGGCGATATATCTGTCGCGACTACACGACATCCGTGTTCTAAAAATGCCCGTGACATCTCACCCGTACCCGCACCTACTTCGAGGACATCTCCCTTGGCATATCTGAGAAAAAAATCGCGGCGACGACTAACAGCATACGCGCTTGTCACCGCATCATAACGAGATGCGGCGCTATCAAAAATATGGGCAAATTCCTTGTTAGCAGGCTTAGTCACGATACCGACGCAAAATCATGCGCAAGATTTTGAGTCCATGCCAAAACGCATTGACTTTGGTTTTGCCCGCAAAACGTGCACGCTCAAACGCTGGGACCTCGGCAAACTTGAGTCCTGCGCGATGCGCTTTTACCACGATTTCTGTACAAAATTCAAAACCCGTCGACGTAAGATGTAGCTTCTTGAGACCGTCACGTGTAATCGCGGTAAAAAGATAAAGAGAATCCGTGACATTGGTACCATGGATCACGTTGGTCAACCAAGTGAACATGCGATTTCCAAACCAGCGGATAATCGTGTCATCTTCACTCTTACCACCTACCGTGTAGCGCGATGCCATCACATACTCATATCCTCGGCGTACCTTCTCAATAATCGAAGCAATTTCATGAGGATTGTGCGAGCCATCAGCATCCATCATGATCACCACATCACCTGTGACAATGTCAAATGCCTCAAGAAAGGCGCCACCGTAACCCTTACCCTTTTGCATCACTAACTTGTCCTCGGGGCGCAATTCGGCTTTTGCTTCTTCCCACGTCTTATCAGTCGAATGCCCGTCGATGATGACGATTTCATTGACAATATCGCGGGGCACTTCGCTGATAACTTTACCAATACACCCCTCTTCGTTACGCGTCGGTATAATAAGACTAACCTTCATAATTTTAGTTCCTAGACCTAGTCTAATATTGACTTTATTTATAAAACATTTTTATTGTATCCGCAACTCTCACAATATCCGCACTAGAGAGCTGCGAAGCAGACGGCAACCATAAACCGCGCGCGGCAACTCGCTCTGCTACGGGAAATGATTCTGTACTCCATGCATCGCAATAAATTTTCTGCGTATGAATAGCGGGATATACTCGGCGCGAACCAATACCGTGAGACTTGAGATGTGCTGCGAGTCCGTCAGGATCGTCTACAAAGACCTCAATAAACCAAGGACTTGTATCATTTGTGTTAGTCGCTATCATCGCAACTTGAGAGACATCTTTTAAAAGCTCGCAATATTTCTTCCAAATCTCTTTTTTGCGCCCAACACGCGCGGAAAGTTTTTTCATCTGCTCGATACCAATCACTGCCTGGATATCGGTAAATTTAAAATTCCACCCCCACTCATCATGCAAATCACTGCCACCACCCGTGCGGCCAAAATCTTTGAGTCGGCGCAACTTGCCTGCGAGCTCATCAGAATCGGTTACCAGCGCCCCCCCCTGCCCCGTGCTAATAATTTTAGGAACACTAAAAGAAAAACTTCCAATCTGGCCAAACGTACCAAGGTGCTTACCCGCTTGTCGCGATCCCAGAGCTTGCGCCGCATCTTCAAGTAAAAATAAATTATGCTTGCGGCAAAAATCAACAATCTGCCGCATATCACCCGCACGACCATTAAACGCCACGTACATCATCGCGCGCGTTTTTGATGTTATTGCTCTTTCTGCTGCATCCAAATCCATACAAAGTGTCTTTGGATCGATATCAACAAGCACCGGTTCGATGCCGACAAGTTTTGCGGCGTTGGGACTAGCAATCATTGTAAAATCGGGCACCAGGACTTCATTGCCCGCCTCAAGCCCGAGCGCCAGAAGCGCGAGCGTGAGGCTGATAGTACCATTGGTGGTCATCACACAATATTTAGCGCCCGTAAACTCCGCGATCATACGTTCAAGCTCTTTGGTGCGCCCAAACTCCATCGCCCACCCGCCTGATTTCATATATTCAAAAACGGCCGTGGCTTCTTCATCGCCAAACCACGGCTCCATTTGAGGAATATTTTTTTCGGTCATATTTAAATCAACACCTTATCTTCTACAAAAGGTCCATTTTTCACCTCAATAAACTCTGCATCACGCGTGATGTGGATGCCATAACCACCATTGAGTAGGATCAACACGTCGCCTTCCTTGATAGAAGTTGTTTTAAATTTCTTATAGGCACGGCCTTCTTTTACATACAAATCAATGCGTGCCGAGCCCTTGCGCACAATAAGACATTCTTGCAACGCCTTGGTTATGCGCTTTTTGGGTGCATGCGCATGTGCCTTAAGATACGTTCCCTTAGGGTGTTTGAGTGTCACCATTTGCAGTGGCTCACTACCAGGCGTTACCGGCTTTGAGCCTTTCTCGATCTTGGTAATCTTTACTGCAACAAGAGTTTTTTTGTGACGAAATTCCTCCATGAGTCTAGTATACACTACACGAGTGGTAGACGTTTTACATCAAATTTTTTACCGAGATGAGCTTCTTGCTCGACAATCTTCAGGTCGCTCTCAGCCATGATCTTCGCGAGTTCTTTAAATGTCACCTTGGGCTGCCAGTCGAGTACCGTGCGAGCCTTAGTCGGATCACCCAAAAGCAAATCAACCTCTGCGGGGCGAAAGTGCACCGGATCAATCTCGATAACTGTCTTACCAGTCTTGCGATCAACACCGCGCTCTTCGACTCCTTCTCCTTCCCAGACAATATCCATGTCATAGTGCTTACCGACTTCTTCAGCAAACTCGCGCACGGTATGTGTCTCGCCCGTTGCCAATACAAAATCATCGGGTTTATCGTGCTGTAAAATTTTCCAAATACCTTCTACATAATCTTTGGAGTAGCCCCAATCACGTTTTGCGTTTAAATTACCAAGATGAAGTACTGGCTGCAAACCAAGCTTCACGCGCGCGAGTCCCGTAGTAATTTTACGCGTGACAAAATTGATACCACGACGAGGCGACTCATGGTTGAATAAAATACCATTTGACGCAAAAAGACCGTAGCTCTCACGATAAATGCGAGTAGAGTAAAAGGCGAATACTTTTGAAAGGCCGTAGGGCGACTGCGGATTGAAAGGTGTTGTCTCTTTTTGTGGAGTTTCTAATACCTTACCAAACATTTCCGATGAACTTGCCTGATAGTATTTGGTAGGAAGTTTGAGATCACGAATTGCCTCCAGAATACGTAGCGGGCCCACGCCCGTTACGTTTGCCGTGTATTCGGGCACATCAAAACTAATACGCACATGCGACTGCGCGCCAAGATTATAAATCTCATCGGGCTGAATCTTTGAGATAATACGAGCAATATTTGAAGAATCACCCAAGTCCGCATACGCGGTGATGAAATGCGGATACTTGGGATTATCGTACAAATGATCAATGCGATAGGTATTTGGCGTACTAGCGCGCCGCTGGAGCCCGTAGACCTGATAGCCCTTCTCAAGCAAAAATTCGGCCAAATAGGAGCCGTCCTGACCGGTAACACCTGTAATGAGGGCTTTTTTCATAACTTGATTACTATACCATTATTAATGATTTTGTGAAGGGTTCTCGACCACCTTTTGAATCTGAGAGACAGCCTCCTCCAAAGAATAACGATCGAGCACAATCTTTCGGCCATGATCTCCTAAACGAGCGCGCAACTCAGTATCACCTACTAGTCGTTCAAGTGCACTCACCCATTCAGTATCAGTCAACGCAAGAAAACCACTTTTCCCATCATCAACGACATACTTCGCCTCACCAATACGCGAAGCGACGACGGGAAGTGCTGAAGCCATGTACTCAATAGCTTTAAGAGCGCACTTCGCACGATTAAAATCAGAATCGACAAGCGGCATGACGCCGATATCAAAATGATACTTACCTATCAATGTGCTTGGTGTTTGCGCGTCTTTCCAATCAGCTTCATCTATATAGACAACTTCATACCGAACATCCTTAAAGCAATCTTTGAGAGGTTGATAATTCTCTGAGCCAGCGATGACAAGGCGAAACGCTGCATTTCTTTCCGCGAGTTTATCGAGGGCGGGTTTGAGCACTGTAAAGTTTCCTTGCCGAAAATGTGCCTTCCCCTGCCCTATCCAACCAACCGTGATTGGAGGGGCAACGCTCTTTGGCTTCTGGTACATACGTACATCAATACTTGTTGGTACCAATACAACCTGCTGCGCCTTCATACTTCGAGCATAATCAAAAATCTCATGTGAACCCGCAAAAACTATATCAGCCATACGCATCAGTGCATGCGTCTTACGTGGCGAATGGATCCACTCAGCGTCATCGAGGTCATAGATAATTTGTTTGCCGTATAATATTTTTGCAAGCCACAGCATAAAAGCGACGTCCCACGGAAAAAGAGACTTATGAACAAAAAGAATCTTAATATCTCGAGCACACATACGGCGCCATAAGCTCCGTACCATATGTACTCGCGCACGCGAAATATCAGTAAATGCATACGCGATACTATGAATTACCTCGGCGTCGGGAGCTATGCTATCTCGCACCTGCCATACCCGGAGTCGCGAAGAGGCAGTATCGCGATCTCCTTTCGTTAAGAAAAGGATGGAGTTCATGCGCGCATTACTTTCTCTAAGAGCTCAGAAATCTTTTGAGCTCGCGCCTCCCATGTATACTGCAGGGCGGAGGCACGCGCAGCTTTCCCTAATCGAGAGGCTAGCTCCTCATCTTCTACAATACGCAAGACCGCCTTGGCAAAAAGTTTTCCATCAAGCTTTTGTATAAGAATTCCATTTACTTCATTCTCTATCACTTCATCATTTGCTCCACCAAGCGTAGAGATGATTGGTTTACCGGCGGCGAGATATTCATATAGTTTAGAAGACACGCTGCCGGGATACACCGTTGAGAGCGGATTCACAAGAATATCGGCAGCACAGAGATACACGGGCACCTCTGCAGGCACAATACGCTTAACAATAGTATATCGTCCCTCAAGACCCTCTTTTTTCATTTGTCTGTGTATCGCCTCCTCTTCATTCGCCGTAGGACCAACAAACACCAAATGAACATTCACACCCCTTAACTCCTGCATCATACTTACCAATACGTCGACTGAATACCACAAAAAACTTCCTGCATACATAATGGTCGTCATGCCAGAAGGCACGCCAATACGCAAAAGATCGACGGAAGTATTATATTGCTCGACCGTGATTGCGTTGGTCGGCGCCACTATGTATGGCTGTCGCACATGATAATACTGCGCAAGCTTCTTTGTTATAAACACAACTCCATTACTTGAACGCACCGCAAAATGCCATAGCGGTAACAAAAATCGCCATTCATGACTGCCATGTACCTCGAAAACTATTCTCTTACCTTTTATGAAACGAGCGAAAAGCGCTGGAAATATGAGCCATGGATCTCGAAAATATAAAACATCATAATCTGCAGCACGCATAAGGTATAAAAAAGCAGATCGTCGTTTCGGACTTACGTCGAATACCAACGGAGTAGTGATCCCCTTATCAGATAAGATAGATTCGCGCGTTCGCGGCTCAGCAGCCAACGAGATGACGAGCACTCGCGTGCCTTCTACGCGCGATAAATATTCTGCTGTCTTAAGAATATTGACACTATGCGCTCGTGAAAGTGATAGTTTCGCCCGAGTAAGAATACGTATGTTCATTAAATTTACAACGCGAGAGCATCCTGCAAGCGGCGCACAATGGCGCCACCGTGAAATAATATATCAAGCATAGTAGCGATACCAAGAAGGGCGAGGGCAATTACAACAACTCGCCTGCTTTTTACGTCTTTCTTGTGTGCAATCAAAAAAGCAGCAGTAATCGCAAGTAAAGGATATAACACAAATCGATAACGGCTCTCAACAATAATGGGTATAACGCTCATCGGCTGCAACACAACTACAGCGCCCAAAAATAATATTTTCACCTCACGAAATATGCGAGGTATAAGCATTAGCAAACCCGCTATACCACCTATAAATAGAAGTGCTGTCAAAATACCTGAGGCGACCAAAGTTAAAAGTCGGTGGATCGGATCGTCAGCAAGATGAATCCAAAAGCCGGTGGGTCGGATCAAGCTGAAATATAGCGCCGCCTTCTTGATTTGTAATACTATAAATTCTCCGGGTGACTCGAAAAGAAATTTTTTATATTCTCCTCGGGATATACGATCAAGCTCATTCATAGTAACCGTGTTGCGTACATGCTGAATCTCAGGTGTTTTCTCAAAACCGCCTGCAGCACCTTTATGATTTCCCACCCATAAATCATAACTACCGACGCTCGTGGTCAAAATAAAACGCCCATAGCGCTCAGAGACGGTATATGACCATGGACCAATAATGCAGATTGTGGCAAGCGCGAGCACAGCAAGGGCTCGCCAATCTCTCCTCCAGCCCAAAAGCAGCAAAACAAAGCCAAATGCAAGAAGTGCAGTTGGTCGAATCAATATAGCAAAAGGCCATAGCACTGCTGCGAGAATAAGCAGCATGCCTTGCCTGCGATCAAAAAAAGTAAAGGTTACTAGTAACGCAGCAAGGAAAACAAAAATAAAAAGTGTCTCAGTCAACAATAAACCGCTCACCACAATAAGGTCAGGAGTAAATGCAAACAAAACACTCGCAATCGTAGCTGCCCGCGGCATATCTGGAAACAAACGGCGAACAATGAACCACATGAGTATCACCGATGCACCTCGCAAGAGCGCTTGCAGCACCCAAACCGTCCATATCTTATGTCCAAAAATCCAATAGACAGCTGCGAGAAAAAATTGATACCCGGGCCCTACCCTAATAAGAGCCCAATCAAGCTCCGGCGTTAGCACATTACTTGCTTCTTCTATATATCCAAAACCCTGCGCAAGATTCCATCCGATCTTATCGTACGCTGCCGCATCAACACGCGGACGATCATGCCAATAAAACGCATACGCCAGAGAGATAAGCGTGGTCGCGGCCGCAAGAACAAGAATATGCCGCGGTATATTTTTCATGACCTATCAAAAAGATTGAAATAGAAGATTGCACCAATCGCCTTAAAGCCGTCACGCCAGGTAATTTTTTTACCTTCACGATAAGTTCGCCCATAGTAGTTAATCGGCACTTCATAGATACGCCAACCATTGCGAGCTACACGAGCAACAAGCTCTGGTTCGATGCCAAATCTTTGAGATCTTAGTTTTGGAGCGATGATATCAATAACCTCTTTTTTAAATACCTTGTATCCTGTCTCCATATCGGAAAGATTAAGGTTCGTAAAAATATTGGAGAGCAATGTGAGCATGGTATTACCAAAGTAATGCCAAAAATAAAATACACGCTGGTAATCCCCACGAAAACGAGAACCAAATACCACATCTGCCTTTCCCTCTTGAATCGGCCTTAGGAGCGCAGGGTAATCAGTCGGATCATATTCAAAATCAGCATCTTGTATAAGGACAATATCACCCGTCGTCTCCAAAAATCCACGTTTGAGTGCCGCGCCCTTGCCCGCGTTCTTTTCAAGCAAAATGATTTTGATATCGCTCATTTCTTTGAGAACGTCGCGCGTGCCATCGGTCGATCCATCATCAACAAGAATAATTTCCTTTTCTATACCGTCGAGCGGTACGGCAAAAACGCGCGAGACAACCTCGCGCACCGTCTTTTTTTCATTGTATACCGGAATAACTATCGAGAGTTTCATGCAACCAAAGAGACTTATATCTTATAACGCTCTTTATCAGCCTATCGTTTCCTCACTTCTTTCTAGCATAAAAACGCTTACTCTGCACCCATCAGCCCTCGCAAAAACAAAACAATACCTTCCGCACGCTTATCCCAACTATATCGCTGTACTCGATCCCTTCCCTTTTGCGCGCGGCGAGCGCTCTCTTCGGGATTTGTTAAAACTTTTTTTATAACACGCTCAAATTCTTCTACACGATAATCTTGAACGAAAAATAATTCTTCGTCTCCTGCAACCTCACGAATTGATGGAAGGTCGGTTGCTACCGTAGGCGTACCTGATGCAAGATACTCCATGATTTTAATGGGGGAAAAATATTTTTGCGCGCGCTCGCTATTCTTTTCATACGGTGCAATAAGCACGTCAGCGGCAAACATATACTTATTAATCTGAAGGACAGAAATAGTGGAAAATCGCCAGAAAAAATCATCTCTCTCTTCTCGCTCTGCACCAAATTCCACAAGTACAGTGCCGGGCAACGTTTTATTAATACGGCCGGATAACTCAGCCAAAAGAGCAGTCCCTTTCCATGCCTGCAGACTGCCCGCGTAAAGAATAATTTTTTTGTCTTCGGGCAAGTTGAGCTCCGCTCGAACTTCTGCTCGTGTTTTCTCCGGGACCAAAAGTGGATCGAATCCGTTGGGCGCAACTAAAAAACGATTTGCACTAATACCATAAGTGTTTGCGATAGCTTCTACTTTTGCCTTATTGGTCGAGACAATACCGCGTGCAGAGCGAAACACGCGACTATATATCATGGAAGGCATCTTACCAAGCGAGTGGCATTCAAAAAAGAAATTGTCTCGAAACCGTGGCGAGAGAAAAGAAAGAAGAAACGCTAGGAGAAGATCGCGAGTATAAAAAATTGTCTCGGGCGGCGCTTCGCGCACGATACGGCGAAACGTAAGTGCACGAAAGAAGCTTTGCGGCCAAAGTATACCGAATAATTTTGGTAGCTCTTTTATAGAAAGATCGCCTGTGACGCCATAACTCTCCAATACTTTTCTTTTCTTCTCGCCCATGCTTCCTACCCAGAGAGTAGCATCGGCGTGACGCGAAAAGGCCTCCGTCATCTTCATGACCTGGAGGCGGTTGGCGAGCGTTGAAGGATATGTGAGCGTTGTAAGATACCAGAGTGTCATCGTTGAAAATAAAGGCTTTTTTAAGTATTATTATGCTATCATGGATCGTGAGAAAGTTCATTCACTAGGCTGCAATATCGACGACGATCGCACGCGCGATATTTTGGCGTCTATCACCGCATTGCCGTCGCTTGCGCGCCCCGCCGTCTGCCTCCCCGACCTTCACTTAAAAGAACGCACGGAAGCCCCCTCTTCGTTTGCGGCTGCCACACGCGACACCATCGTGCCCGAACTTACCGCGCCGTCAGTCGGCTGTGGCATGGGTGCACTCGTCACCTCGCTCTCGGTCAAAGACATTGACCATACTTTTTTTGAAGCATTTTTTCATGAGCTGCGCGCAAATCTTGGCCCGCGCTATGGGCACTTCAAAAATATTCTTTTGTGGCTCGGTATTATCGGCCGCCCCCATAAACCCTACGATCTGACCGAAGAAGAATTTGCCGATATTATCAAACACGGTGCCCAAGCTGCAGTCGAGCGCTATAACCTACCCTCTGAATTTCTTGACCGTGTTGAATATCGTGGCTCGGTATATTCAAAAGAAGAACAAGAATCGCTCAATCTCAAAAACATCCTCCCGCGCATTTCATGGCGATCGGGCCGACATGACCTCGGCTACGGTTTTAAGGGAAATCATTTCTTGGAGATTCAGTATGTCGAGGAAATGATTGATATTAAAACTGCGCGTGATTGGGGTCTGAAAGAAGGATCGATCGTCATCATGTACCATGGTGGAGGAGGTGCGGTCTCTTATCACATTGGCCGTTACTTTGGTAACCGCAAGAAAAATACGGCAATACAAAAATTTGTACTCTTCTTTTTCAAAGCACTCTTTCATTTTGGCAATCCGAAAAAATGGAAGTATGCCGCAAAGCGCTTTCGCTACTATTTCCGCCCGAAACCCTTTATGGAAATTCCGCTTGATACGCCTGAGGGTGATCGCCTCTGGCAAGCGACTAAGGCATCGCTCAACTATAGCTACGGCTTTCGGATGGCGATCGCACGCCGCATCATTGATACGCTCTCAAAAGTATCTCCCAAAAAAGGTGTGACATCTTCGCTCATTGTCGATTCAACTCACAATGCCATCATGAAAGAAAAAGTAGGCAACGAAGAATTGGTAGTACACCGCCATACCGCAAATCGCGCATTTCCTGACAAACCTTTGATTGTCTCAGGATTTAATACCACTAACTCTTATATTGCCGTTGGTCTTCCCAACGCAGAAGAGCATCTTTTTGCATCTGATCACGGCGCGGGTATCACTATCAAAAAAATGCAAAATGAAGGTCTCTCGCGCCCTCACCCCAAAAACTTTGTCACCCACATCTACCAGACACGTTCGCCGTTTAAACGCGTAGTGGAACACATCACCAACGAAGGCATTGATTATGTAATGGAGACGCTCGAACGTGAAGGTATCGCGCGGCCCGTCGCCCGCCTTCGTCCATTGGCTGTATTCAAAGGATAAAAAATAAAAAAATGCCCCCACACCGCGGTGATGTGAGGGCACCCGTCAGAGGCATATCGGGTAAAACCTTTTGTTGTATCGCCGGAGACTAGGCTGCGAGCCGCGCCGCAAGATCGTCGCCAAGCCAGTCGCGGTCGAGCCAGAAGTGGTATCCGCGCCACCTGCCGTTGAAGCAGAGATAACGGACGTACAGGTGGCCATCCAAGCAGCGGTAGATGGTACCCCAAAAAAAGACGGCCTTCCCCTTCTCCTTCCACTCCTCGGGGATGAGGTGCTGGTTGGCGAGCAGGTAGTCCAACACGTTCGCATTGAGCACGGGTACCGAGGCGAGCTCGCGGCGGAGCTTGTTGCCCTCGATGACCTTGCCGTTCTGCTGGTTCGGTGAGAGATGAAGCGAGACCTTTGTGGGGTCCCACTCGAACTGGCCGTACCTCCGATGCTCCTCGACCCTCCATCCGTCGGGGATGAATGGGTTCGCATCGCAGTCGATGGTGTGGCGGATGGGCGTCACCTCTCCGTGACCACGAATGATGGAGAGCACCTGTGCGAGGATATCGCCCTCGCACATCTTCTTGATGTCCGCGTTGGTGTAACCAGCGCGGCGGCACGCGAGTTTGAACTCGTTGGCCTGTCCTACATCGAGCATAAGCTCTGCGCTCACAAAGAGCTCCTTTTGTCTGGCAACAGCGTTCGTCCGAACAATGTTGCGGGTTTATTTCCAGAAATATAATACTATATATATTTTTATATGTCAATGGCAGACGCGGCAATAAAAAATCGTTATAATACAATAACTTTATGAATTTCTCTTGCGACAATATTGAACACCCAGAAATTCGCGGCAAGCTCGCGCGTATTTCGCGCGTCGGCAGCATGGCGCGATCACCTGTGTGTCTCCCCAATATTCACCCCAAGGCTGGCCTTGAATCGCCTCCTCAATTTGTCGCGGCAACCCGCGACACTATCGTACCGCAGCTGACGGCACCCGCCATGAACTGCGGTATGAGTGTATTTCGCACCACACTCAAAAAAGAAGATTTCTCGCCCGAATTTCTCAAAGATTTTGCCGCGCGACTCCGCTCAGGTGTCCTCCCCCGTGAAAGCAGATTCAAAGGATTTTTAGCGTGGCTCGGCACTTATGAGAAACCATCAACCAAATATGATCTTTCGCGTGAAGAGTTACGCGAGTTCTTTTTAGAGGGCGCGCCTGCCGCCGCACGCAAGTATGGCATAGCGCCTGCCGAACTTGAACACATGGAATACGGCGGTAACATCATCAGCGAATCCGAGAAAAAAGATATTGATTTGAGTGACCTCGTCCCCCGCTCATCATGGACCAACGGACGCCATGAGATGGGTTATAATTTCGGCGGCAATCATTTCTTGGAACTCCACACGGTAGAAAAAATCGACAACCAAGAAATGGCATCCGCTTGGAATATTTCCGAAGGAGATATTTTAATGTTCTACCACGGCGGTGGGGGTCACGCGACCTATCACCTCGGCCGCTATTTTGGCCGCAGAAAAAAGAACACACCTGCGGAAAAACTCGCACTCTTTTTCTTGAAACTGATGTTCCACTTTGGTACACCCGAAGGTATTAAAAACTTTGGTGCGCGCTGGCACGCATATTTCTCCAGCACCTCCTTTCCCGAGACTCCGATCAACTCGCCTGAGGGCAAACGCCTGTGGCACTCAATTAAGATTGGACTCAACTACGGTTATGCATTTCGCCTCGCACTTTTAGCGCGCATCGATGATGCGCTCCCCAAAGGGCAGGCGCACTTTGTGTGGGATGCCGCTCACAACTCCATCATGAAAGAAATGATTGATGGGCAAGAACTTATCGTGCACCGCCAAGATGCCATGCGTGTCTTTACCGGTAAACCTGTCATGATCGCGGGTGACGTGGGTACCCTTTCATGTCTTGCGGTAGGCAAAGACGCTACAGCATCAATGTGGTCGGCAACACCGTCGGCCGCAAAAGAAATCGGCAAATATATTAAAGATGGCCGCTCACAGAAAATAACACCGCCACAATATACCCTGGTCTCCAAGCGGAAAGAAAAAGAACTTTTAGAAAAAGCGCACTATACCAGTGAAGGCTTGTACGCAGTAGTAGAAGAGCTCACAAAGTCTGATATTATAGAGCCAGTAGCTTGGTTGCGGCCACTGGGCGGCATTAAAGGGCACTAGTAAGCTATTTTGAAAATTTTTTACAGCGTCGGAGCCCTTTAGGGTTAAGCTGAAAAAATTTCCGAAATAGCTAACGACATATCATATGAAACAACTATCAACGAAAGAACTTCGAGAGCGCCTGCAGGGCGCAAAAATAAATCCTGACGGATGGCATCGCCCGCCCGGCTATATTCTTTTTCAGCGCGGCCCCTCTATCTATATCACGCGCCTTCTCGCCCACACACGTATCACGCCAAATCAAGTCACGATCGCGAGTATTGCTGCAGGACTTGCCGGTTGCGCGTTTCTTATCGCATTTGATTGGCAATATAAACTCATAGGCCTCGCGCTTCTTTATCTCAATATTCTCCTCGATAAAGTTGATGGTGAGCTTGCGCGATTGCGCGAAAGCTATTCACTACGAGGTATTTTTTGGGATGAGATCAATCACCTTGTCGTCCCTCCTCTCTTCTCGCTTGCGCTAGCACTTGGTATCACAAAAATCTATTTTATCTCACCACTTTTTCTTATCGTGACGGGCGCCCTCGGCGGCATAGCCCTTGCAGTCCTCCGCGTCATACATAGTTTGGCACCACAAATTTATGCTAAAAAATACATCAAACACCCGGAATACTTTCCTCTCTCCTCGCTAGAAACTTCTACTTCTCTAAAAAAACCGCGAAATCCACTACGAGACATGCTCGTATTGTTCCGCCCACTTCACTTCTTTCAAGATTTTTTTATCATCATCGCTACCACTGCCGCTACACTTGTGATAGAAACTCTCTTTCTTGCAGATCGTATTTTTCACCCCCTTCTTGCGTATCTCACGCTTGGGTTTACCCTTCTTTGGATTCTTTTTGCACTTGAGCTTGCTATAAAAAAATCCCGCTCAATCGAACGGGATATCGCTACCCTCGCGTCTCCTCCACGAGAGCAGTAAACGTACGTACCATCTCGGGCGAATCAAAACGCGTCACCCACTCTTTTTCCTCTTGGGCAATTTGAGCCATAAGTGCGCTATTATCAAACAGCGCTTTTATTTTTTGTGCAAACGCATCATCGTCGCCAGATATCACAAAGGCTTGCACAACTGGAGGTACAATTTCTCGCACACCACCTACATCGCTCGCCACTATTGGCACGCCAATCGCCATTGCTTCTAACAGCACATGGGGGAAGCCTTCTTCTTCTGATGGCATCAAAAACACATCGGCTGCGGCCATATAGAGCGGTATCTTATCTTGAGGTATATCGCCCACGCGCCGAATGTTGCCCCCTATAACTTCGTGTGCGAGCGGCCCAGAGCCCGCCACCACAAAGAGCACATTTGAATCATTGGTAAAACGTTCGGCGATTGGTTTTATGCGGCCCGCGCCCTTACGCTCTGACAGGCGATGAACAAAAAGGACCACCTTTTGCTCAGAGGTAACGCCTAACTGTGTTCGCGCCTCAGTACGCCGAGTACGCCACGGAATATATCGCTCAAGATTAATGCCGTTTGGAACTACGCGTACACGACCAGCATTGAGCCTGTATTCTTTTATATACGCAGCCTTCATGCCTTCGGTACCCGTAACCAGTATGTTTTTTTTCATAGTACGCCTAAAGAAAAATTCTTCTATTCTGCCACGCCGATAGAGCCAGGGCATGCCACAATTCCAATAAAAACTTTTACCGAACCACGGCGCTAGATTACCCGCGATAAACGAATAATGCGTCCAAAATCTGCGGTATCCCGAAAGACGTAGCGCTAGGAATATCGAAAAAAGTTCGAGGACACGAAGCGGCAGCCAGCGAAAATACTGGACATATACGTTAGCAAAACCCTCAGGAGCCTCTCCGCGCTCAACTACTAAAAACAAATCAAATTCGTCACACAAACGCTCGAGCATTTCGGCTTTATGATAAAAATGAGTCGCAATATCGCGCCGAAATTCCGGTAAAATATAGACGAATTTTAGCTTTTGGGTTTGCATACAGAAAATGATTCGTTGAACATCATCCAGTAAAGCTGGTCATCAAAATAAACTCGCGTCGCCGCCTTTGCCGCAGTACCCAAGCGCACACCAAGCCCCGAGTCTTGCAGTAAACGCATCATTGCATTGGCGAGAGCTTTATCGTCTCCGGGGGGCACTACAAGCCCGGATATGCCGTCTTTAAGCGTTTCGCCAACAATGCCCACATCGGTTGTAACAACCGGATAACCTGCCGCCATAGCCTCAAGTATAGAAAGGCCAAATCCTTCATACCACGAAGTTGAAAGTACACCCAAGGCTCCTGCGAGTGAGTCGCCAATATCGCCTTGCCATCCCAAAAAAACGACTCTGTTGCGAATGCCTAAGTGCGTAGCCAAACGCTCAAGTCTCACCCTCTCAGGCCCGTCTCCAACGATCTTAAGCACAACATCTTGGGCTGTCTTCGCTACCTCGCAAAATGCGACTATAGCAAGCGCGATATTTTTTTCACGCGTCAATCGTGAGACCGTAAGAAAAAATCTTTCCCGGGGAGGAGATGTGTGGGTAAGTGGAGAACGCGGCTTTACAGGTACAACAACGATAGGCGCATGAATAAATTTCCTGCCTTCAAGGCTTTTTTTAATACGATCACTCACCACACGAATACAAGAAGCGCGGCGAATTGTCATACGAAATATCAGTTTACGAATCTTATTGGTGAAAAAAATCTTTCCGTACCAAGAGCTCATAATATCTGTATGTACTTCCGCTCGCCACGACACACCGAAGACACCACGGAGTCGGAATCCTACAAGCCCGGTAATTTCGTCTTGTGTCGTTACAACCCACACTGCAGGGTTTGTATCTACAATTTTCTTCGCCGTGCGATACGCGGCATACAAAGAACCAAATATTGTTGGGCCGCGCATGCCAATCAACCGCACACGATCCGTCAGCTCTTCAGCGCCCTTAACGCCCACGGCGATTACCGTGATGTGACCAATCCGAGGGCCGTACTCCATCAAACGTTCGCGAAAGGGAGAATCTTTTTTAAATACCGAACGATCGGCACTGATCATCAATACGTTCATAGCGAATGTAAAATCTTTTCAAAAGCATCTAATGTTTTCTCGGAAGTATACTGGGCTGCGGTAAGGCGCGCTTCTTTCCCTAACCGCTCTCGAAGTGTCACATCTTTTGCGAGACGTCCCAACGCTGCACTCCATGCGGCCACATCGTCGAGAGGTACCGCGAGAGCATTCTCGCCGTCTTTTACAACTTCTTTGTTACCGCCTGATTCCGTCGTCGCGACTGCAAGACCCGCTGCCATCGCCTCAATAATCTGGTGAGAAAATCCCTCGTATCCGGTATTGAGCGCAAATATGTCGCCGGCAGCAAGATATTGGGCAAGCTTATCTTTAGAAAGTGCGCCGGTAAACTGTATGTTGCGATGTCCTTCTGCTTGTTTTTCGAGGGCTTTGCGATCGGGCCCATCACCAATAACAACAAGAGTCATAGGAAAGTCTCTTGTGGCCTCTATGAGCGTCGCAAACCCCTTCCAGGGCACCAGCCTGCCCACAGAAACAACAACGCACTCATCAGCAAAACCGAGAGACGCGCGCGCTGCGTGCCTCTCTGGCAAAGGCGGCAATGAAACGGCATTGGGTACGATCTCAATATTCTCTTTTGCAATACCCCACCGCTCCACAACACTCGCTAAATATGCCGATTGCACTATAACAACACGCGCATGAAAAGCAACATGTTTTTGTACGCTACGCAAAAGTTCGACTGGTAGCGACCAGGTCTTGGCTAAGAAATCATCAAGGAGCACATTGACACCAAATCTCTGCATACCTTGTTCCCAAGCATAATCACCCCCCACGCGAAGAGCAAACTTTTTACGAAATAGGCGCGCAACCCATATTGCTGAAAATCCTGCAACAGTAGGATCAAGGGCTATAATCGTATCCGCCCAAAAAGCATGGCGCGCCACAGCAAAAAAATAAACAGTGTGGCGAACGCCCCATGGTAGTGCGCGCAAAATGCTCGTCACGCCCTCTTCAGATACTCGCGCGTCAGCATACGTCACCACGCGCACCTGGTGTCCTCGCGCGGGCAATTCTTTTTTTATCATCCGCGCAAAAGTTGCTGGCCCACCAATCTCCGGAGGATAGATGCCCGTCGCGCAAAGAATGTTCATGGTTTATTTTCCGATATCTCGAAAAAATGCATCAACCTGTGTTTTAATCTCGGGTTTTAATTCTACCGCCTTATACGCATATTCTTTGCTCTTATCGAGCATGCCGAGCTCAGAATATGTTTGTGCTGAAATCAAATATATCTCAACAGAAGGGGCAACCCCATGCTGAAGCGCCTCTAAGAATGCTGCGCGGCGCTCAAGGTTAGTGATACGTACTGACTGCGTTGCAATACGAGCCATTCTATCTGACTGAAAGGAGATTGGTCTATTCTGCGAAACAAGCGCCTGGCCGTGCTCCTCGAGCACAGAAAGCGCGCTATCAGCATCATTGCTTGCAACCATAACGGTGAGCGTATCATAAAACATTTCTGCAGAATATGGGGCCTTTTCAAAAATAGCTCTCGCTATTTTTATTGCCTCCTCGGGACGCCCCGCATAAATGTTAAGCTCAGCGAGTGCCATGTGTGTTTGTACATAGAGCGGGGCAAGCTCAAGGGCACGCTTATACGTATCTTCGGCCTCAACGAATGATTTCGAATTCCATACCGCATCAAAGGTTTGTGCTTTACCAAGAAAGAGCGGGTATCTTGGATTTTGAGAATGGTCTGCTTGCTCTGCCTTAAGCTCAACAATAGCTTTTTGCAAAAAAGTGAGCGCCTGTGTGCTCGGGTTGTCACCTGCAGTAATGATGCGAATCGCTGCCTCAGACATTTGTTCACGCGACTCAGTCGTAACAAAAGAACGATAATCAATAACCTTATCAAACGCAGCTATAACCTGCTCTACTGGCTGGTGAATGGTTAGAGCCTGCATGGCAGTATTCATACTCTGAGCAGCTAATATGGGCCGCATATTAATACTATAGACAAGCACGAGAGCGGAAGCCGCCGTAAGAGAAATAATGATAACAATATTTGAATGCTGCTGTCTGACACTCTCTGTACGAACATTCTCATGATTATACTGTGCATGGAGAAATGCGTAGAAGAACATGATAGCCAGATAGGAAACAATATTATCAAACACAAAAGCATTTTGTATCGCATACGCGACAAACATGCCCGTCAATAGAATACCTTCCATTGGGACAAGACGCTTAGACGAAACAAGCCTCCGGATCATCCAACAGGCGATAACAAAAAGTGTAATATATGCAGCAAAGCCCACGATACCGCCCGCGACAAGCCATTCTAAAAACATATTGTGAGTTCGGTCAAACCATGGCTCGTTGCCATAAAGCGCAGGATTATAAAACTTACCGAAGGGTACAATAAAGTTTTCTGGACCCCATCCCAAAAGTGGCCGATCCTTGAAGCTATCGATAGCCATCTTCCAGACAATAATACGAGGATCACTGTCCAAACTATCTATCGAAACCGAAGAAAGTCGAGAAAAAAGCTCCACACGCTGCACGATAGCTGACGACGGGAAGATAAAAATCAACACAGCAACTAATACGCAAAGAGCAAATGCACCGCTGGTAGCTAGTCGATAGGTGCGATTTTTATATACAAGAGAAAGCGCAACGAGTGAAGCTATTGCTCCGACAACAAAACCTATAAAAGCTCCCCTGCTTGCCGCAACAAAAAAGGCGAATCCTTGCAAGACTATAGCGATACCGTATATCCATCGTGACAGAGAAATGCGAGTCTGAGCAAACAACAACGACGACAGGAAAATTGAGAAGATAAGATACCCAGCGAGATAAATCGAATTCCCAAAAGTAGCGTACGGCCGATACACTCCGACAATATCTAATATCCCCGTAAATTGAAGAATCGCATGCAGTGATACGATAAGGCCCACTCCTGCAAATCCGTGAGCGACATACGTCCATTCTTTTTTGCTCCGGACCGTGTGGCCTACAACAAGGAAAAGTGCGAGCAGATGTAAGTGTGTCAAAAGGCCCTCCATGCGCTCGAGATTTGACCAAAAACTGTGGTACGGGTCAACGCCAAAAATCGTGGCGAGTGTTATAGCGCCCGTAAAGGCGATAAGCGCAAGTAGCATGGGGCTCCGGCGCGGACGGTAATCGGGATGGAGTACTGCTAAGGCGGCCCAGGCAGCAAAAATAATTTCTGTAATAATGCGGAAGAAAAAATTTTTACCTGTAACAAACGGAAAATACATAGTGCCCGTCACAATAAACGGCGTCAAAAGAAGCGCACCGAGACCTATGCGAATAAGCCACAAAAGATAATATTCCGTTTGCTTCATAGGCTTTCAGTATGCCTCATAATACCTTTTATTTCAACGTAAAGATCTCTCGCATCTGCAACGCGATAGTCTCCCATGAATAAAAACTTTTTACCATCGTACGTGCATTAGGAATGATCCTCGCCCTCAATTCATTATCATCTGCAGCGCGCGAAAGACCTTCCGCGATACTTTGAGCGTCGCCCATTTTTACAACAACTGCGGTCTTTTCATCGGTAACAAAATCGACAATGCCACCGACCCCTGTTGCTACCACCGGCACGCCCGCGGCCATCGCTTCAAGAAATGAGATACCGAGCCCCTCAGAGAGCGATGGACGCGCGAAAACATGCGCCACATGAAAATACGGCACAATATCTCGCGGTGCTATTGCTCCTACAAATATAACGCGATCGGCAACGCCCTCGTTTTTTGCAAGAATTTCAAGTCTTGAGCGCTCCCCTCCATCACCCACCAGCAACAATTTTGCGCCCGGGTGAGTGCGTAGAAAAATAACAAACGCACGAATAAGATCCGCAAGGCCATTTTTGACAACCAGGCGCGAGACCGAAAGCACTACTATATCGTTTTTATCAATATGATACTTTTCGCGAATCTTTTGAATCGCCGCTTCATCGCGTTTACTAAAAAAATCTACATCAACCCCATTTGGTACAAGATGAACGTCCCCCTTACCCGCCTCAGATGCAAGACCCTGTAAATATTTGCTGATAGCGGTCACCTTATCAGCATGCTTGAGTGCTTGCTTCCAAAAGAACCAAATGAGTCCGCCCCTCCCTTTTTGTAAATACTCTGGCGCATCGCCTTCTTGAAGTGTGAGTACAAACGGAATGCGCGGTAGGAGCGATTTCACAAAAAGAGCGGCAAGCGTGCCCTGAGATACCATCATCCCCCACAGCAGAACCTTCTTCTCACGACGTGCACGTCGCAAAGCGACGAACCCGCCTAAAAACGGCAGAAGCCATTTATCAAACGATAGACCGAGCCCAACACGCCGCACCTCAATATTGCCCGCAAGCTCATGACGCGGCACATGGCGAGAAAGGCGCGAAGTAACAATTAAAAAACGCAGATCAGTACTGCGCTTGGCGATCTCGTAGATAGCAAGTTCTGCCCCTCCGATGTACGGTAAATATGCTGTCGTACAAACGATAATCAATGGCGATTGCCTGTCTAACATTGTTGGCTTATTATAAAATAAATGGCTCATATAGACAATAAAGAGAAAAAGCGTCTACTCCTCGTCTCAACAAAATCCGTATGGGGAGGTGCTCAGAAATATATTATCGATCTTGTAGATTATCTTCCGAGAGATCGCTTTGATATCATGCTGGCTGCGGGAGGTACCGGACCATTGCGCACCAAAGCCATGGAACGCGGCATCCCCTTTTACGAGATTGGCGATCTCGAACGCAACGTCAATCCACTCAAAGACATCATTGCATTCTTTCGACTTGTAGCGCTTTTCCATCGCCTGAAACCCGACGTTATCCATCTCAATAGCTCAAAGGCAAGTGCCATGGGAGCGCTTGCGGCACGCATCGCAGGCATAAACACTATCGTGTCGAGCACCCACGGTTGGCCCTTTATGGAAGAACGCTCAAGGTGGCAACGAAAGTTGCTAAAACTCTTTGTAAAAATTGGAGCCCTTTTTCAAGATAAAATTATCTGCGTCTCAGATTTTGATCACTCGATAGGCGTATATGAACACATCGCCCCAGCACACAAAATGGTGCCTATACATAACGGCGTTGATGCAAAAAAACATATTTTTCTTGAACGGCAAAAGGCGCGTGACATTTTGATTGCAAAAGCTGGCCTGCAGACAAATCCATCATTTGTCGTAGGAACTATCGCTGAATACACGAAAAACAAGGGCCTCGTCTATCTTTTAGAGGCAGCGACACATATTACCAAAGTAGATCCCCATGCAGTCTTTCTTCTTATTGGGTGGGGGGAAGAAAAACAATTTCTCGAAAATGAAATTGTGCGCCGTCACATCGCTAAAAATGTCTTTCTCATCGACTACCTTCCCGAGGCCTTTACTTATCTGAAAGCTCTCGATATTTTTGTACTACCATCTATAAAAGAAGGCTTTGCCTACACACTTCTTGAGGCATCACTCGCGGAACTCCCCATCATCACCACACGCGTCGGAGGCAACCCAGAAATTGTCGAAAACCTCAAAACCGGTATTTTGGTTAACCCCGGCTCGCCTGAAGAGATCATCAATGCCGTCTCCCACCTTCTTCGCGACTCAGAGGCACGCAAACGCTTTGGTGAGGAAGCACGCAAAAAAGTCATCCGTGATTTTTCCATCCAATCGATGGTAGCGCTTACTGCTGGAGTCTACGAGCGCGGATAAACAACGCAGACAAACCAACAAAGAGCCCCGCGAGAATACTTGCTAAAAGCCACTTCATCTCTCCTGCGGGCCCTGCGGCTACAGTATTAAACACCGATGCCTGCTGATCTATTTCGCGTTCCTCATGCAAAACGGCAGGAGTGGTCGTTTCTTGGGCTAATACCGGGGGGTTTGCAACAACCGCTTCTGGCTTACTAGCTGCGACAAGAACCGTCTTCTCTTTTCTTATACTATTCTGTAAGCCAGGAGTTTTTTGCCCCAAAACAATCTCGCCCTCACTACGCGCGGCCGATAGTCCTGCGGACACCGCGCCACTATACATAAAGCTATCGGCCTCTTTAGCATTCTGATAACGAAGAGTAATTGGAAATACACTTGAACTATTTTGTGCAACTTTTGTTGTGTCATTGGCAAGAACTACAAAGCCACCTCCTGCAATACGCGTGCCCACAGGCAAAAGAAATGAGGAACCGCTAGCATCCTGCAGATACCACTTACTAATATCAACGGAAAGTGTGGAAATATTTGCAAGCTCAATCCAACCCTGTGGGCCAGGCAGCACCTCATTGATACGTACCGTATTGTCGCCAACACGCACAAGACATTCATCTTGCATCATATCTTCCCCCTGAACGATAATAAGCGTTGCTGTGTAGGTGCCCGGATATAAATATGCATGAACAACGTTTTTACCTTCAGCAAAAGTGCCATCACCAAAGTTCCACATATATCGCACAAGTTGGCTCTCAATCAAGGCGTCCTCATCGTCGAGAGCTCGCCCCGAAAAAACAACTTCGGCACCCGCAATACTCACACGGTCTGATCCTGCAAATGCACGAATCTTAGGAGTAAACACTGGCCCCGAAGATATCTTGCCGCCAGCGCCTGTATTTTCTTTTACGTCATCGCTCGATAAGCTATCTTCTTGAGTACCTGATGAATCCGTCTCATTAGCCGTCTCTATGCTACCCTGCCAAGCAGACGTCATGTGTGTATCGCCCGAACGACGCAGTATCATGCCTTCCTCATCTGCATGTATTGAGATAAACTCGCCCTTTATCCAAAGTCCTGCCTCATCTGCGTTTGTCTCCCACGTCTCGCCAGCTCTCCCGTATTGCATAAAATCAATGAGAGTTGAGGCATCATGCTGGGTGCTCGAAAAAAGTGCGACCGATCCTGATGTGTTGCCCATGTTAGCTGCAGGCGTTTGATGATACAGTGCTGTCGCTGAATTATTCCCGGACTGCCGCAAAAATATCTTCACCGACGCACCAGCATCGAGCGAAAATGAAGGAAACGTAAAATATCCGATACCGTCAGGATACAGCTGCCACCCCGTAAGTTCTTTGGTGTCCGCGCCAATATTTTTAATCACAACATACTCAGCGCCCGTATCAGAACCTGCGGGATTAAAAAGAACCTCGGTGATATGAACATCGGATGCAAAAACTCTCCCTGGAATCGATAAAAAGAGTACAAGAAAAAATACTTTCCTCATCCCCGAAAACGTAGCTTAAGTACCCGCCAAAAACACTCGATCATAATACCAATATTAAACTTTGAGACTCCTTCTTTGCGCTCACGAAATATGATCGGCACCTCTACTACAAAAAACCTGCCTCGATGAATGTGCCAAAGCGTCTCTATCATAAAATTATAACCAACCGAGCCCACTTTCTCAAAGGGTACCGCATCAATCACCTTTCTTTGGAAACAGCGAAATCCTCCGGTAAGATCGCGATACGGAAGCCAAAGTACCATGCGTGCATAAAAATTTCCGAAGCGACTTACGAGTCTTCGCGATAGCTCCCAGTTTTCAATTTGTCCTCCCCCTATGTAGCGTGAACCGATAACAACATCGGCACTTTCGGCAGCATGAAGCAACAGCGGAATCGCTGCGGGATCATGAGAAAGATCGGCATCCATCTGAATAATATAATCGGGGTTTTCACGACTCATCACATCTCTAAACGCTTCAATGTATGCTCGGCCCAAACCTTTTTCGCCCGTACGTCGTATGACGCGTACAGGATAACGCCCCGCAAAAACTTCGGCGACATCAGCAGTACCATCAGGAGAGTTGTCGTCAGCTACCACAAGCGAAAGCTCGGGAATACCGAGCTTGAAAATCGCCTCGATGAGCGGGCCAATATTCTTACGCTCATTGTAGGTCGGGGTCACTATGACCACACGGCTCATAGAAACACAAATTAAAAACTATCGATGATTTTCTGAATTTCCGCCCGGTCTTTAGGATTTGCATCCTGCGCCCTTCGGAGAACTTCTTTTGCTTTTGCAATATCTTTTACAATATTTTTATAGAAGTCTGAGAACTGCCCGTATAAATACAAGAATTGCGGATCGATGTTTATCGCTTCGTTAAAGTTTTTTTCTGCGAGAGGTTGATTGCCCAAATAAAATCCGTATACGACACCGAGGTTACCATAAGCAACCGAACGACTCGGATCAACAAGTACCGCGCGCTCCCATGCGTCACGCGCACCCTCATAATCACCGGCATCCTTGCGATTCAAACCAAGATCAAGCCACGCCTCATAATGTCCTGGGTTTTTACGTAAATCTGCTATAAGCTCTTTGATCTTATCTTCAATTGTCTGCTTTTGAGCATCTGATAAGTTGCTATTTTTAAACACGAGCGGGCGATCGAGCTCCGAAGGTGCAGGGTTGGGGGGTAAAATAGTTATCGTAGGATTATCGTCTGTTGTTGTAGCGTTTTGATTACCTTGTAGGGAGTTTTCTTGCGGTATGTTATTTTCTGGGAGTTTCTTGATATCACGGTACAAATACCAACCAGCACCGCCGAAGATAACGACAGCTAGGGTGATCGGTAGTATTTTGTTGCGAAGTTGCATAGTCATATCATTCTAACGATTCAGAAGGAAAAATTCAACACAAAACAAAACCACCCCCTTTCGGGGGTGGTTTTGCGAGTCCCTAGCAGCGAAGCTGCGAGGCACAAGTGACTCAATTAGTCAGTGAATGAGCGTGGCTGGAAGTTCTGACCTACTGATGGGAAGCCGGGTACACCGTAACCGTTCGTCCAGTCGGCAAGCTCGTTCATAGCGGCTGTGCCGATTGACGGAGGTGTCGTGGTGCTAAACGACGTCCAGAGGAAGTTGTCAGTCGTTGAAGCGGCGACCGATGAAACGTCACCACCAGTTGACTGGCTACCTTCAAGGTCATAAACCTGGGCCACCAAATTCTGGAGACCTGGGTAAGCTGAGTCTGCGCGCAAGGTAAAGCTGATGCTTTCCTGGTTTGCAGAGGTCAAACCGGTCACCGAGTTAGCGCGGATGCTATAGATCTTATAGCCGCCAGCTGGGATGATGCGGTCAGTTGCCGTGTCATCGAAGGTGATGCGGAGGTAATCTCCGTTGCCACCAGCGATACCTGCGTTCTGGGCAGTTGAGTTAAGTGCTCCTGAAGGACCGTATACTTGGAATCCGGTCACAGTTGCACCAACCGTTGCTACGTTGAACGAAAGTGCGCGAACACCGATTGCGCGGCCTGAGCCGGCAGCGATCTTGATTTGCATCAAGTCAGCGTCTTGTACGAGCTTAACGCCTGCTGGAGTTACATCAGTGATAGTAGGTACTGAGCGGAAGACACGAACACCATTGGTTGTCTGGTCTGCAGACGCACCCGTGATATTAGTTCCTGAGTCAGCGCCAACTGCATAGTTACCATCGCTGGTACCATTGCTGTCACCATCGTAGTTAACGATGAGGAAGCCACCGATCATAGTGCTAGCTGCGTTAGCGTCAATAGCGCTAAAGCTTGCCTTTGCAGTCACCGTCCTGAATTCACCGCGAGGAACCGTGAGGTTAAGACCATTGGCGTTTCCTACGTGTGAAGATGATGTTGCATAGTCAGCAAATGGACCTGAGTTCTGGAAGATTGCCTCACCGAGTTGGGTTGAACCGTCCCAGAGAGTAATCTTCTGGCTCTGCAAGCTTGCTGGTGTATTTGAAGCAACACCGCCGAGTGCGAAGTTCATGCGAACCAATGTGATGTTCTCAACATTGCTTGCTTCAACTTGCCATGCACCAACCGGAATATCGGTTGCGCCGGCCTGTACCACCTTATAGAGGGTTGAGCTGTCTGCGGTCACCGTGTATGAACCTCCAGTTGATACTATGTGGTGTTGACCACTTGCATCAACGAAAGTTTCGGTGATCGTCTGACCGCTGTCCTTACCGCTTACACCTGTGTACGCTGAGTTCTGGCCGTCATCGATACCCCACATAAGAGTACCTGATGCACCAGTACGAACATCACACTTGAGTGAGAGTGTTGTGACCGAACCCTTTGCAAGGATAAGGCCCGTGCCATCGAAGGTAAGTGAAGTCGATGAAGCAGTGTCAGAAGTACCTGGGTTAAGCTTGTTGCTTGCGTTTACAGAAGTCGTGCCGTTGTAAAGCTGACAGTTCTGTACATCAGTACGAGTACCACTCGTGTTAAAGAAGAGCGGAATCGTGCTCATGCGAAGATCCTCACCTGATTGACCTGCGTCAAATACATAGCGAGAAAGCTCAACTTGGTTACCCGGAACGATGGTGCGCGCAGTCGGGAGTGATGAAACACTCACGGTGAGTGAACCTGACTTTACGGTCTGGAGTGAACCAGTGATCGCTGAAGCCGGCGTTGGGGTAATCGTGTTGTTTGAATTCTGGCCCTTTACCGTGATCCAGTAGCTTGTGCTGCCCGGAGTGGTTGAAGCCTGAATCGTGTCGTTGGTGTCGAAGTCAGTACCAAGCTTACCAATAAGCTTTACATTGGTAATACCTGGCTGGAAGGTGATGGTGTCGGTGAAGGTAATTGAACCTGAATCACCAGAACCGCTGCCATCCTTTGGACCTGCAAGAACCTTGCCGGTGCCATCAACGAGCGTGAGGTTTGTAAGATCAGCGATAGTTGCATCGGTACCTGAACTTTCGTTGATATCGATGTCAAACTTCATCTGCTGAACTGATACTGCCTCACCCTTTACATCAACAGCGATACCAGCAATAGGCTGATTGAGGGTGTTTTCTGCAATGTTTGCTGCAGGAACGCCTGAAGTCCAGTTACTTACTGTTACGAGGCCTGCGTTGATTGTTACAACAGAAGCTTCGTAGTAGTTGTCATCTGCGTTGTTGAAGTTTGAAGTGTCAGCGGTAGCTGCACTGCCTGCGAATGGAGGGAGAATGCCGTAGCGTTCTGCGCCTGAAATCCATTCTACAACGTGAATGTCTGAGCGCTTCGCAATGTCAAAGTCAACCTTGCGAGCTGCACCGCCAACGATATCACCACGAATGGTTACATCCTTTGCGGTACCTTCTGGGATAGAAATACCACCTGATGGGAATACCGTCACGTAGTATTTGCCGTCTGCGCTCAACGTAGCGTCATATGATACATCGTCAACCACAGTCTTGAGATTGGCAAGGTCACCTGATGCTGCTGATTCTGATTGGTACCAGCGGATTGACTTGACGCGAACGTCTTCAGTGCCGCCAGTGATTTTGATCGATGAGAAATTGTAACCCGTGGTTCCAACTTCTTTCGTCTGTGCAGCGCCTGGATCTACTGATCCGCGGCTCATTGAAACTGAGCCAAGGGTAAGGTTTGAGTTCAACGTGTGAATCGCCCCCTCGATTGGGTAGCTGCCATTTACAACTGCTGATGTGTTTACACCAACAACTGCAATGCTCGCTACGTTTCCTGCGTCGTCAGACAAAGTTGAATCCATGTTTGCAGCGATGGTCATCCAGCGAGTCTGTCCTGCCTTAACCGTGAAAGGTGCGGTAAGGACAACTTGTCGTGCTGAATTGAAAGTCTTTGCATCGCCAAGCTGAACACCGTTTTCATCAACGACTACGATACCAGCGAAAGGATCGGTATCTGTAGGACCGTTGAGCTGAGCGGTGATTGAATTTACTACTACATCACCGTCAGATGAAGCAGTAAAGCTTACATTGGTAAATGGCAAGCGTGCTGCGTTTGCAGGAGCAAGACCATTTACTGGCTGACTTGAAGTCTTAAAGACTGAAAGTCCTGAACCTCCCGGTACTACCGGAGGAGGAGTTGTGCCTGGAGGAGGCGTGGTGCCACCTGCCATTGAGTTATAAGCTGCGCGTGACTTTGCACCGAAGTATCCAGCTGATGGCGTGATGCCATTTGCAGCCTGCCATTTGGCTACTGCTGCCTGTGACTTCGATCCGAAAAAGGTTGATTCGCTACCAGGTGAACCTGCACCTGTTGACGAAACCATGAATCCGGCGCCGTTGAGATATTGCTGCAAGCAGCGGACGTCTTCACCTGTCACATTCAAGGTCAAGTCGCGGGTAAAACCGCAGCTGCCTACTGTGCCAGTACCTGTGCCGGTGCCACCCGTAGGTGTACCGCCTGAGAGTGACGTGCGAACGTTGTTAACCGTGGCGCTATCTGCACCAAACGATTGGAGAAGACCGATAATGTTATCGATCTGCGATTGGGTCAATGCCGCTGAAGCAGCAAGAGGAGCACCAACCAACCACGTTACAGTCGCCACACTCACTAAAACTGAGAGGGCTTTCCTCCCTGTTTTTTTGAAATTACTCATGTGGTTTCTTTCTTTTTGATAATATAATGCCCGAATTCGCTAAGTTCCTCGACCAAAGGAACACGATTTCGAGCTTCCGTTGTCAGTACTTTTTTGTAATAGGGCCCTTTGACTACCCAGCCCCGCCTCTATGTCTAGAAAGACACAGAGGCGGAGCCGGGATCAACAAAGCATTGCCCAAGCTTTGCTGATTTTTAATAGCAAGTTAAGAATGTTGAATTTCGGAATCTTCCGAACAATTAGTTATGAAGTTTTCAAAGGCCTTTCAATCAGTAAAATCTGTCGTTTCACCCTGAAGATTGCCAAAGGATACTCGAGCAAGTTTCAGAGAAAAACCCCTAAACGCCTTAAAGAAGCCAAAAAATGGCCCCTCTCAAAATGACTCAGTCAGCCAAGAACATCACTAGCATTAGTATACGTTAGGCTCGAGAGCTCATTCAATTGGAAGCGTTGTGGATAAACGCAAAATTGACGCAAATTGAGAGTCTCAACCTATGAAAAGAGTATAGGTTTTTAGACCACTAATGTCAAGAAAAATGAGCCTAAAAAGTTCTAACGAATGGTGTCACTTTTTTGTTACGAAAAATAAAGGATTTCTATAGGACATAAAGGACATAAATTTTATGTCCAATAGAAACACGTTATAAACAAACGATTTTGAGACTATCGATTTTCAGCGAAGTATCTGCGCCATCTGCGCTCACCCTCAATACGAATAGATCCGGACGATACCAATTCAATCAAATCTCGCTGTATCGTTTTATCGCTTATTTTGCCATCAAAATAAGCAACGAGATCGCCAATGCTTATCCCCCGCTCTACGGCGACCAAATGCTCCAAAATCTTTTTTTGACGGTCGGAAGGTTGAACCATTTCTCTATGTGAAGACGTTTGTGTATATTTTTTTTCTTTTGCAACAACCTCTTCTTTTGGTTTTTCCTGAACTTCTTCTTGTTTTTTTTCTGGTTCGATAAGCGTCATCTCCCCACCTCGAAAGATGCTAGATTCGATATGACGATACTCGCGTATTAAAACCTCAAAATTGATACGGGAAATATATGATATAGACGCCGCAAGCTCCAAGAGTCTGATGAGCTCGGCAAAGAGAGTTGCCATCATCTTTGATCGTGCCTCTTCTTCGGGTATTGATAGCAATTCAGGATTTTTGAGCGCCGCCTGTGAGAGGTCGAGTGAGGTGCGGCGTAAAGCCCATTTGAGAGGCTCTTCATCAGCCATGCGGTCAGTCACCCGATAGAGGGCAGCGGTCAGGCGCTCGAGAGGCTTGGTATCCATGCGGCCATACTATGAACAAACAACCCCTCCGGTCAAGGAGGGGTTGCGAGCTTCTTTATTTTTCTTCGCCTATTCTGTGGCCAACGCCTGATCAATCATTGCTTTGACTGATGGGTATGGAAGAGCACCATTTATCGGGATCGTCTTTCCGTCTTTGGTGATAATTACGCTATAAGGCGTGCCCTGGGCACCTGCTGCTGCCGCATCCTGCATCTGGTCAGATATTTTTTGTGCAAACTCACCGCCAGAGAGACAAGCTTCAAATGCCGCGCGATCAAGACCTAAGTCCTGTGCAATTTGCGGGAGAAGCGCATGATCAAGGCCATTGTTTGCGGGCGTGATCTCAAAAATCTTGTCGATATATTGCCAGAAGGCGTCATTGCCGCCAAGTTTTGCTGCACACTCAGATGCCTCAGCTTCCTTGCGTGCCTTGGGGTGGATTTGATCGAGAGGTAAATGGCGATATACCCATGCTACCCTGCCATCATTGCCATATTCATCCATGACCTGCAGCATGGTCTTGTGGAAGGTCTTACAAAACGGGCACTCAAGATCAGAATATTCGACAATTTTTACCGCAGCATCTGGGTTGCCACGAAGATGATCGTCGCCGTTTACTTCCTTTGCTGCAAAAGCACCGCCTACTGCTGCTGCCCCAGGGTTGTTGTCACCAGCGGGCGCGGGGGCAGCCGGGCCTTGGCTGTAGATGGCAAAAGCGACAAGCGCTCCTGCAGCTACAATCGCGAATGGTACGGAAAGACTCTGAGACTTGCCGGAACCCTGCGACGGTGAAGATTCATTTGTATCCATATGGGCCCATTATAGAGACCGAGTATGAAAACGCAACCCTTTTTCTTATCTCTGTTTTGCAAGAAAAACAGCAGCGAGTGTTGAAAAAGGAACCGCAAAAATGAGGCCGATACTGCTAGCCACAACACGAAGTACCTCGGTTGCAAAGAGCTCCTTGTTTAACAAGAGAAGCGGTGACGACGGTGAGATATACATCAATAGTAAAAATGGCAATGCTGTTCCCGCATAGGCAAGTGCCAATGTATTTACCAGCGCTGAAACATGGGCACGGCCCACCACCATCGCCTTTTTATAAAGAGTGCGACTCGAGAGACTCGGATTTGCGCTGGCAAGTTCAGTAACCGTAGACGCCTGCGTCGAGGTGATATCGTCAAGCACACCAAGAGTGCCAATAATAATCGCGGCGAGAAGCAAATGGGCAAAATTAATTTTCCCTTGGGTATCAAAGTTAAGATATAAACTCTCATCGGCATAAAATCCCGTCAGATTAAGAAACTCTACGCCCCACGCAGCAAGTAAGACTGTGATCAGGATGGCGCCAGCAATACCAAAAAGTGCTGCTGCCGTTTTTTTATTGATACCGTGCGTAATCAAGAGCGCTACGGTACTCGCTATAAATGCATACAAACTCGCCCACCAGATGACTGCTTCCCCTCGCGCAAGATGGGGGAAAAGAAGAAATACCAAAATCCCCAGCGTAGCTGCAAGCCCCGCAAGCGACCGTATCCCCTCCCATCCGCCAAAAAGAACAACGACAATAACAAACACTCCGAGCAAAAAGATCATCCCGCGTGTCCGGTCGGGTTCCTGGATATCAAATATTTCACGGCCGTCAGTACCCACCAGATACGAAACAAAAAGACGGTCTCCCGCTTCAAGCACCACATAATCATTTATCAAGGCGATCACCTCACCTGCGCGCGGCCCTTCGAGTAACTTGACCCGCAAATCTTGTACTGTTATAGATACTTCCGTCCCAGGAAGCTGTTCGCTTCGCTCATCTTGCACGCTGACGACACGCGCACTCCAAATACCAGCTACATGCTCTTGGAGTTCTTGAGCATGTATAGGTGATGCGATAAGCAAAAAAACAGACGCGACCACGTAGATAGAGCGAAATATCATGCTTTTACTATACCGCCTTTTTGCTACAGGCATTGCAAAGGCCATAAAACTCAAGCGAATGGCGTTCAATGCGAGCAAACTGTTTCGAGCCACGCAATACTGCGCTCGCCATCTCATCTGCGTTACATTTATGGATATCTTCCGAACGGCCACATGAAATACAAATCAAATGATGATGATCGTCATCTCGCAAAATCTCATAGTGGGCATGGGTATGGCCGAAATCAACACGGCGTACAATACGCGCATCTTCGAGCATTTTAAGCATACGATACACCGTCGCCTGATCGATATCAGGCACAGCCTCCACGATTGCCCGTGGACTTTCAGGACGCTTTGAGCGCGCAAGAAGATGCAATACCGCCATGCGGGGCTTGGTAGCTTTAAGTCCTCCCTTGCGCAACATGCCTTTAAAATCCGATATGGCTACTTTTTTATTCATGTGCTCATCGTATCACAAATGCGAATTACTTGCAAATAACTTGACGTGGGAGCCGTGCCACTATACTATAAATGCAATATTTTTGCATTTATATTGTTGCTTGGCTCAAGCTACCGGTTTGCGCGAGGCAAGAATATTTGTTCTTTAGCTGCGCGGTAATGCCTCGGCCACGCCCCAAAGAAAAGAGGATTCGGTATGGAGATCCGCAAAAATGGGCCGACGGGATGCGCCGGGTGCCCCTGCGGCTGCACGGGATGTGTCTTTGCTCTTGCGCCCGAGCCCACAGCACAAGGCGTACGCGACGTGATCCTGAACGAGGAGGACTACGGCTGCCGCTTCGGTGGTGAGCTCGTGCGACTCGATGACGGTGCCGTAGGCCTGCTCCGCGAGCAGCAGGACTTTCACGCACTCACGCCCGAAGGCCTCGCCTTCATGACAAGCGCAGAGAACCCCCTCCTCGACCTCATTGGGCCGCAGTAAGCGGCTGCACACCAACACCGGCGCGAGCGAACGCGCTCGCGCCGGCATTTTTATAACTTATGGATACTTTCATCAATATTCTCGTCTCACTCCTTGCCGTTTCCGGCATAGGTGCCCTTTGGAGTACTTTTCTACACGATTCACCACGCGCAAAGGCAACCGTCAAAAAAATATATTTTGTAGGTAGCGCACTTACCTGTCGACTCTGTAGTACCTTTTGGTTGAGCTTCTTTTTTCTTCTGGCATTCAACCCATGGGGAGATATAAACATCCCTCTACGATTGCCTTTGCCGGATATACTGGCAAATCCCGCATACTTCTTTGTCTTGTGGATGGCATTTGGCGCCCTTGCTATGCTAACAAGATTTCTCACTCAAGAACTTTTCTCAATCGGCACCTATCTTGAGAGAATCTTGCACGATAAAATTCACCCACACTAAACGCGCTCAAGCACAAAAAATGACTCGATGTGTGGTGTGCGAGGGAAAAAATTAAAGAGCTCTGCGTGTTTGATTTGGTATTTTTCTTTAAGAAGAGAAAGGTCATGCGCCTGGGTTACCGGATTGCATGAAAGATAAATAATTTTTGGGGGCAACACTTCTAAAATACGCCGTATTACCTTTGGGTGTGTGCCTGCGCGTGGCGGATCCATAATCAGTACGTGTTTACTATCAATAAGTTCGCGAGCTTTACGATCTGACACATGTACTGCATGTGCGCTACCAATCCCCTCCTGCAAGAGCGTGAATGACGCATCATCAAGCTCGACTGCCGTGAGTGTTTTTATTTTATCGGCGAGCGAAAGGCCAATGGCACCGACGCCTGAGAAAAAGTCGAGCACATCATCGCCCTCATTTATAAACTCGCGCATACGCGAGAGTGCCATCTCAAATACCGGCGGATTGATCTGAAAATAGCTCAAAATAGTCATGGGAAAACGCTTGCCCAAGATCTCCTCGTATATTTTCTCCTCCCCCACACTTGCCAAAAGCCCTTCGGGACGCGATGCGGGAGCCTCCGGCGGCGAATAAAAGACCGAAATGCCTTTTATGGCCCCGCTGAGCAATTCTTTAATTGGTGGCAACGCAACCGCTCTATCTTGTGCAAAAAGCCCTGCGAGTATTTTGCCTGCTCGATTCGCGCGTAAAATAAGTGATTTGACGGCACTCGGTGGCACCTCATGTGCATTAAGGAAACTTACGATATGCTCGAGCGCGTCGTTTATTTCTTTTTGAGCAAGTACGCAACCTGATAACGGCAAAAGCTTACGCGTATGGCGCGCGTGAAATGCGCTCGAGATCTTGCCCTCAACCTCTGCGAGTGTGAACTCCATCTTGTTGCGATACCCTACTGTCACGTCATCCGTAACTATCGTCAGCTCGGGCAATTCGATACCCACACTCGCAAAAAGATCTTGCGCCATTTTTTTCTTCCAAAAAAGTTCTTGATCGTAGCGAATTACCTGCCACGCCGAGCATGAAAGGTAATGATCTTCTTGTGGCGCTTGTCGGTACGGCGAGAGTTTTGTGACACGCAAAAGCCGCCCAATACGCTCGCCTTTTTTACGTCCTATGATTTCTACCTCAACCATCTCGCCCGGCAATGCGCCAAAAACACGCACGATCTTGCCATGTGCGCGTCCAACCCCTGCCCCATCAAAACCAAAAGAATCAATGGGGAAAATTATCTGTTCACCATTTTGCATAAGTGCCCCCAGTCAACAACCAAAAACCGAGAAACGCAAGGTTTCTCGGTTTTGATTTTTACTTTCTATACTTTTTCGTTCGCTTTTTACCCTTGAGCTTTGAGAGCGTCTGACGCTTGATCTCAAGGCGCTTTTTGGTCTTGTGCGAGTGGTTTGATTTTTTGTGAGCTTTAAGCCCAGCTGCTCGTTTTGCCATATGATTATTTTTATTAGTAAATAATATTCTTCTCTTGTTCCGGGTCAGGGACTCGAACCCCAATTCCATGCTCCAGAGGCATGTGTCCTGCCATTAGACGAACCCGGAAAGTGCCGGGGGCACTTTCCGCAGTCGCCCTCGGCATGAAATACCGACATATCATGGCGACTGACACAAAAAATGTACACCCTTCAGTCCGATCTTTATATCACATCTTTATTTTTTTGTCGCTCCTTATTATACTGCTCTTGGAGGTACCGATCATGTGTTACGGAGAACCAAGCTTCGGGGAAGCAGCTTGGCAATACTCGCGTGAAGCAAGAAGCTATCCCGAGCCAGCGCCGATGCCACGGCATCACACACCTCAGCCACCACCAGCAAAACCCACTCCTATCATCTGCGGTGGATGTGGAGATGCAGATCTTGATCTGCATAGATGCCGCAACGGCACCAAGGGTCATGACTGGTCTTGTTCATGCCGATGCACACCATTCTAACCCCACCCAAGACAATCGGCGTGGGTGTTTTTTATAATATTACCCTCTATCTGCAGTAATAAGAGCCTCCAGGGAAAATAGCGAAGGGTGCATTGCTGATTACCGTCTCAGTCTGCCCACCTATTTCCCTCGATATTTTTACTCGGTATATCCCCGGATTCAATTTGACCCCAGGGATATTCCCGGAACCACCCCATCCTGGCGCCCCAACATTTGACAAGTCTATATTTTTAACAAATATTTCTTCCTTGCTTACTTCATTGATAAAAAATAGCCTTGCTGTCTTACTCTCAAGATCCATTTTTGCATCAAAGGATGCGTAAACCGGATAGAGCCCACACACTAGACCCCCGTCCCTCAGACCATTGATACTCATGCTTGAAGATCGAGATGTATTACTTGGGGCGATGATACTAAAATGTGGGCCTTCTACCGTTTGATTATCAAATGACAAGACGATTGAGTATCCATTGAGTCCCGCTTTCGGATAATGGCTCATATCTTGAGGAAATTCTAAAGTTACTTGTCGTTGTTTTAATAAAATATCTTTAGCAATTGGATAAAGGCTGGAGCCTCCCTTTAAATACACAGTTGCACGAGTGGCGTCATCAATACCGGCGGGAACATTCCAAGAAATTGCCCATGCTACCGAACCCGCAACAAATACCTCACCTCCTTCCGGAGGTTTTTGAAACACAACTGCGACTGGGTTTATAATTTTGAATGCATCACTATACGCTACAGAATTATTCATTTGTATAACCACCGTATACTCCCCGTTCGATGAAAATGGCAGCTTTGATAAAGAAGGTATAGTCCAGTTATAAAAACCTACTCTAGTGTTGTTGTTTTTTAATGGCACTTTTTCAGCTATAGTAATCGATTCTGTACTCCCTTTGATTAAAATTTTCACATCCGCGATATCCGTAACAGACTCACCCACATTCCACTCAATGGACTGGGTACGACCAACATACAACGTAGTATGGCGATCTGGATACGTTATCTGAATATCTAATTTTTTGTTTGGTGCTGCAGAAGGATTAGCTAAAACCGGAGCGGTAATCGTACTAGGAGGAATATTGCCGACAACTGGAGCTGCTTTGCCAGATCCAAAAACTTCATTGAGCTTTGCTCGCGTTCGCTTCCCAATGAATCCATAGCCAGTACTCACGGGATCTCCTTTATTCACGATTCCATATTTTGCCTGGAATCGTTGTACGGCCTTTTCCGTAAGCGTACCAAAATAACCTGAGACGATACCTTCTGGATAGATCGATGAGTCTGTCTTGAGTATTTTTTGCAACTCCACTACTTCAGCGCCCGATGAACCCTTCTGCAGGGACCGCGTGAATGTATATGCCTGCACCACATGCGGCACGAGCATGGCGACGGCCACCATATAACCCATTTTTGTTATCTTCAACACGGTTGATTTTTTATAATAATGACAAAGGGTGGATTTAAATCTTCAAATACCTACGCGTGGCAACAAAGCTCGAGAATACGCCGATGGTGATACCCACAAGAAAGAGCGCAAAGAAAAAGAGAAACAGGTTTTGCGTATAGAATGAAAAGAGATCGAGCCCGCCGAAAAACTCGCGCGCGCGCGGGCCCATCCACAATGTCACGGGCCAAAAAATCAACATTGATATGATCGATGCGAAAAATCCATGCACCGCACCCTCTACCAAAAAGGGTCCGCGTACATACCAGGTGGAGGCGCCAACAAGACGCATAATGCTAATCTCTTCGCGTGAAGTATAGATCGCAAGACGAATAGTATTGAATGCTACCAAAAACGCCACAAACCCGAGTACCGCCGTCACCCCAAAACCCACACGACGCGAAAGGGAAAGAACCGCTTCGAGACGACGAAAGAGCGCTTCGTTTTGACGATAGTCAACCTTGTCGAGAGAATCAAAACCCCCGTTTTCTAAAAATCGCACGATTGACTCATAGTTTTGCTGCTCAGATGCACGAATACGCAGCACCGCCCCCAAAGGATTTTCTCCCAACTCATCGAGTGCACTTGATATCAGTGCGTTATCTTTATGACGTTCTTTAAAAATTGCGAGTGCCTCGTCTTGCGAGATATACGTTATCTCGCGCACCTCAGGAAGCGCTTGTAAGAGCCCGCGGATGCGAAAAATCTCGTCTTCCGGTGCATCTTGTTTAAAATACGTACTCACATCTACTTTCTGCTCAACTTCGGCAAGAGTAGCATTGAGCAATACTTGGAACATGATGAGCGATCCTGCCATGAGGATTGCGAGTACCATCACCAAAATAGTCGCGACTGACACCCAGCCATTGCGCCAAAAGTTTATAAATGCGTTGCGTATGACTCGTTTGAAACTGGTGCCTACCATAGCTAGAGTATATAACGCCCGCGCTTCTCATCGCGGACAATCTTACCATCTTCAAGCGTAATCACACGCTTGCCGATGGTATCAATAATATCTTTGTCGTGAGTTGCCAAAATAACAGTAGTGCCAAGCTCATTGATTTTGCCCAAAAGCCGGATAATCTCCCACGTATTGAGCGGGTCAAGATTGCCAGTTGGTTCGTCAGCGATCACCACCTCGGGGCGGTTAACGAGTGCGCGCGCGATAGCCACACGCTGCTGCTGACCGCCAGAGAGCTCGTGCGGGAAAAAATCCATCTTGTCAGAAAGACCCACGAGGTCAAGTACGTGAGGCACGTCAGCTGCAATCTCATCATCCTCTCTACCTGAAGCTTCCAATGCAAACGCTACGTTTTCATATGCAGTCTTTTGCGGGAGCAGGCGAAAATCTTGAAACACGGTGCCAATTTTTCTACGTACAAAAGGAATCTCTGAGCGTGAAAGATTATGAACATCAAGTGATTGAAAATATATCGAACCGGCCGATGGGCGCTCTTCTGCTAAAAGCAATTTGATGAGGGTTGATTTGCCAGATCCTGACTGCCCCACCACCGAGACAAATTCTTGGGGTTCTACCGTAAATGAAACACCCTCGATAGCTATCGAGTTGCCGCCGTAGATTTTTGATACGTTATCGAAGTAAATCATGTTCTATAAACAAATCGAGATCGCCATCCAAAACAGCATCTACCTGCGAAGATTCGGCGCCCGTGCGATGATCTTTAACCATCTGATAGGGATGTACCACATAGGAGCGAATTTGACTCCCCCATTCAATCTTTGTTGGAATTTCACCCTTGAGTCCGTCGATTTCTTTGCGGCGCGACTCTTCCCGTATTGTATACAATTTTGCGCGCAAAATCGAGAGGGCGATGTCACGGTTTGCTGCCTGCCCTCGTTCGGAATCCACATGTACCTGTATGCCCGAGGGCTTGTGCACGATGCGTACCGCAGTCGAGCGTTTGTTTACATTTTGCCCACCAGGACCCGATGAGCGTGCAAATGAGATATCAAGATCATCTTCACGAATCTCAACATCAGCAGTCTTAGGTAGTACCGGCAAAACCTCTAAGTAGGCAAAACTTGTATGCCGCAATTTTTTCGAAGAAAAAGGTGAAATGCGCACGAGCCGGTGTACACCCATCTCGCCCTTTAAAAGTCCGTACGCAAACGATCCTTCAACGCGAAAAGTCGCATTTTTGATGCCATCGTGTTCATTTTTATGTAAATGAAGCACCGTGACCGCCCAACCCTTTCCTTCTGCAAACCGCGTATACATACGAAACATAATCCGCGCCCAGTCTTCGGCATCATCACCTCCGGCACCCGCGACGATAGAAAGAATAGCACCCGCTTTATCATAAGGCCCAGAAAGAAGAGCTGCACGCTGAGCTTTGCCGAAACGACGCTCAAGTTCTGCGACGTCGGTCGAGAAATCTTTTTCTTCACCCGCCATCTCCGAGAGTTCTGCGAGCGCACCGATATCGCCCAATAGGTCTTCCCAATCAGTAACTTCACCTTTGAGTACACTTATTTGCTCGCCTACCTCGCGGGCGCGATCGCGATCCTCCCAAAACTTTTCGTGTTGAGATTCGGCTTCGAGTCGGAGTAGCTCTTCTCTTTTCGCGCGCAGGTCAAAGGCGGTCCGCCGTTTCGCGGACCTTGGCGTGCAATGCATCTATGCGTTTTGCTACATCACTCACGCGCTCACCATAGCACGAAAACTGCCCCCACGCTATACTGCTCGCATGAAAACATGGCTACAACGAATCGCTTTTATGATTGGTATTGTGCTCCTTACCACTATCTTTCATGTGGCTCTTACACCGCGAATACCGGATGCTGACAGCCTTTACCATATACGCCATGCATGGCTCTACGGCACACAGGGTTTTGGCGCACATTCATTTCCCTGGATGCATTTCTCCGCCATCAGCACATATAACGCCGACCTCTGGTATGGATTTCACCTCCTTCTTGTACCTTTTACATACACACAAAACCTCCTCTCGGGACTTGAGCTTAGTGGCATTTTTCTAACATCACTCCTTCTCATTATTTTTGGCTTCTTACTCGAACGCCACCGGGTGCGTCTGCCCTATCTTTGGCCTTTTGTACTCTTTTTTATTGTACCCAATGTGCTCTTTTATTTTTTGATGGTACGCCCGCATATTCTCTCGCTTGTAGGCGGTCTTGTACTCCTCTCAGGACTTGTGCGGCGCCAAACGATACTCGCGCTGCTTGCAGGTCTTGCTATCACTTTTTTTCATCTCAGTTATTTCTGGTTTGGCCCCCTTATCGTTGGAGCTTACCTTTGTACTCAGTATGCGATGCGCTTGCGTGTATGGCGCACAAAAGATACAAATATCAGCATTTCATGGCTCACCGTTGCAGCAAGTCTTACGGGTATTATTGTCGGGATATTATTGCGCCCTGAGTTTGGTGCGGGACTCACACTCGCCTACATACAAATAGTACAGCTCTTTATAGAAAAATTACGCAATACCCCTCTTGTCTTCGGCATCGAACTTTCCCCAATGAGCATTGCGGATCTTTTTCGCACTTCGTTTTTATTTTTAATACTGTGGACAGGGAGTGTGTGGGCTACGGTGCGCACCATATCCGACTTTCCTGATCGCAAACATCAAGAAAAACATAAGACGGAAATGGGTCTAATTGGCACAAGCGCCGTACTCTCTTTGCTCTTTTTCCTCTTCACCATTACCGTAGCAATAAGATTTTTTGTACCATGGATCGCTTTTGGCACGATTGTCATTGCAAGCGCCTATAGCAAACTTACTACAGAGAAAAAATATCGTAGAACTGGCGCGGTACTTGTGTGTATGATGTTCATCTTTATGGTGCCCTTTGCGCTTTGGCGGCACAGTCTCAATACGCAGTACGTAGCACACGACCCCAACGCATTGGCAAAAGCAAGCTTGTGGCTGCAAGAAAACTCACGCGAGGGTGATATTGTTTTTCACCTACATTGGGACGAATTTGCTGAACTTTTTTTCCACAATCAAAAAAATTACTACATAGGCGGTATGGATCCCATATTTCAATTCGCCTATAACCCCGAACTCTATTGGAAATTTCACTATCTTTCAATCAATGCGACGACCGAAAAAACCTGCGGACTCTATCCATGTCGAGAATCACAGCTTGTCGATACGTATGATGTGCTTACCAAAGATTTTAATGCTTCTTATATCCTTGTCGAGCAAGCACGCAACCCAACCATGTTTGCATATCTTTCGAGAGATATGCGCTACGAACGTGTATATGCAGATACAAATGCTATTGTTTTCTCTATCAAGAAATAATCTTTGAGCCACCTCCCGGATTCGATTTCCCCCACGCAAATCCCGCGGAATGCCCCCGGCATTCCGTTCGAATCCGGAATTGGCTTTTAATATAAAATTACTTTGAGCCACCTCCCGGATTCGAACCGGGGACCTTTGCTTTACGAAAGCACTGCTCTACCGACTGAGCTAAGGTGGCTGGTGCGGGCAGGGAGAATCGAACTCCCATCTATTGCTTGGGAAGCAATCATTTTGCCACTAAACTATGCCCGCGTATGATACCCTCTACTCTGCCAAAAGTGAAGTCACCAAGCAACTCCAACCCACCCAAGCATATTCTTCCACCACGATCTGCGAGTATTATCGGTTGTAGTCGCCTGCCCCTTATCATCCTCTACAATAACAACCACGTGCTCGTCCGGTTTTTGTAAATTAAGGCGACCTCTTGCCTCCATCTCAAGGCCTTCACCCGACTTAAGCTTGGCTATACGCTCTTCGAGCTCTGTAATCTCCTGCTTGCGCCCGGCAATCGACTCGTCTACCGCAGTTGTTTCTCGAAAAGCAGTGCGCGCCTGAAAAAAAACAAATACGGTGCGTGTTATGGAAAGAACAGCGAATATAAGTGCCAGCACCAACCCCGCTCGCCAAAGCCATGATGTCTGATTTCTTTTTCTTCCTTGCATACGGCGCATACCTTTGTATAATATCGTGTAATGCAAAGAAAGCGAAAACAAAAGATTGTAAAAACCATCTGGACAGTAGTCGCTCTGTTTGTTGCGGCAAGTATGCTCCTCTTTTTGGTGCCCCCTGACGTACTTTTCTAGATATCTACATCTTGAGAAGCTTGAGGTACGTCTCGGGCTCGATTGCCACACGTCCTTCTGCTTGAAGGCGTTTTTTGCCTTCTTTCTGCTTTTTCCAGAGCTTCATTTTACGGCTGCGATCGCCGCCGTACAAATACCCCGTGACATCTTTGCGCATCGCACTGATCGATGCTGACGCCACAATGCGCCCCTCAATCTCACCCTGCACTTTGACAACAAAGAGCTCTTGGGGAAGGGCTGCTTTGACCTTATCGACAATGCGCCGCGCCTCGCGCTCGCCCGCATCAGTACGCACTACACGCGAAAGAGCTTCTACCCGATCACCCGAAACAACAATATCAATACGCACAAGATCTGCCGGCCGCCAACTATCTTCTTCATAATGAAATGAAGCATATCCTTTGGTAGCTGACTTGAGTGAATCAAAAAACCCACTGATCATCTGGCGTAGCGGTAAACGCGCATCGAGTGTGAGGCGGCGGGTTGTGCCAACCTTCATATCACCCACCAATCCTTCGAATGCCTCTACCGTACGCACCACGTCCTGCAGATAATCCGGAGGCGTGATGATCTCAAGTTTCATCCAAAGCTCTTCTACCTTGTCGCGCTCATGGCGTTTGGGAAAAAGCGCTGCATTGGAAACTTGCTCCTGTTTATCACTCTTCCAGACGCGATACGTCACTGATGGATGTGTCACCACAAAATCAAGATTAAATTCTCTACGCAATCGCTCAGCTGTCACTTCAAGATGCAAAGTACCCAAAAATCCGCACTCGTACCCACGCCCGAGCACCATGCTCGATTTTTCTTCAAACGCAAGCGACGAATCATTGAGCTTAAGCTTTGAGAGCGCGTCGCCAAGTGCGAAAAAGTCTCCTTGGTCGGTTGGGAAAAAAGTAGCCCATACCACTGGTCTTGGTTCCAAGTATCCAGGCAAGGCTTCTGCGCCCAATACTTTTTGCTTCATTTCGATAATCGTATCGCCCACACGCACCTCGCCGGGTTCTTTAATGCCAGTCACCACGTACCCTACCTCGCCCGCTACCAGCTTATCTTTTGCTTTCATGGTTGGCGTAAAATATCCAACTTCTTTCGCTACAAATTGTTTGCCGCGTGCGAAAAGATACAGCGAATCGCCTGTTTTTAATTCTCCGTCCATCACACGAACTGATGCAATAATGCCCTTGTGACTTTCAAAAAAAGAATCGAACACGAGTGCGCGTAAATATTTTTCTTTGCTTTGCGGCGGTGGTACATGCTCGATAAGCCCCCTTATAAGTTCGGGTACACCAACACCGTCTTTAGCGGATACCTTAAAGACTTCTTCTGGTTGAAACCCACCAAGCTCACAAAGCTCTGCGATAACCGCCTGTGGGTTTGCATGTGGCAGATCAATCTTGTTGACCACCGGCACAAAAGTGAGACCCAGTTTTTTTGCTACAAAAAAATGTGAAAGGGTTTGTGCCTCAATACCCTGAGTTGCATCTACCAACAAGAGCGCGCCCTCGCAACACAATAGCGCACGCGATACTTCATATGAAAAATCAACATGGCCGGGCGTATCGATAAGATTAACCACATAGCCACTCGTCTCCATCCGTACCGGCTGCATTTTGATCGTGATTCCCCGCTCACGCTCAAGATCCATCGAATCGAGCACTTGCTCTTTCATCTTGCGTTTCTCTACCGTACCCGTGTACTCCAAAAAACGATCGGCAAGAGTTGACTTGCCGTGATCGATGTGTGCGATAATCGAAAAATTACGTATGTGCCCGAGGTCCATGTGAGGGCATCATAGTATATTCAGCGCTGAAAATCTACTCTTGATTCAATGCGCTCAACAATTGATTGTCGGCGTTACTGTCGTCGTGTATGCACATGATGCACCCGCGTCACCAGTGCCTACCAAAATCGCACCCGTTGCCGGATAACGAACCTTTTGGCCATCAGAACGCGTTGCTTCGAAAACAACCGGCGTACACCCGTTGCCCGTAAACGCACGATTTACCGAATAGGTGCCGTGCGCTGCATTGCCAGTCTTCAGAGTTAAATTCACGCATGAGGTACCTACAAGAGCCTTTACCTGTGGCGTGCCGCCGTTGTAATGATAGTAATTTACCATCAAAACACGCGATTGAGTTCCTCCAAGCCTCGGAAGGATCGTACCGCCAGGCAGCGTAGGATACGAAGTCAGTGCAGGCAATGAGCGCGTACCAAAATCTTCTGTACCGTATTCAATGAGGCCAAAATTACTTTCACCCAATGCGATGCCCGCTCCAAAGTCAACGAGACCGCCCGAAAGAATATGCGCACGATGCCCCGCACTATTCATCCAATCACGATGCATATACTCGGGGATTCCTCCGACAGTAATAATATTTTCTGCGAGTGCAGTCCAACCAGGATAATATGCTTGAATACGTTTCCACCATGTCTGTCCGTTACATGAATTATGTTGATAGCAATTGTTCTCTGCCATATCAACACTATGAGCCCGCGCGGCACGCGCAAGCTCGTCACTCCATCTGAGTGGTGGGACAATAGGGTTTGTATATCCAAAAGCTGCAGGATTGGAACGCGCTTCATTCGCCAAAACAAGCAGCGCTATTTCTTCGTTGGTATGCCCACTTTGTGTTGCTGGTGGAGGTGGAGGAGGATTCGGTGCTGGCGGGGGCGGAGGTGGCGGTGGCGGCGTTTGTGGAAAACCACATTGACCAAGTATAGCGGTACGCGTATCAATATTTATTCGCCCATAATTAATAGTCCCCTTCGCTCCTACTACATATTTATCTTGAAAATTTTTGACAGTGGCAAAGGTAGCATCACCAAAGTAACCAGTTACAAAATCGTTTTTGTCTCTGATACGATCAATGCGCCAACCATATCTTCCTTTGTATTGCCAAAGAAAATCCTGCAATGCGGTGACTTGCCCGCGTGTTCTGATGATTTTTGGATTTCTCGTAACAATCGTATCGCCATCCCCTTTTTTCAGATCATTCGTTATTGAAGGAGTTGGGCACACAATAGCTGTCTGCCCCAACACAAACGATGGAATCGACAAAGCCGACAATACTATGACGAGGATCGAGACGAACCTTATTCTGGAGTCTTTCATATATATACTCATACCTTAAGAGTCGAAGATAAAGCGTCTCTCTGCAACACCTCCTTGTTGATAAACTAAAATACTACAGATGCTCAGTCTCAGGCTGCAGGACCTCACGACGAGAAAAGCGCCCTAAAAGAGCTTTTTTGATTTCAGCGTATTCAGATAACTCCATGCGTTCACAAAGTACAACGCCAATCGCCAGAGAAACAACCCCTGCGAGTGTGGCGTGTGCAAAAACGGCAAGCGTAGTCTCAAGAGGAAACGTGTCAGCAAAAAAAGAAAGAGTTACGTAGCCTGCAAGTGCCATTGCAAGCGCTACACCGACGATGCGTCGCACCGAAAGACCTAGAGCTCGACGTGTTGTTTTGCCATCAAGCCGGAAGATGCTGCGCAAAAGTAAAACAGCATTGACGAGCGATCCGACAGTATACGCGAGAGGCAAAGCTAAAAATTCCGTACTGGCAGTAGGAATATCTTCAATGCGAATATGAAGCACCCACGCAAAAAGCTTTCGCATCAGTATACTTTCTTTCATAACAAAGACTCCAAAAAATGCGACTGCCATTGTTACGAGAAATGCAATAATATTGTAAACGATAGGCTCGCGTATTTTACCAAGAGCATAATACGCGCGTACCGCAAGAGTAACAACACTCTGCGTCACAATAGCAAATGAAAAGAGAAAAAGACTAGCAATCGTAAGATGGGTATCAACCCATGCGAAAGCTCCCGTACCAAGAATGAGACGTACGATATGCGCACGAAATACAATAAACAGCATCATAATCGGCACTGTCCAAAAAAGTATGTGCCGCAAAGCATTGGTAAATTGCCTAAAAAAAAGATCTTTTTCGTCCTTGAGTGCGAGCTCTGCCATAGTTGGAAACGCAGCGATACTATATGAAAGCCCGATGATAGTTAGTGGCAAAGTAAAAAGATTATTAGAAAGATTAAGGATCGCAATAGCGCCAGCGCTTAAGGTTGAAGCAATTGCCGTCAAAATAAGATACGAAAACTGACTCAGTGAGAGTGCGAATGCGCGAGGAAACGAGTACGAAATAATATCAAACGGATGCGTAGAAAGCTTGATGCGAGGACGTGGGAAAGCATGGATAAGAAATAACGTGGGCATTTGAACTAAAAGATGCAAAAAAGCACCGAGCACGACACCCCACGCGAGCCCTGCCGGCCCCCACTGCGGCAAGAAAACAAGTACGCCGAGAATAATACCGAGATTATAAAAGATAGGCGCAACAGCATACGCAAAAAATCGCTTTGAAGATTGCACGACTCCTGAAACCAAACTTGAGAGACCCAAAAAGAGTGGGGAAAGCAACATGACACGCGCCAAGAGAACAGTTGAGGCGACCTCAGACGCAGAAAAACCTGGTACCGTAAACGGTAAAATCTTCGGGAGTAAAAAATACATCGCCAAAATTACAAGGAGTATCAGGCTGGTAAAAATTGTCGCAAGTGAATCAAAAAATTCCTGTGCTTTTTTTGGTGACTCCTCTTGGCGCGCAATAAAGAGCGGGATAAAGGCGGTCGATGCAATAAAAAAAAGTGAGAGAGAAAATAATATATCGGGGATGCGAAATGCCGCATAATATACATCGAGCGCGCGAGAAGCGCCAAACTCGGCTGCCAAAAACCGATCACGCAATAATCCCAAAATACCATTGAAAATACTCGTCAAAGCAAGCAGGAGTGCCGTTTGATGCACTCCTGTTGCCTCCATTTTGAAAAAACGTGAAGGTGTCACTCCTCTATCTTATCTGTTCTTCCTCCGGAAGTGGAGCCTCTTTTCGTTTTTCTGGCGGCGGCTCGCCCAATACGTCTGCCGCTTTTTTACCTGTGCGAAGCGCCTCGATGATACGCCCTACCTCTGCATTATCAGGATTGAGCGCGGCAATTGACTCAAATTCTTTGAGAGCTTCTATTGTATTGCCTTTGCGATCATAAATAAGCCCCAAGAAATAGCGAGCGTTTGAATAATTTGGTGAGAGGCGTACAACCTCACCGAGTATTCGCTCGGCCGCATCAAAATTCTCTTTTTGGTAATAGAGGAATCCGAGCTGGAAAAGTGCGCCGACATTGTCCGGCGCGAGTATGACAGCCGCCTCACCGCGCCCTATCGCTTCGTCGAGCTGGCCTCTGTCAAGATACAGGCGCGAGAGCGTAAAATGTGCCTGCGCATAATCTTGCTTGAGATTGGTTGCGTCACTTAAATAACCAATCGCTTTATCTTGGTACTCGCCAGCAATTTTACGAGAAGAAGATCCCCCGCCACGCAAAATAGTGATGTCGGAAAGCGCCAAATAGGTGCGTGCCAAATCTACATGTATCGACGGATCATTAGGACTCAGGCTGATAGCTGTCTCATAGTTTTCTATGGCAGCCTTTGAAGTACTTTCTTCAAATGGAATCGCGAGCTCATAGATTTGCCCCAACATACGATAATTAAGTGCGTCTTTCTTGCCATAGTCACGAGCAAGCTCAGCTGCTGTGCGACCAGCATTATAAGCGATGCGGAATTCTTCGAACTGTTTTTCTCGCTCGGCACTTTCTTGATTGAGAATACGCGTCATTTTTACATATTGGAGCTGAGCTGCTGTTCGATAGTAACGATCTTGGTAGCGATCAAGCTCGATGGCGTTTCGTATGTTATTCATGGCCGTATTGACAGCTCCCTCGCGATTGAAAACATCAACACCTCGCGCAAATGCTACAGAGCCGAGATATCGTACCGTCTGGAAATAAATACCCGCGACACTCGAGACCAACGCAAAGATAAGAATGAGCGAGAAGATGAAGCCACGCTCTTTTGTCTCAAAAAGGCTGATGCTACCAGCGGAGATAACTCCTACATCTCTGAGGGCTGCGTAGAACAGCCCGAGAAAAACAAAAGTGAGGAGAACCAGGGCGCCGGAGAGCGGGTATAAAAACCACATCAACACAAGATACAGAGATGCCGCAAACGTTCCGCGAACATAAACGCTCTCGGGTCCCGTCATGCGCGAGAGTGCATGCACGCCATTGGCAAGAAACAATCCGATAAGCACGGCGAATGCGATAGTACCCAAGATGCCTCCTTCAAGAACAAGTTGGAGAAACGTACTAAAGCCCGAAGTGAACCGCGTCTGCCAAAATATTGTCGTGTTCACTGCCGGATCTTTAAACTTGTCCCACAGAAAACCAAACGTATTTGGCCCGGTGCCGAGAATGGGCGATTCCGCAAGACCCTTTTTAGTAATCTCAACCGTATTGCTAAATGCAGGAATTACTTCTTGAGTCTTACCGAAATTGTCAGCGCCTTCAAACAAGCTTGCGAGCGTGCCGGTCAGTAAAACAAAAAGAACAGAGAGAATGAGAAGCACGAGAGCGAGCCCGAAAAGCGGCGTTTTCTGTTCGCGATGAGAAAGCGAGAGCGCTACAAAAAATAGCGCGACAATACCCAAGACAACCCACGTGGTGGGGAAATTAGCAAAAAACATACCGAGCACAGCACAACCGAGAGCCGCATATGACGCCCAAAAGCGCAGACCAACAAATGGTAGAAAGAGCGCTACACTCAAACCAAAGAAAGTAGAGAGGGCGTTCCAAGAACCAAAGAGATTAAAAGAACGAGCTTGAGCAAACTCCCACGAAAATACATCTATTCCTCCGACACTCTGAACAAAGAAAAAGAGTGTTTGCACAACGACAGCAACAGCAAACAAAAGAAGTGCACGATGCACGTGGCGGATATCACGAAGTGCGAGTGGCGAGACAAAAAGCGCAATGGTAGCGACAACAATCTGTATCCAGCCAAGTGACTCACTCCCAACCCCCCAAAGGGATTGAATGGGACTTGAGGAAAATAATGCCGCCACTGTCCATACCGCTATAAAGGCGATTGCAGCCCAGAAAAATCGTGCACGCGGAAACCGGATGACACCCTCTTGCAACATACCTCCTATAAGAAGCATGAGGGAAGTTGAGAGTGTTATGCCTGCGAGAAACGATTTATTGATCTCGATGGGACTAATCGTGCCTGGCAAGAACCAAAGAGGAAATAAGAGGAGAAAGGCGTAAAATACCCATCTTCCTATCTTTGATAGGATCGACTCCTCCCCATCAAGACCATCGCTGCTGACATCAATATCATCCGATACGATATCGCTTTCGTAGATATCCATTGATTTGCTGTTCATATGACCTATACTAGTCGCAACAGAATACGATAAGCAAGCTGTGGACAGAGGAAACCTGCAACAACACATCAAAAGAAAAGTATCAAGATCTATTAAAACCTTCATCAAGCTTATTCAACCATGGAGCAACGCTACTACACTATAAAACAAGCCGCCGCAGTTTTGGGTGTGAGCGCGCTCACACTGCGCAACTGGGACAAGAACGGCAAGCTTATCGCCTATCGCCATCCTATGAATAATTATCGCGTGTACAAAAAAGATGATCTCGATGAACTCATGAAAAACATCGAGACAAGCCCACGCAAATCTCGCAAACTCCGCGTAAGTCTCGAGGAAGAGTAGAAAACAAAAAATCCCCTTGCGGGGATTTTTTGTTTTGAGATACGTCCGTAAGCCGGGTTCTGTTTTATGTAATCATCTATCTGGGCTTTGGGTTACCCACAAAGCTCGAGCCTCCACAAAATGCTTTCACATAGTACGGGAGTTGCACCGGGCAAGTGTTTTCCTCCGCGCGCAGTTGCCTACGCACGCTGTGGTCTCTTACACCACTCTTTTCACCCTTACCTCTCGCCCCTTTCGGGGCGAAGCTCGTCTCGTTGTGCGAGACGGCCTTCAACTCAAAAACCTTTAGGGTTTTTGAAATGACGATCGGCGGTATGGTCTCTGTGGCACTATCTCGTACCAAGAAAAAATTCTTGGATGGATGGCCGTTAGCCATTGCCACTTTATCAAAGAAAAAATCTTTGAAATGGTGCCCGGACTTTCCTCCCCGCTTCAGCGGGGCGATTACTCAACGTATCTATTTCGCATTGTAGCAGATTTTCAGAAAAAATCAAGCTCAATATTCTATTCCACGTCGTGCTTTTTTGCCTTCATAAAATGGGTGCTTTACGTCTTGCACTTCTGATACTAAATCTGCCTGATCGATGAATATTTTTTTCGCTCCCCTACCAGTAAATATCAGGTCAATTTTTTTCTCACGTGCAGTATCGAGAAGACGCATTGCATCATCATCTGCAATCAAGTTGAGATCAAGCGCATTATTGATCTCGTCAGCAATCACAATATGCCACGCGCCCGACTCTGTCTCATGCGCAAGTTCTGCGAGCGCTTCTCGAGCAGCCTCTTCATGTGCTTCGCGTGGGAGTGTATCATTTAAAATCCCCACAAAACCCTTGCCGCGTTTTCGTAGTTCAAAATCTGGAGCAAGTCTTTTATATGCCTCATCTTCACCTGACGGCCATGGGCCTTTGATAAATTGAACCATCAACACACGCTTACCATCACCCACTGCGCGCAGTGCCTGCCCTAAGGCAGCTGTGGTCTTTCCTTTGCCATCACCCGTGAAAATATAAAACATAATCTATTTGTAACAGTTTGCATAAAAGAAATAAAATATTGTTTTTTATGTTTCTGCCTGAGAAATCTCGAGTTTAGAAGAAAGAGCTTGGGCACATAAAAAATAATATTTTGTTTCTTGCTTGTAGAACACAAAACCCCCTCGCCGAAGCGTGGGGGTTTTGTGCCCTTATCTCAAAATTGAAAAATACTTTCTATCATCCACAGGAACCTACATTCGCTCCGCATGACCTACAAGTGTAACAGGAACCAGTGCGCACCATAATTGCGCCACAACGGCATGCAGGAGCATCAAGGTAGGAGGAAACAGTCATCTTTTCTACTCGTACGATTTCGGTATTTTGTACAGTCACCTCGGTGTGCGAAGAATCAGTCGTCTGTTCTGCGGCAGGTGTCATCGATTCGGCATAAATACCCAAGCTGTGCTGATCGTCAGTGCTCAAGAATTTGAGTGCGAGGAATTTGGCAAGATAATCAAGAATTGATTTAGCAACGGGTACATCGGGATTTTCAGTAAAACCAGCTGGCTCAAACCGCGCGTGAACAAATTTGCGTACGATTGTCTCTACCGGCACACCATATTGGAGTGATACTGACATAAGTACACCAATCGAATCGAGAAGACCGGAAATAGTACTGCCTTCTTTTGCCATGCGGATAAATACTTCGCCAAGCGTACCGTCTGGATAGAGTCCGTAGTGCAAATATCCTTCGTGACCCATGACTGAAAACTTGTGACGATACGAGATGACATCAGCTGGCAACGGGCGACGCGTGAGGCGCTCTGTAGCTACCTGGTCTTCATTGGATCCTTTGGTGCGGCCCGTGTTGAGAGGTTGTGCGCCTTTTGATCCATCACGGTAAACGGCGACTGCCTTCAAGCCAAGTTTCCAGCTATCGATATAGACACTCATGATATCTTCTACAGTCGCTGACGACGGAAGATTTACTGTCTTAGAAATCGCGCCCGAGATAAATGGTTGTGCGGCCGCCATCATACGAATATGGCCCATATAATGAATCGAGCGAATACCGCCCGGTGCATTGGTCGCGCAATCAAATACCGCCAAGTGCTCATCTTTGATGTGAGGTGCGCCTTCAATACGGTCGTTTTCTTCTATATAGTGGACGATCTCGCTTACTTCTTCGGCGCTATAACCGAGATTCGAAAGAGCATGTGGGAGTGTGCGATTAACAATCTTGAGAAAACCTCCGCCTACCATCTTCTTATATTTAATGAGAGAGAAGTCAGGTTCAACACCGGTAGTATCGCAATCCATCATAAAGGCAATAGTGCCGGTAGGCGCCAAAACGGAAGCTTGCGAATTGCGAATACCATGCTTTTCAGTACGCTCAACCGCTTTGTCCCAGGCCTCATAGGCAGCGTCCAAAAGGTCCTTTTGCACGTAGCTCGCATCAATATGGTCTACTTCATTGCGGTGCATGCGAAGTACCTTCTGCATAGGCTTTTTGTTGGTCTGATAGCCTGCAAACGGCCCTACACGCTCTGCTACATAGGTAGAAGCAAGATATGCCTCCCCTGTCATGAGTGCTGTGATAGCCCCTGCCCATGCGCGTCCTTCATATGAATCGTAGGGTAACCCTTTGTACATGAGCATAGCGCCGAGATTTGCGTATCCAAGACCGAGCTCGCGGAAATCTTTTGCATTTTTAGTAATTTTTTCTGTAGGGTAGGCTGATCCCGCGACAATAATATCCATGGCTGTCGTCATCGTGCGCACTGCGGCACGGAATGCCGTGACATCAAATGAACCATCCTCGCGGGTAAACTTCATGAGATTAAGAGAGGCAAGATTACACGCCGAATCATCGAGATGCATGTATTCCGAACATGGGTTCGATGCATTGATACGCCCAGTCACCGACGCAGTATGCCAACGGTTGATTGTCGTATCATATTGAATGCCAGGATCTGCACAGTGCCATGCTGCCTCCGCAATGAGCTGCATCAAATCACGTGCACGTGTTGTCTCAACCGTATCACCAGTGGTTACCGCTTTGAGATCCCACTCGCCGTCTTCAGCAACGCGCTGCATAAAATCATCAGTCACACGCACCGAGTTGTTTGCGTTCTGAAAAAAGATATTGTTGTACACATCGCCATCGATTGCATCGCTATATCCCATCGCAATCAATGCTTTTGCTTTTTCCTCTTCTTTCCATTTGCAAGTGATGAACTCGCGAATATCTGGATGATCAACTTTCATGACAACCATCTTTGCCGCGCGTCTCGTCTTACCACCGGACTTGATTGTGCCTGCGATTGCATCTGCTCCTTTCATAAATGAAACAGGGCCTGATGACTTTCCGCGATTGCGGATAAACTCACGCGATGAGCGAAGAGATGAAACATCGAGACCGGCGCCTGAACCACCCGAAAAGATAAACATTTCGTTTTTGTACCACTCAGCGATCGATTCTTTGTTGTCTTGAACTGAAAGAATAAAGCACGCGGAGCACTGTGGCTTCTCCTCCACACCAAGATTGAACCATACGGGTGAATTGAACGCCGCATATTGGTTGACCAATATCGCTTTGAGCTCTTCGTTAAAGATTTGCTCTTCTTCTTTATCTTTAAAGTAGGAATGCTGGGCGCCCCACTGCAACAAAGTGTCCGCCACGCGGTTGATAAGCTGACGTACCGATGATTCGCGACCCTTTTTACCAATGTGTCCGGAGAAATATTTCTCAGCTACGATATCAGTTGCCGTTTGCGACCAAAACGCAGGGACTTCGACATCGTTTTGCTCGAAAATAACATTGCCTTTGGAGTCACTAATGAGCGCGCGGCGCTTTTCCCATGTAATTTCATCATAAGGATGAACATTTGCGTGAGAAAAAAACCGCTCGATACCCAATGTGCGGCCTTTGACTGTTGATTGTTTTTTTTCGGTTGCCTTTGGAGTTGCTGATGGGGTGGTGGACATACAAATTAATTTCTTTTGATAACGTATACGTAGTGTATGCCTCCGAAACGTTCGGGTGGAAGTGGATAACTCAACTTTTTTTCGAAATTGTGCGACCCAGTTATGGTATTGTTGTGGGTGCTCATTTTTTGAACACAAAAAAAGCGTCCGGCAAGGTGCGCGGACGCTTTTTTATGATTTTTTTGTGTTTATTTTTTTGTTCGGCGTAGAAATGCGGGTATCGCATCCCATTCATCAGATGATTCCTCTTCTGTCGTCGGTTTGATTGGTCGCGGAGCTAGCACCTCCTCTTTTCTTGGAAGTGCTGAGAACAAATTTGGACTTTTTGGAAGAACGGGCGCATATCCATCACCAAAACCAGTGGCAACGACGGTGATTTTGAGTTCACCTTTGCGCAAACGATCGTCTTTGACGGCACCGAAAATAACTTTTGCATCTTTCGCGATGCTTTCCGTAATAATTTTTGCCGCTTCGTTCACTTCCCACATTGTTAAGTCATCACCGCCCGCAACTGAGAATAAAACTCCGTGTGCACCCTCAATAGAAAGATCGAGAAGGGGTGAATTGATCGCTTGTTTCGCTGCTTGAATAGCTCGATCATCCCCTGTCGCCTTACCAATACCCATAAGCGCAGAGCCTGCGTTCTTCATGATGGCACGAATGTCAGAAAAATCGACGTTGATGATACCCGGGAGTGTTATCAAATCAGAAATACCTTGGACTGCTTGACGCAACACTTCATCACACTTTGAAAATGCATCGAGGAACGAAGTTTTTTTCTCGATCATGCTCAAAATTCTATCGTTAGGTATTACAATCATCGCATCAACGGCTTCGCGAAGTCTTTGCAAACCTTCATCAGCGATGCGATTGCGTTCTGACCCTTCAAATGCAAACGGCCGCGTCACGACTGCAACGGTCAGTGCGCCCTCGTTGCGCGCGATCTCGGCCACAACAGGTGCTGCCCCTGTACATGTTCCCCCACCGAAACCTCCTGCGATAAAAACCATATCAACGCCGCGTACGAGTTCAGTGATTTCATTTTTATTTTCTTCGGCTGCTTGTCGCCCGAGTGATGGATCCATGCCTGCACCCAAACCGCGCGTAGCAGATTTACCGATGTGAATTTTTCGTGGTGCGAGTGAGTGATGCAAATCCTGCGCATCAGTATTGATAGCGACAAAATCAACGCCCGGTACTTTTGCGCGAATCATGTGATCGATAGCATTGCCGCCGGAGCCGCCCATACCAAAAACTTTGATGCGTGCGAATGTTTCAGCTTCAGGATTTATGCGTGGCATGGCCATACTCTAGCGTTGCTAAAGAACACGCGTCAAGGAAAAATCGCCCGTGCATGCCCTCTAGACCACAGGGTTTACAACCTCGTCAAATATTGTTGTTTATGGAATCAGCGAACGAAGAATTTTTTTGACGCGCTGGGAAAATGATGACGAGAAAAGCTCGGACATGCGGCCGGCAGGACTGTGCTGATCAGCAGCAAAACGTGCGAGACCTGCGGCTGTCACCCACTCAGGACCCGAGACAAGTTCTTTGCGCTCGCCAAGCCCTGGTGCACCCTGCGCCATCTCTATCGGCAAACGAAGCTCGTCACGGGCAATTTGCCCAATATCGTAAAGCTTTGATCCACCACCCGCAAGAATAACGCCGCCGGGCAAGAGTTCCGCGCGATCAATACGCTTGAGGTGTTTTGCGACAAGTTCAAAAATATCACCGAGGCGCGCCGATACGATCTCTTTGAGCTTGCGCTGCGAGAAACTGTCCTCAAAGTTTTTGGGGAAGTCTGAAAGGCGGATTTCTTTTTTACCCTGCTCAAGGAAAGAAGCGAGGTTGCGCTTCACGCGCTCGGCAGATGCCGTATCAATCTGGAACCCGAGGCCAATATCATAGGTAATATGCCCAGACCCTACTGGAATCATCTCAAGCGAGACCAACATCCCCTCTTCAAAAACGGCGACGCCGGAGGTTTGTGCGCCAATATTGATAAGTACACACCCAACCTCTTTTTGTTTGCGCGAAAGCGCATGAAATGACGCAGCGTAAGGCGCGGCAAGCATGTCGTCGACAACAATACCTGCGAGCTCAAGCGCACGATAGAGATTTCTCATATGCGCTGAGAATGCGGCTACAAAAAGTGCTTCTACCTCAAGTTTCGCGCCCACAAGACCTATTGCCTCGCGAAGACGCGTATCATGATCAACATTATAAAAAAGTGGAAACTGATGGAGTATCTCGCGATTGCCAAGACGCGGAAGTGCGCCCTCGGCATTTTCGAGCACGCGCGCGACATCTTCACGTGTCACCTCACCATCTGCGCGTGAGATTGATACCGCTCCCTTTGATGCGACGCCCACAATGCGCGGCTCACCGAGTGAAACTACTGCGTGATTTGCCTCAATACCGTATTGTTTTTTTAATTCAAGAGCTGCTTTGGTAATACCGCGCGCAACAAGATCAGGAGACGCAACGGCACCCTTGCGCATACCATCGATAGCCTGCTCGGAAACGCCAGCAACCGAAAGAACACCCGATTCATTTCTCCCGAGTGCCACAAAACGAACGCTTGCTGATCCTACATCAAGTCCGATGAAGTAATGAGGTCGCGCCACGAGTGAGTATTACTGTGCCGCCTGCTCTGCGAGAGCGTCCTTGGCAAGTTTGGTAATACGATCGCCGGAAGCACGTCCTTTAAGTGACGGCATAATGATTTTCATAAGAGCACCTGTATCTTTTTCTGAGGGAGTCCCGAGCTGACGGATACCGTCTTGGATGATGCGGATGATTTCTTCGTCAGGCAATTCTTCAGGCAGGTAGACTGCAAGTATCGCAAGCTCTTCTTTTTCTGATTCGGCGAGCTCTGGTCGTCCAGCCTTCTCATACTCAGCTATAGCATCTTTGCGTTTTTTTGCCTCACGCTGTACCACTGCAATCACGTCTTGGTCACCAAGACCAATATCTTTTTTACGTTCTTCGATCTCTTTATTCTTGATAGCAGAAAAAAGCATGCGCAAAGTACCGGTGCGCTTCTGGTCACCTGCCTGCATGGCACTCTTGAGATCTGCTCGCAGTTTCTCGATCAGTTCCATCAGTGTTTATACATCCTTACCTAACTTGCGAAGGCGGTCGTATTCTTTGCGTTTGATAACACGGCGAAGAGCATCTTTTTTCTTTTTAGTCTTTGACTTTGCACGGGTCCGCACATTGAGTGAGCGGGCTTTGAGCAAAATTTTCGACTGTTGAACCTTCTTGCTAAAACGTCGCAAGAGTGAACCTGTTGTTTCTTTTTCGCGTTTGATTACTGTAACCATAATTATTTTCTAGTAGTGATTTAGGAAAATTCCTTCAATCGTGCCTTTATTGTACCAATAAATTTCTCTGTGGGAAGGGTCTCTTGAACTCCTGTCTCCATATTGCGAAGTGCGACCGTGCCATCGAGTGCTTCTTTTTGACCTACGATCAGCGCAATGGGTATCTGAAGCTTCGAGACAATGGCGAGCTGTGCCCGCAGACTATCTTTGGCAAGCGTCTGCATCACCGGCACTCCAATCTTTCGCATCTCTTCGAGGAGCACAAGACTTTTCTTCTTTGCTGCTGGCCCCAATTGGATGAGGAATATTTTTGGATGCGTCTCGGGTCGTGCTTTGATTCCTTTTTTCTTGAGAATATCTGCAACCCGCTCAACCCCGAGCGCTCCCCCCACCGCGGGGGTTTTGCGCGCCCCCATGAGTTCGGCAAGGTCATCGTAACGTCCCCCGCCACCGATTGCTTGCGGTACTACTCCTTCACCCAAATCAGTAGGGAAGATCTCAAAAACGGTGCGGCCATAATAATCGAACCCGCGTACAAGGTGGCTGTCGAGAAAATATGGAATACCCGACTCATCGAGATACTCGAGGACTTCAGCAAAATGTTTTTTGCAAAACTCGCAGACATAGTCAACCATTTGCGGGGCATGTTTTGAAATCTCAACACAAACTTCTTCTTTGCAATCGAGGAGGCGTAAAGGATTTTCTTTGATGCGGCGCTTGCAATCTTTACACAAACGCTCTTGGTGCTTACGGTAATAGTTAATGAGCTCTTTACGAAATGCGGGTCGGCACGTCTTGTCACCAATCGTATTGACGTTGACCATGATCTCTTTGAGACCAAGAGTTTGAAGAGCTGAGACAAGAATACGGATGACGAGCGCGTCATTGATCGCATCATCGTCTCCAATCACCTCGACCCCTGCCTGATGAAATTCGCGAAAACGGCCTGCTTGAGGATTTTCATGGCGAAAAAATGAACCGCCATAAAAAACTTTGACCGGTTGCGGCATGCTGCCCATACCGTGTTCAAAATACGCACGCATGATGGGTGCGGTACCCTCAGGGCGAAGTGTGAGGCGATCACCTCCCTTGGTACGCAAACTGTACATTTGTTTTTCAACCACATCGGACTCGGCGCCGAGCGGACGCTCAAAAAGCTCAGTCTTTTCGAGATGAGGTGTAGCGATAGGGGCAAATCCGTAGTAGTCGCCAACGCGCTTTACTTCTTTGATGATGCGCTCAACATAGGCGTAATCATCGCCTACGAGGTCATGCATCCCTTTGACGCTCGAGACCAGTTCTTTTTTTATTGGTTTTGGCATAATATTATTTTTTTTCTACAGAAAGGTAAATCTCTGCGGCGGCCAGAGACGCAAAAACGTTCTGCCTACTATGTATTGTTCTTCGAGAGGCCCCCAAATACGCGAATCCGAACTATCAGGGCGATTATCACCAAGGACAAAATATTCATCGGGCCCGAGAGTGACTACTTTATCGGGCAGCGTGAGTACTTCAGGGCTAAGATACGAATCATCTATCAGCTCAAGATCCCCCTCCGGCTTCGAGAGATATACGTGCCCATCGCGGATCACAATAGTCTCTTGGGGAAGGCCGATGATGCGCTTGATGAAAAAATTCTTTGGATCTATTGGGTAGCGAAAGATGACAACCTCGCCACGCGCGAGCTCCTGAAAACGAAGTGAAATCTCATCGACGATCAAATACTCACCATCATGATACGTGGGCTCCATAGAGGCGCCGCGCACGATAAAAGGCTGGGCGATGAAAATCCGTACCGGAATAACTACCGCAAGCGATATCAAAAGCACACGGACAATCTCCCGCGCTTCACTTCCCAATGTACGTACTTTTTCTTCTGGAGACATATTAAGGGACAACAAAAGTGCTGCTAGTATACATTAAAAAATCTCTTCTGGCAAATAGGGCCTTCTATGGTAGACTCTCAACATGAAAGTCATCGTAGGGCTCGGCAACCCGGGCAAAGAGTACGACGGCACGCGCCACAACGTGGGGCGTGAATTTGCCGCAGCCATCGCCAAAAAATACGGCTTTGAGTCATTTGAAGAAAACGCCAAATATGCAGGACTTGTGGCCAAAGGTGAGATTGAGGGTGAAAAAACCATCATCGTATTGCCTAATACCTTTATGAACAAATCGGGCAAAGCGCTGACAGAAGCCGGCGTAAAGCCAAAAGATCTTATTGTCATCCATGACGATACTGACATCGTCCTCGGCTCGGTCAAGGTGTCATTTGGCAAGCGATCGGCGGGTCATCGTGGCGTTGATTCGGTCATGCGTGCGGTAAAATCACGCGACTTTTGGCGCATTCGCGTGGGCGTACAAAAGAAAAAGCGTGTCGACGCCATGCAACTGGTACTCAAAAAATGGGCATCCGCGGAAAAACTTATTTTGAAAAAAGTAGAAAAACGCGTGGTAGAGCTCGCGGCCACAGATCTGCAGATCACGACTATTTCGGTACTTATTTAAATATCGCCATCTGACCGTCATGCCTAGCGAGCTTTTCATCGCCTCTCGCATTCCTGAATTTGCCGAAAAAGATGAGGCATGGTTTCGGCGTAATCGCCGCACTATTGAAAAAGGCCGACATCTCAATACTTTTTGGGAGCACAATTCGCTTGTCATCACGCACGCGTGGCACAAAGGTCTTCGTACACTCACCGAACGTTTAATAGAGCTCGGCTATGAGATCAACTCATGGCCCGAGCGCCGAGGTGAGTTTACTATCAGGGGTGGTGCACTCATCCTTTCACCTATCGGCACCGACGGCATCTGGCATATCGATTTTTTTGGCAATCAAATCGATGATATCCGCAAACTACCCGCTGACGCGCGTGGTGAATCACTTGAACGAAAAATAAAAGACAGGAGTCTTCTCGAATACTTGCGCAGTGGCGATTTCATCGTACACGAGCATCATGGCATCGGCATTTGGCGTGGCATTATCGCTGAAGGTGACAAAAAATATTTTCATATCGAATATCGTGGCCCGCGTGGTGGCGATGCTGACACCCTGATGGTGCCCATCACCGAAGCCTCGCGCATTGCCCCCTATATAGGATTTCGTGCACCCAAAGTCTCACGGCTTGGCACACCTATCTGGAAAAAAACCATTCGCCAAACAAAAGATGACGCTATCGCATTCGCCAAAAAACTTTTGGCAGTACACGCCATGCGTAATATCGCCCAGCGCACACCCTACCAGCCATCACCGGAGATCGAAGAAAAGTTAGAAGCGTCATTTCCGTATGAAGAAACGTCAGCACAGAAAAAAGCGCTCGCTCGCATTTGGCAAGACTTATCATCAAAAATGCCGATGGATCGCATCATCATTGGCGATGTTGGCTTTGGCAAAACTGAATTGGCACTGCGCGCGAGTGTTCGCGTCGCGGCAAATAGCAGACAAGTGGCGATACTCGCACCCACCACAATACTTGCCGCACAACACTATGAGATCTGGCGCAAACGACTTGCGGGTCTTCCCATTAAAGTGGCTCGCCTCTCACGCCTTGAAGATGCGAGCACCATCAAAAAAGCACTTGCCGGCATTCGTGATGGATCAGTTGATATCGCTATCGGCACGCATCGTATTCTTTCCAAAGATATCGCGTTTAAAAACTTAGGACTTTTAATAGTTGATGAAGAGCAACGCTTTGGTGTAGGTGCCAAAGAAAAACTCAAAGAACTCAAAGCGGAGGTTGATGTACTGACACTCTCGGCAACCCCACTCCCACGCACGCTCTCACTCTCACTCGCGCGCGTACGCGCGATGACCGCGCTCGATGAAGGCCCTGTGGGCAAAATAGCGCCAGAAACTTTAATGCTCCCCTATCAACCTGAACTAATGGCCAAAGCGCTTGAGCTTGAATTGAAACGCAAAGGGCAAGTATACGTCGTCGAATCACGCATACACCGCATACCTAAAACACTCGAGCTCATCCGCAAACTCGTACCCAAATCAAAAGTTGGGTATCTCCATGGCCGCATGAGTGAGAAAGAACTCGTAGAAACTATGGAAAATTTTCGCCGCGGTGATATCGAAATACTCGTATCTACCACTATCATTGAAAACGGTATTGATCTGCATACCGTCAATACACTCATTGTGACAGACGCCGTCATGTACGGCCTCGCCGACCTTCACCAGTTACGAGGGCGTATTGGGCGCGGTACCCTACAGTCCTACGCTTATTTTTTCTATAATCCCGCGCATCTGACACCCAAGGCCGAACGCCGCCTCGATGTACTGCAAGATACGCAATTTTTGGGTGCTGGCGCGGTCATCGCCGAGAAAGATTTGGAGATGCGAGGTGCGGGCAATATCTTGGGTCGCGAGCAATCAGGTGTTGCCGCCCGCGTAGGTCTTAACCTCTACTCACAATTTTTAGCTGAAGCGGTTGAAAAACTTCGCGCGCATGAATAATGCTTTGCAGGAAAAGACAGTGCGGCAGTACAATAATCTTATGATATCGAAGATATTTTATAAGGCTTTTTACATCATCATGGCGCTTATCTGTTTTGCTATTTTTGGAGTATCCGTCTATGCGATTCAGATTGCCCAAGAGCAAGCGATTCATCCAATCTTTTTGTATCTGGCAATCGCGGGCATCATCGGAGGGCTTGGCGGCGGCATCGCGCTACTGACACAAACAACGCGTGCGGGTGGCAATCGCTGGTAAAAACAAAAAATCCCCGTACGGGGATTTTTTGTTTTGATGTCTTATTTTATTCTGTTTTTTTCTCAGCGCCGTCTTTACCAAGAAACGCGAGTGAGAGTTTGTGGCTTTCTGGTTGGTACACCACGATCTGAAACGGATAGGCTTTGCCAACCTCTACCATGTCGCGCATTTTCTGCGCTGATTCAAATTCAGATACATGTGAAAGACCAGAGATACCGCCGTGCTTGGGAAGTTTTACAAATGCACCGTACTTGTTGAGCTTGGTGACGATACCTTCAACAATATCACCCTTCTCAAGCTTGAGTTCTTTCCACGGATCAGGTTTAAGTGCCTTGATCGAAAGTGACACTTTGTCAGCATCAACGCCGATGATTTTTACCTTTACCTTGTCGCCCACCTTATAAAGATCACTGGGGTTTTCTACGAGTGACCAGTCAATCTCAGAAATATGCACAAGACCCTCAAGACCTTCTTCGAGTTTTACGAATACGCCAAACTCAACGATACCAGAAACCTCACCTTCATATTCAGTACCTACTTGGTAGTTGGTAAGACGCTCTTTCATCTCATCGGGCTCGAGTGCTTTCTCAGAAAAAATAAGTTTTTCTTCGCGTGGGTCAGCAGTGATCAAATGAAGCTGAAACTCCTCACCGACAAGCTTTTGGAGCTCTTCGAATATTTTTGTCTTGTCACCACCTTCAACGCGCGGATAGTGTTTTTGTGAAAGTTGCGAGAGTGGCAAGAAGCCCTTGGTACCACTCCACTCAAAAACCAAACCTCCACGATTTGCCTCAAGCGCTTTGAGCGTCAAAAGGCGCTTCTCAGAGATACATGCTGTAGCTTCTTTCCAAAACTTCTCACGGCCGGCTTCTTTTACAGAAAGCTCGATGTAACCTTGCTCGTTTTCGAAATCAACGATCTTCGAGACAACGATATCGCCCTCTTTTTTGTTGCGGAGCATGTCACGGCCCTCCTGAAATTCGCGGCCGTAGATGATACCGGTGCCAAAACCGAGGTCGATAAAGATAACCGAGCCCTGGGCGCGCAAAATCGTACCTTCAACAACGTCTCCCACGCGTGGGATACGCCATTCGGAGCTTATACGTGAGAATGCCCCCTTGTCGGAGGCGATGCCGTCCGTGCTCTGGATATCTTGAGTCATGCAAAGCAGTATACGGAAAACCGAAAATCTTTGCAAGAGAAGGCCTTTGGGCTATACTGGGGTTACTTTTATGGTTATAAGCTACTATGGACTCTCCTGCCTCAAGCTTCAGTCGGGAGACGCGGTAATCGTTGCCGATCCATTCGGCAAAGGAGCTGAATTTCCCGCCCCTCGCTTCGAGGCACGGGTGGTATTTTTTACTGATCCTGAGGCAAAAAAGGATATTTCCATAGCTGGAGACCCACGTATTTTTGCCTTTCCAGGCGAATACGAAGCGGGTGATATCTCGTTTGTAGGATTTGGAACTCCTGGTGTGACTCCTTTCCTTGTTGAGTGGGAAGGTATAAGATCACTCTTTTTGGGCAATCTTTCAGACGTTGATGTCGCCGATACTATCATTGATTTTGCAGGTACCGTTGATATTCTCTATCTTGTACCGTCAGGTTCATCCTCAGCACTCCAAAAAATCGTGGCAAATATCGATCCGCGCATTATTGTTCCCCTCATGGGAGAAGATATGAAAAAAAGCGCCTTCGATGCGTTTATCAAAGAGCTCGGGGAAAAGCCGGAGAAAATGGACAAACTAACGATAAAGAAGAAGGGCCTCCCTCAAGACGGTCAGCGTATTATTATACTTGAACGCGCATAGCATGGCTTTCATTGATACCATTGAGCGTATCCAGCGATCAACACCTGGCACGCGCCGTGCAATCCTAATCGTATCCGTTGGCGTTATCATGAGTGCTATCATCGGCATTTGGGTAGCACAACTCAAATACGAATTGCGCGAAGATGCTGCCTCGCCCTCACTCGCTGATAGTTTCGGATCGGTATGGAAAAAAATAAAAGAGCAAAAACCAAACTTTTCAAAATAAATAAAAAATATGAAGCGTAAAGAACAGGCCGAAGAGCCAAAGAAAATAAACTATACCGTAAACCCCCAAGACATCACGCGCGAAATGCGTGAGGCATATATCGACTATGCGATGTCCGTTATCGTCGCACGCGCACTACCCGATGTCCGAGATGGTCTCAAGCCAGTACACCGTCGCATTCTTTATGCCATGAAAGAGATGGGGCTTCGCTCGACCGCCAAATATCGCAAGTCTGCAACCGTGGTCGGTGAAGTGCTCGGTAAATATCACCCGCACGGTGATACTGCGGTATACGACGCCATGGTGCGTATGGCGCAATACTTTAGCATGCGCTACATGCTCATCACCGGTCAGGGTAACTTTGGATCGGTTGATGGTGACTCGCCTGCTGCCATGCGTTATACCGAGGCAAAGATGTCTCATATCGCCGACGAACTTTTGAGCGATATCGATAAAGAAACAGTAGATTTTGTACCCAACTATGATGGCTCGCGCGAAGAGCCTACGGTATTGCCCTCACGCGTACCAAACCTTTTGCTCAATGGCTCATTTGGTATCGCCGTCGGTATGGCGACCAGCATCCCTACCCACAATCTTACCGAGCTTATCGATGCATCACTCATGCTTATCGATAATCCAAAATCAACCGTGGAAGATCTTTTGACTCATGTCAAAGGCCCTGACTTTCCTACCGGTGGCATGATTTTCAATAAAACAGATATTCACCAAGCCTATGCTACCGGCAGAGGTGGCGTCGTCATGCGCGGCGAGGGCGATATTGTCGAACGCGGCAAAGGATACAGCATTGCGATCTCATCGCTCCCCTTTCAGGTCAACAAAGCCGAACTCGTAGAAAAAATCGCTGACCTCGTACGCGATAAAAAAATCGAAGGCATCCGAGATATTCGCGATGAATCCGACAAAGACGGATTGTCAGTAGTTATTGATTTGAAAAATGATGCCTATCCGCAGAAGGTGCTCAACACACTCTATAAACATACTGATCTTGAAAAGACTTTCCACTTCAACATGCTCGCTCTCATTGGCGGGATCCAACCGCAAATACTCTCACTCAAAACCTATCTCGAAGAGTTTATTAAAGCCCGTCTTGAAGTAGTCGAGCGCCGAACACGCCATGATCTGCGCATCGCCGAAGAACGCGCGCATATCTTAGATGGTCTTAAAAAAGCACTCGATCATATCGATCAGATTATCTCCACGATCAAAAAATCAAAAAGTCGTGATGACGCGCATAAAAACTTGATGCAAAAATTCAAGTTTTCCGATCGCCAAACAACCGCGATCTTGGAAATGCGCTTGCAGGCTTTAGCGGCGCTCGAACGCCAAAAAATTGAAGATGAACTTGCCCAAACCAAGGCACTCATAAAAGAGCTTAAGGCAATTTTAGAAGACCCAAAACGCATCCGCAAAGTCATCAAAGACGAGCTTATTGAGATAAAAACAAAATACGGTGACAAACGTAAAACCAAAGTCATCGATGGCCCGGTGGGTACGCTCAATATCGAAGATCTCATACCTGAAGAAGAGCAGGTCGTCGTCATGACGCAGGCAGGATATCTCAAGCGCGTACGCCCACAAGAATTTCGCGCGCAAAAACGTGGTGGCAAAGGTATTGTAGGCGGCGAATGGAAAGAAGAAGACGTCGTCTCGCAATTTGTGGCAGCGGGTACCCATGACTCAATTCTCTTTTTTACCAGCTCCGGCAAAACCTACGAGATCAAAGCGTATGATATCCCCGAGGCTTCGCGCACATCAAAAGGCAAGCCCGCAGTCAATTTTCTCTCACTCTCCCCCGGTGAAGAAGTCACCTCAATCCTTGCTATCCCCAAAAAGCGAAAAGGAAGCCTCACGTCTTCATTGGTGATGACCACCAAACAAGGTATGATAAAGAAAACGAATTTTGACGATTTTGTCGACGTACGCCGCTCGGGTATTCTCGCTATGAAGCTAAAGAAAGGTGATGTGCTCGGATGGGTACGCATCGTCGAGAAAAATGATGACATCATGTTGTTGAGTAAAAAAGGTTTGGCGATACGCTTTGCAGAGGCAAAGACACGCGTCATGGGAAGACAGGCGCAAGGCATCCGTGGTATGCGTCTGAAATCGGGCGATGAAATTGTAGGATGTGAAATCATATCGCGCGATGGCAAAGATCTTGAGGTGTTGGTTGCAAGCGCCAACGGCTTTGGTAAAAAAACCAAAGTGAGCGAATTTAAAACTCAGGCACGTGGAGGGGCGGGCATCAAAGCGATCAATGTAACTGACAAGACGGGTCCTCTCATCGCTGCGCGGCTCCCAGAAGCCAGCGCTGAAGAATTTATCGCGATATCTGAAAAAGGCAAAGCATTGCGTTCTCATCTGACAGAAATGCCATCACTCAGGCGCGCCGCGCAAGGCGTGCGCATTATGAAACTTGAGGCAGGTGACAAACTGCGCTCAGTAGCTCTTCTTTAATTAATGCAAAACTTTAGAGGTCTTGGGGAACTCGTTGACCACCTCGATATCTACGGCCCGCAAACGGTCGTTGATTTCGGCGCGGGCGCAGGACTTCTTGCTATTCCTCTCGCACAAAAACTATCTCCTGATAACGGCAAACTCTACGCTATCGATGTCCAAGAAGGTCCGCTCGAAGTTCTCCGAGCTGAAGCCCGAAAAAAACATCTTCACCATATCGAGACCTTACGCGGCAATCTTGAAAAAATCGGCGGTAGCAAGCTAAAAGATGCTATGGCTGATTGGGTTATTGCAGCAAATATTCTCTTCCAAGCGCCTGACAAAGAAACCATACTGCGTGAGGCATTTCGTGTACTTAAAGATCACGGTACACTAGTGATAGTAGAGTGGCATCCGGAAACGGCGCACACGGTGGGGCCTCGGCGCGAGACGCGCATCCCCAAAGCAAAACTTTTTGATATCGTACGCGCTACCGGGTTTACCTCACTACGCGAATTTACACTCGGCGAACATCATCATGGCCTTATCGCCAAAAAATCATGAAAAATAAAGTCCAAGTCGTTGCTATCATCATCTCGGTCATTGTCGTTATTGCGTCACTTATTGTTTTTTCCAACTCAGGAGAAACGCCCCCACCAAGTTTTGGCAATATTAAAGAAGTTGTTTTGTGGGGCGTTGACGACCCCGCACTCTTTGAAGAAACAATAAAAGACTACGAGTCAAAATTTCAAAAAAAAGTACTCTACGTTGAAAAAGACCCGCGAACCTTTGACCGAGATCTTTTAGAAGCAATAGCCGCAGGTCGTAGCCCGCAGGCAATCATCACCTCAACCGACTGGATCGCCAAAAACCGTGACAAGATAGCCCCTCCCCAAGCATCAATCGTACGCCCCGAAGAAGTTGAGGCGGCATTTGCTGACCTTGCAACCATGTCACTCATCGAGCGCCGTCGGGTAGGCAACCAACCCGAAGAAAAAATTGTATGGGGTCTCCCCCTTTGGATCGATCCGCTCGTGCTCTTTTGGAATAAAGATCTTTTTAATCAAGCGCTTATCGCGGTCCCACCCGCTACTTGGCACGATTTTCTTGACGCATCGAACAAAATAAAAGAACTTGGTGCAGGGGGGGCCGTACTCCAATCGGGTGCCGCGTTGGGCCGCGGGCGCAACATACCTCTACACAAAGAAATACTCTCGCTTCTCTTTTTGCAGCAAGGAACTTCGCTCGAAGATGCACTGTTTTCTCAAGGCAAAGAAAAAGACCAAACGATTTTGAGCATTCTTCGTTTTTATACTGACTATGGTAAACCGGGTACCGCAGCCTACACATGGCATGGAGTACTTGCCGAACCGCGAGAACTTTTTATCGAAGGTAAGCTTGGCATGATGCTCGATCACTATTCCTACAAAAAAGAGTTGGAAGACAAAAACCCTCACCGCGCGTTTGATATCGCGCCAGCGCCTCAGACACAGGGCGGCAAACTTGCCTACGTAGCTGATGTACGCGCCATCACCGTACCCAAAGGAGCTGCGGAACAAGACGCTGCATGGAGCCTAGCGCGCTTTTTTATCAGCCAACCTGAACTCCAAAAAATAATCTCGCGAGGTGTTGTGGTGGCTGCACGCCGCGATCTTATCGCGGTAGATTCACTGCCAGAGATCCTTAAAAAATCAGTACTCAATGCTAAAACATCTTTTGAACAGTATCCAAAAGAAAACTCTTTGATCATCTCCGAGATGATCGAGAGTATTGCAAACGGACAGCTCTTACCTTCAGAGGCAGTTACTGAGGCTCGGACAAAACGTCAACGCCTGATCGATGGAAAAAAATAAACTCTTCCTCACCCTCGCCCTCCTTCTCCTTCCCCTCTTCGCATTCGCTCAAGCACCCACCGGAGGGTTAGTACCTCAGTGGTGCCAAGCAGGATGTCCCTGCTCATTTTGTGATCTATACAATCTTGCTGACAATGTCATAGGGTTTTTACTCTACAGTGTTTCTGTGCCCATTGCTGCAGGAGCTTTTTTGTATGGTGGTGTACTCATGCTGACATCGGGAGGAAACCCTGGGCAGATTACTAAAGGGAGAGGAGTGATGACGAGTGCTGTCATTGGTATGGCGCTTGCGTTCTTTGCATGGGCAATCTTTAACACCATTCTCTCGACTATTGGATTTGGGATTAAAGATGCAAGTTGGTATGACATACCAGAATGTGAATCGGGTGGAGGTACTACCTGCAATATTGATTTGGGGCCTGAGGTAGTACCGGAGCAGCCGGGGGCGGGAGACAGTGAACCTCTTACATCGCCCTGGCCTGGGCCATCTTCTTGCAATAGAAGCGCCGATCAGATTGCGTCTGATCGGGCACGCCTTGCACCCTATCAAAATATGATTGATGCAGCGGCTGCTCGCTACGGCGTTTCTGCAGATCGTATTCGAGCTATCATCATAACTGAATCAAGTGGAAATTTTGGCGCCATGAGTAGAGCTGGCGCGCTTGGCCTTATGCAAATACTTCCGAGTACTGCTCGCCAATTTGACTCAAGTGTGACTGTGGGAAAACTACTCGACCCTGCCTACAATATCAATATGGGTACACGTATTTATGCGCAACTCTTACAACAATATGGCGATCCTAACTTTGCGTCAGCCGGATACAATGGTGGAGGCAACCCAGATGTGGGCGCAAACGGACCAAGCACGGACTGCCCAGGACTACGTCGCTGGCAATGTCCATGGGATTCGCCTGGTTGCTACCAGACAGAACGCACCGACTGCAGGCGCAACGATGGCTACCGAGAAACACGCAACTATGTAGATAAAGTAAATGGTTTTGAACGTTGTTTCTCTGGAGTCTAACTATGCATAATAAACTCTTCCTCACCCTCGCCCTCCTTCTCCTTCCCCTCTTCGCATTCGCTCAAGCACCCACCGGAGGGTTAGTACCTCAGTGGTGCCAAGCAGGATGTCCCTGCTCATTTTGTGATCTATACAATCTTGCTGACAATGTCATAGGGTTTTTACTCTACAGTGTTTCTGTGCCCATTGCTGCAGGAGCTTTTTTGTATGGTGGTGTACTCATGCTGACATCGGGAGGAAACCCTGGGCAGATTACTAAAGGGAGAGGAGTGATGACGAGTGCTGTCATTGGTATGGCGCTTGCGTTCTTTGCATGGGCAATCTTTAACACCATTCTCTCGACTATTGGATTTGGGATTAAAGATGCAAGTTGGTATGACATACCAGAATGTGAATCGGGTGGAGGTACTACCTGCAATATTGATTTGGGGCCTGAGGTAGTACCGGAGCAGCCGGGGGCGGGGGGAACTCCTCCGCCAGGCGGACCGCCGCCCGAAGGAAGCCTTGCACATGAAGAAGCACTTGCGATGCTCAATGGGGCTGGTATCGATGTCGTCTCTACAGGAAACTGCCAAGAAAACCGCGAAGGATGTACCTATCTTGGAGGATTGTCACCGGAAATTATCAATAGAATCATTCAGGTTGATATAGGATGCAACGGTTGTGTTATAGTAACAGGGGGGACGGAGCCAGGACACGGCTCGCATGGCGCTGATCATCCAAATACGGTAGATATTGATTATAATGACCGAGTCATCCCCTCACTGCGAGGCAACGGAATCTCTATAGATGCAAACTTTGGAAAAGGAGCTACGTGCGAACGCAAGCTTGGGGAAGAAACTATAAAAGTTGATTGCGACAGCTCTCCCCCACCAAATCACATACATGTTGAACTCTAAATTTTTTATACCGATAGCAAGCTTTGCCACACCGCTTTTTGCTCGTGCGGCAGAATATAGTTTGAACTATAAAAACCTACTCAAGCTCAACTGCGACAATATCCCTGCATGTCTCGAGCTCATTTTTAATGCTGCAGTTGATATAGCATTCCCCATCGCCGTTATCTTCATCCTTTGGTCGGGGTTTCTGTTTGTCTCAGCAGGAGGCAACCCTGAGAAGATAAAAACAGCGCGTACAACCCTTCTTTGGGCGATTATCGGCCTTGTAGTCGTGGTCGGAGCATGGACGCTCTCAGTCGCCTTTAAGGACTCATTCCTCGGCCTTTAACCATGACCTCTTTCCACAAGCTGCTTCCCAAAAAACCCCGCTGGGCTATACTAATGATAGCGGCTCTTTGTATCGTGGCAGGCACGGCTTCTGCGGCGCTCGATAATATTTCGAAGTCCCCTACCAAATCTCAAGACTTCGCGGGAATCTTGGGAGGGATCGCCAAATTTGTAACAAGTTATGGCACTCCTATCGCAGCATTTTTCTTGGTACTTACAGGTTTTATGTTTGTTGCCGCACGTGGCAATGCTCAAAAACTTGAGGAAGCACGAACGATGCTTTGGTGGGTCTTAGTAGGAACAGCTATTATTGTAGGCGCAGGACCAATCGCCACCATGATCATTGACTTTGCAAAGGAACTCTAAAAAAACCTTGGCAAAGATCGTCGTCCGTTATTATCAATTATTCACAACCAATATTTACTTTATGAGTAAAAAATTTCTCACGCACGCGGCTGTCTTGGCAATCTCACTTGCCCCACTGGCAGTAGCAGCACAGGGTACTGGCATCAAGGACTTTATTAGCGGAACATTGGGAGATATTGTTGGCGCGTTGATCAACTTCTTGATCGCAATTGCAACCCTCGTATTTATCTTCGGTGTTATCAGATACATCGCTGCAGGCGGTGACGCTGAAAAAGTAAAAGAAGCAAGAAGCTATATCATCTTTGCAATCGTAGGGCTCGCCGCAATCCTCGGTATTTGGGGCATGTCACGCTTCTTGGTTGCGGGTCTTGTAGGTGAAGATACTTCGATCCCAACGCTTTCTATCTAACCCACATCTCGCATGCCAGCGCTCGCAGATGTCCAAGCAATAGTCGGCACCATTGTCGACAAGATCGTCAATCCGTTCTTCATGCTTTTATTCGGCATCGCGACCCTCCTCTTTATGTGGGGAATCATCGAGATGATGATGAACGCGGAAGATACTGAAGCACGAGAAAATGGTAAACGACACATTGTCTGGGGAATCTTGGGAGCGGCAATCATGCTTGGAACGGGTGGGATCATCCGCCTCCTCATGAGTATCTGGAAATAGTAAAGAAAAACAAAAACCCCTCCGATGGAGGGGTTTTTGTTTTCTCTATATGCCGTAGGTATGTCGAAATGCGAGAAGAAATCCTGCGCCAAGCAGAATAAAAAATATACCAAAAAACCGCCTGTGTGTTGTCTGGGGCGCTATTATTTTTTTGAGTTGCCCCAAAGCCCAGGGGGCCAGCAGCCAACCGAATGTAAGCGCTATGAAATAATGATAGAGAAAAAACGGCCTTCCAATGATAAAAAACGGTAAGAAACCGATGCCGTACCCTGCGAGCGCAAAGAGCGCTGGTTGCGGCAAGCGCCGATACACAAACATCGCGCCCGCGAAAATAACGCCGATACATACCGTGCCCCATCCAACAATATTAGGACCGAGCACCAACGAGCGCGTACCTCTATCCCACATACCCACAATCCCCTGACCCAAGGGCCACTGCCACGGGCGTGACGACCATCGATGCTCAGCTACACTATAATTTGCCCGGTACATAATCTCTGTATAACTTGGTAAAAATGATATCGCCTCACTCACATCCCACGGCTTTGGATATGCGAGCGCAGGCACCGCATCAAATGAAAATCGATCAGTAAGAAACCCTCCCGAGAACTGCCCGAAGAAAATAAAAAAAGTGGTGACATAGGCGAATAACGAACCGGCAATCAATATCGCCATAGCACCGAATTTTCTTTGCCGCAGAGACAAAAGAAGTGCGGCCGCAAGAAACGCCAGACCAATCCACTTGGTCGAGAGTGCTGCGCCAAAAAATAAACTCGCAAATATCAATCGGAAAAGCCCTCCTCTTTGTTCGTGCCAAAGATAAAGAGTAATACCCAACATACCAAATGTCACGAGCATGATATCGGGCAGGAAGGTGCGCGAATATAGTACCAAAGCGTTATCGAACGCAATGCCAAGGCCTGCTGCAATCGCAAATATTCTATCGCCCCACAAAAGTCGTGCCGATATAAATACCAAGACGGCAAGAAGCGAGCCAAGAAGGATATTTACAAATCGGAGCGGAATGTAGGGGAAATTGCCAAACGGTACTGACGTACCGCGTAATATTTTATATTCAAAAGGAAACTGACGCGCAACACTCGCCATAACAATATTCGGTAACGGCGGATGGAGCTCAAAATAGGGTCTATCGTGAACAATATTGGAAATATAGGTCGCATAGATACCCTCATCAAAAACCACTCCATCCGGATACCAAAAGAACGGGATACGCAACAAAAACGCTACCAGAAAAATAGTAGCGCCCCACAAGAGGTCTTTTTTTGTCATCATGGTGCCCAGGGCCGGAGTCGAACCGGCACGGCCATTGACGGCCAAGGGATTTTAAGTCCCTCGTGTCTACCAATTTCACCACCCGGGCATTTCGGCGGGAGTCGCTCACCTCCTTTGTGCGGTCGGCGGGAGTCGAACCCGCGTTTCGTCCTTGGCAAGGACGCATAATAGCCGTTATACGACGACCGCAAATATGTGCTCTATAATAGCGTGCGTAAGCACGAAACTCAAGAGTGTGTGCTGAGGGGGAGAGTCGAACTCCCACGGGATTTCTCCCACCAGCTCCTAAGGCTGGCGCGTCTGCCAATTTCGCCACCTCAGCATAAAAAGAAGAACAGAAAAACTGGAGGCGTGGGCGGGAATCGAACCCGCGTATAAGGGTTTTGCAGACCCTTGCCTTACCACTTGGCTACCACGCCATTACTGCACCGTAAATCGTATCGCAGGTGTATACTTGTTGTCGAGATGCTGACGTACAAAATGCGTCGCTTCATTTTCCCGTGTTTTGAGCTCTTCGGCAACCCCTCCGCGAGCATCATCGGGAAATACACTAACCGCGATCATTGCTCGCGATCCCGCCTCATTGAGATCGACAAATTGAACTGAGACAAACACACCAGGCGCAAACGTACACTCACGCAAGAAAAATTCTCCGAGAGCTTCTTGTAAAAATGCTGTGAGCCGTTCTCTACGCCTCTCGTTCATAGTAAAACGCCAAGATATCACGCTCGTCAATTGCACGCGACGACTGTACCATCAACCCCCCTTCCTCGCCCGAACGCAATTCTGTCGCCGCCACCTTATTTCTCTGAAGGCTAATGATGCGCCCTTTGCCCACCGTCTCACCCTGACGAACGATATCAAACTGAGCGTCAGCTGGCACGACGCCATCTTTTGCGCGACCACCAATAATGCGCCCCGCAGGAATATTGGCAAATACCTTGAGTACCAATAACTTACCATGATCCTCGCGAGTAATTTTCTTTGGCGCTAGTTTTTTTAATTCTTCACGAATCCAATCAATGGCCTCGTAGATAACTTCAAATGACCGAATAGAGACATGGAGACGCTCTGCAACATCTAAGATAGGACCCCGCATGCGTACATGAAAACCGACCACAAATGGAATTTTTGCAGCTGAAATATTTTTAATTTCACTCTCAGTCACCTCACCCACCCCCCCATCAAAAAACTTCACAGGGAGATCTGCGGGTACACTAGCGCGGAGCTCTTCTACGAGCGCCTCGTACGATCCGGCGACATCAGCTTTTACCAAAATACCAATATCTGCGGGAGTATTTTCGCGTGCGGCCGGCTGTTCGAGTGCAGCGCGCGCTTCTTCGAGTTCCGTTTTTGAAGAAAAAGTTATTGCTTCTGACCCTATCTCGGGCACCGCATCAAACCCCACAACACGAGCCGGGCTTGAGGGGCCGGCGCTCTCGATAGGTTTTCCAAAGCCATCTTCCAAAATACGCACGGGGGCTGCCGCACTCCCCGCCAAAATAAAATCGCCCTTTTTGATGTGCCCGTCACGAATAATGATCATGGCTGCAGGACCTCGGCGCGGATCTAAATGCGACTCGATTACAATACCGCGAAGCGGTAACGTGGCGTCACCGCGCAACTCTTCAAGATCTGTAAGCAAAAAAATAGTCTCGAGCAAATCATCGACACCCTTGCCCTCTTTGGCTGATAGAGGTACGCAGGGCACACTGCCGCCCCAGCCTTCAAGAAGTACACCGATCTCGGCAAGACCCGCCTTCGCGCGATCAATATCTGCCGTTGTCTTATCAATCTTGTTGATAGCAACAATAAAAGGGATATTAGCCTTCTTGACTGCTTCAAGCGCTTCTTTCGTCTGCGGCTTTACACCATCATCGGCTGCGACGACAAGCACCGCCACATCAGCCACACGTGCGCCGCGCACACGCATTTTAGAAAAGATCTCGTGCCCAGGAGTATCAAGAAAGGTTATGCGCTTGTCATGCCAGACAATCTCTGAGGCACCCAAATGCTGGGTGATACCTCCTGATTCTTTACTAACAATATTTGTCTTGCGAATGTAATCAAGAAGTGTAGTTTTGCCGTGATCAATATGCCCCAAAATAACCACAATAGGGTGGCGCGATGTTGCTGCCTTGTTGTCGGTTTTTTGTGACATAAACAAATTGCGAAAATATATGAGCCATACGCGCTAAGCACTTTGTATGGCGCGTGCGAGTGCATCAGTCTCTTCTTTTGAAAGCTGATAGCGTGAAGTACCTGCCTCGATAGGTTTGGCATATACCAGCGGTTGGCCGCGCGTATAGAGGCTTGAGAATACAACACCATTGTTTTTGCCATCAAGAAGTGCAATGACAAAGCTTTGATCGCCTCCGGTATCAGAAAACGGATTAAATCGCACCATGGAGACCTTCTGTACACTTCCCAAAAAATCTCGAGCAAGGGTGCTGTGCGCATCACCGAGCTCGCGCAACGCCTGTTCTACTTCTTCAATGCGCCCCGCATGCTCTACCACGAGAGCTTCCGCCGTTTTAGGGTCACCTCCCCCAAAAATCTTCTGAAACTTTTTCTCGAGGTAAAAAAGTCGCGCACCACACGCGACCACCGCTACCCCCAAAACAATAAGTGCCAATTGCATACTGGCTTTAAATTACCAGCTCATCGGGCTCCTGTAAAGCTATGATTGCAAAATAGGCAAGAATTACCGAGACAAGCGTGACAAGCCTTGAGACGGTCACGTACCAATCGGTGACGAAACCCGTCTCATCGAGAAACCCCGTAATGCCAAGTAAAATAAATGAAAAATTTGCCAGAAGCGTAAAACGATGCGCGAGAGGATCGGTATCGCGTGTACGTAGAGTCTTGAAGAAACCATAGAGCGAGGCTGCAAAGAGTGGGACAAACAAAACCGTGAAGATAAATGTAGTCACATCACTTGTGATGATCTGGCTTACAAAAAAACTATCGGGACGAATATCGATAGGATAAAGAAAAAGTGACACAAGAAAAGCTAGATACCCAAATCCGTAGAGCATGATAACAAACATTGCTGGTATGCGCGGGAACAGCGCTTGCCGAAAATAATGCGCCACCACAACCAAAGAGAATCCTATAAAAAATTGCATGATATAAATCATGACTTCGGCTAAATCTTTGCGCTCGATATATCCAAAAAAATCAGCTCCAGCGAGCAGGTACCATACAATACCCATCACATACCAAAAGAGTGCGTAGGAAAAAAGGCCCTTGTGCTCATATCGCGGATTGATATGATAGCGCGCAAGAAACGTAAGAACACTAAAGGTACCAATAACGATAGAGACGAGTACCGTAAAAAGAATACCAACGAGCATGCGCCCAGTATATCACGCCTCGGGCAGATTTTGATCTTTCGATGATCGAAATTTTTGGTTAAACCAGGCCACTATCTTGTCTTTCGCGGCAAGACGAATACCCAAAAGCTCCAAACCCACAAATGCGAGCCATGCCCCGGGTGTGAGCGGTGTTAACAGCGCCAAAAGACCTATAAAAATAAGTACGAGCCCAAGAATCTTTTTTGTCGTACGCTTCACCATATATTAACGTCTGCGAAGTGTTATAAGTTATTTCTCAGCTGAATGCTTACCCTGCTGAACATACCCGGAAAAAGCCTGCATGATTTCGAGAGGAATGGTAAAGATCACCGTATTTGATTGATCAGAAGAGATATCATTGATCGAATTAAGAGTGCGCAGGTGGAGCGCGCCCTTGGAACCTGCGAGCAGTTCGGCTGCTTTTGCCAAGTTTTGTGCTGCGATCACCTCGCCTTCCGAGTTGATGATGACGGCTCTGCGTTCGCGCTCAGCCTCTGCTTGTTTGGCAATCGTGCGCACCATAGTATCCGGCAGCTCGATATCCTTGAGCTCGACCGATGCTACATCTACCCCCCAATCTTTTGTCGCGGCATCGACAATTTGTTCAATCTGATCAGAAATCTTTTGGCGTTCGGCGAGCAATTCATCGAGCGTTACTGATCCTGCGACATTGCGCATAGTAGTTTGTGCCAACTGCAATACCGCATAGTCAATTTCCTGGATATCGATGATGGCTTTTGCGGCATTGGTTACGCGGTAGTAGATAACCGCATTTATTTTTGCAGAAACATTATCTTTGGTGATGGCGTCTTGCGCAGGTACATCAATAGTCTTCAAGCGCATATCTACCTTGGTCATACCCTGAATGATAGGGATTACCAGGCGCCATCCCGGATCTTTGATATTGGTAAAACGCCCAAGGGTAAACTTGACCCCCTTCTCCCACTGGTTGACCTGCCGAATACTGATGGCCATCAAAGCCAAAAGTATGACGACGAGAAAGGACAAGGTACCTGCGAGCGCTACAAAAATTTCATATGTTTCCATGCCTTCACTATACTCTCGCCCGCGCCAGAGGCAAGGGTATCTCTCGATTGATTTCTAAGCAAAGAAAAACCAGCGCGCAGTGCGGCTGGTAGAAACGTTAAAATGGGCCTCAGCCCAGTTCGTGAACACTTTTGACGACTTTTTTCTCTTCATTCCGTTCAACCAACACGAGATTCTTCGCTCGATGTCGTGTACTGGGTGGAAAAGAAATCTCTCCGCGGTCTGTCACATGTGGGCGGTATCCTGCACCAAGCCACTCAACCGGCACAGTAAAGTGACAATGAGTCGCCAAAAACATGAGCAGTAGGGTGTGAAGTGCGCTCAAATCCTCATTTCGTTCCAGCAGATGACATGGGATGTCGTCGTTAAGCCCGAAAAGCGCCGGTCTCTCCGAAACCAATTCGATATAACCCTGTTCCACACGAGAAGCAAGGAGCATCATTTTTCTGTTGAGTTGCGCACAACTCAGCCCTGGACTCAAACGGAACCATTGGAATACCGTACAGTGTAAAGGCAGCTTCTCGTCGCGCGCATAGGTAGCGCCCAGCGGCATGTCTTCGACGGGTAGAGCGATAAGATATTCAGTAGGCATTCTGGCCTCCTCTCAAGTTAGCGTCCTTGCGGGCACGCTTGTTGTCATTTTCTAAATCAACCCTAACGCAGCGGTAAAAAAGAGTAAAGTATAGAATAGAAATATATACCCCAAAATACTTTTTTCAAACCGTGCGGACCATGTTGAAGTAGAGCCTCCCGCAATCAAATTCCATTATCTATTCTTTGGGTAATATTTCTAAAATTTTTCCTCTTACTTGTTGTGCTCCTGGTGGCGCCAGAGAAACAAGCGTATTTATATGCTCTGCTTGAATAATATATTTTCCTTCATACTCAAACGGTGAAAACATAAAGTTCATTACATCGCCTCTTATCGAACCATCAAGCCGAATTTCTTCAAAATAAAAAGTCTTTGCAACTTCACTTATCACCGGGCCAACCACGACACCAACTTTTTTATGATCTTTATATAAGGTTAGGGGTTCCCGTATTCCAAGCGATTCCTTATCAGTAATGATTTCGAGTCTCTCAATTTTTCCAACCGTAACTCCGCCTGATTGATTTTTGCTTTCTATATTGTATACCTCTTGAGTGGGACTGTTCCGCGATTCGGCATTAATTTTTTTACCAAAATAAAAATGCCCGTAGCCACCGGCAGCGGCTAATATTGTTCCCACAACTATAAATATTTGACTAATATGTTGCCAAGTTTCTGGAGACATTTTCATGCTTTTATTAATGTTATTACTCCTTTGATCCTAACTTGAGTTTGCGGAGGAGGTGAGATTCGAACTCACGATACGGTTTCCCGTATACCGCTTTTCGAGAGCGGCGCTTTCAACCACTCAGCCACTCCTCCATGACACTTTTCATTATACGCGAACACGAGTATCATAGAGGGAACACGCATATGAATCAAGTACGATTTCTCAAAAGTTTCCTCAAAGATCGCAATATCGCCGCGGTCACCGAGACATCCAGGCCCACCATCCGTAAGATCCTTAGCAAGATTGATTTTAGTAAAGATCTGACGGTTGTCGAATACGGGCCTGGTACCGGAGTCTGCTCTTTTGCAGTACTCAAAAAGCTCTCGCCCAACTCTCGCTTTGTCGGCATTGAAACAAATGCTGATTTTGCTCGGCACCTACGAGCACACAAAGATCCTCGCTTTACGGTCGTCGAGGGTGATGCGCGCGACGTCAAAACCATACTCAAAAGCCTCGGTCTTGCGGGTGCGGATATCGTACTCTCAAGTATTCCGTTTACTTTCTTCCCATCTGCCACACGCAAAGAGCTCGTGGCGAGTACCGCCTCAGTACTCAACCCAGGAGGCTCGTTTATCGTCTACCAATATTCCCCTCTCATGAGAGGATACCTTGAGAAAGAATTTTCTGAGGTACGCCTCGCCTTCTCACCTCTCAATATTCCCAGTATTTTCATCATGGAGGCGCGTAAAACCTCCTAAGTAATAACACGATCCAACGCAAAAACCCGCCGATGGCGGGTTTTTGTATACATGTGTTATCAGATGAATAATTGAGATTGACCTTTCTCTATATTAGCTAACGCGACGAGTGGCAAAAAAGTTACTGCGTACCTGGCGGCTAACGCGCATCGTATCGCGTACAACAAGCCAACCTGCAGCACCAGCACCCACCATAAAGAGCTTGATCATGTGCTCGGTATTCATCATCATATCAGCCCAATACCAAAGTGAATTACCAAGCGGCCTACCAGTCGAGCGGTCAAATGCATTGCGGAAAAACTCGCCAAACGACATATAGCTCTGCACGGCACTGATAACAAAAACGAGTGTCGCTACCTCGAGCGCCAAAATAGGCAATACGCGGCGCACAAACCAAATGCCGTACACGCGGCGCATGGTGCGCCCTTGAAGTTTGCGTGCATGAAGATCCGTTGTCATATGTTGTGAGTGATCCATAAGTTTATATTGAAATTGCGAGCTCCTTCATCATCCGCTTTGCGCGAAAGAGTCGCATCTTGAGCGTCGAGAGTGACATTTTTTCCTCTCGGGCTATATCTGCGTATGATTTGTCTTCTATATAGTATGCCTCTACCACGCGGCGCAAATCAGCAGGCAACCTATCAAGCATTTTTTCTGCTGTCATTTTTTGGTCGAGCGCAGTCGAGAGCACCTCATCAACTCCAAGGTTCTCATAGTGATCGGGCTCCAAAAGCGTAAAACGTTCGCGTTCACGCTTGAGTTTACGGTAGTGTGAAATTGCTTTATTGAGCACCACGCGGTACGCCCAACTCTTAAAGCTCGCGCCCTCCTGTTTTTTAAACTTGGTCGCATTGCGATAAATATCACAAAATGCTTCCTGCACAATATCTTCGGCTTCTTGTGGGTTACGCACTACACCGTACGCAACACGTAAAAAGGGTCTTTGATATTTTTCAACAAGCAAAGAAAACTGCCCCGGGTCATCGAGTGATGCCAATAGCACTTCTTCATCGCGTTGTAGGGTTTCGTTCATGAAAATATGCTGGGTCCTCTCTCTACACAGTGTATAACGACCTATCCAAAAAGAAAGTCACGAGGCGTAATCTCTTTTATTTTAAAGGCTTTTTCCGCTCGTCAGATACGATGGTGCCATCAACCAAGGTTATAATGCGGCCCGCAAACGCCGCATATTCGGGTTCATGGGTTACCATGATAATCGTCTGGTCACTCTTCTCATGAAGGTCACGAAATGCCTCCATGACGCGCAAACCATTGGCAGAATCAAGATTTGCAGTCGGTTCATCAGCAAAAAGAATTTGCGGCTCATGCGCAATGGCGCGTGCGATACTCACCCGCTGCTGCTGACCACCCGAGAGCTGGCTGGGTAAATTGTGTTTTTTATCAACCATACCAATGCGTTCGAGTGCGAGCGATGCCTTAAGATATGCCTCTGGAGTCGTGAGGCCCTGCATAATGATCGGCAGGGCAACATTCTCAAGCGCAGTAAGCTCAGGCAAAAGCGCATAGTCTTGAAATACATATCCAAGTTTCGCAAGACGAATATCGGTCTTTTCTTGCAGTGAGAGCTCACCTGTCCGCACTTCATCAAGAATCACCTCTCCTGAGGTCGGCTCATCGAGTAGTGAGAGCTGGTAGAGCAGCGTTGATTTGCCAGAACCTGACGGCCCAATGATCGCCACAAATTCCCCCGTTTTAATCTCAAAGTTAAGACCTTTGAGCACCACGAGTTCGAGCTCGCCCGAGCCATAACTTTTTACAAGTTTTTCTGTTCTGATCATGATTACCTTCCTAAAATAGAATCGAGCGTATTTTTGCGAACAATAAGCTTTGCAGGAATATAACCAGCAATCAATGTAACGGTGAGCAAAATAGCAATACGAATGGCCGCACCTTCAGCAGTCGCTACCAAAATGCCGTCAGAGAAAGGAAAATCGATAGGGTGCACATCAAAGTACGGCTTGAGAATGCCGAAAGTTAATATGACACCGATCAACGATCCGATAACTCCGTAGAAAAGCGCTTGGAAAATATAAGAAAACTGTATCGCCTGTGGGCTGATGCCGATACCTTTCATAATGCCGATAAATTTTCGCTTGGTCACCGCGTTGATAAAAATCACAATAAATACCGTGATTGATGCCACAATGAGCGCAACCGACGAGAGCGCATTGCCTAAAATACTAAAGGTCTGCTCGATATCGCGTAGAAATGATGGGATGGCTTCATCAGTCGTCTGAATGCGCGCCGCGTGCCCCTCCATAAAATCTTTTGTCTCCGCTACTAAGGTTGGTGCATATTCATAATCAGTCCTGATGGCGATTGATTGTACCTGCTCTTTATTGACCGGCAAAAGCTTCTTGAGCTCTTTGTCAGTAATAAAAGCGCGCGTTGATATTTCATCAACTTTACTCTTTACAATTCCTTTGATGATAAATTCTTTGCTAACAACGCCTCCCCCCGCGCGCGAAAAGCTAACGCGCACGCGACTGCCAATATCAACATCTTCTAGAAGCGTTAGACCGGGAATGTTTGCATCGGCAAATGAAGAATATTTTTTTATCATGTTCGCACCGATGAGTATATATCCCTCCTCTCCCTCGTTGAGATGTTCGCCGTATTTGAGAAAGCGTGAAAAACCAGTCACCACCTCTTCCCGCGCAGGATCAATACCGGTCAGTGAAATACCAATGCGATTTGCGCGCTCGTTTTTGCCAGGCAAGTCGGTAAGCGTACCGAGTAATTGCACGCCCACAGAATATCGCGGCGAGATGGCTTCTACCTTTGGATGGCTCTCGAGAAAAGAAATGAGCGCTGGCGAATTTTCGATATAATCACGGCCATCAGCTGATGTGACAAGCACCTCTCCTGAGTATGCCTCGCGAAACTGTTTGAATGAGCCAGAAATAAGCCCGACCAACAACCCCGAGACAACCACGAGGTTGAGAAATGTCAGAATCATGACAAAGATAATAAGCGTTGTAGTTCCCTTACCCGAGCGCCTGAGCTGCCGCAAAGCAAGAAAGAAACCGACGCGCAGCGAAAGAAGCATATTATTGCAAGATAATCATATCGCCCTCGGCAAGGCCGCCCGTGATCTCAGTAAAGCCGTCAGAACCTCGAAGACCAAGGAAAACTTCTACCTCGCGAGCATCTTCGATTTTTGATCCCACCATGACAAAGCGCTTGCCATCACGCGACTTAATAAACCGCTGTGGAATTGCGAGAACCCCCGCGTTGCGCTTGCTCTCAATATCGATAGCCGCTGTCATACCCGATCTGATGCGATCATCTTTTTTAGCAAACTGCAATTCGATTTTATAGGTAGAGACACTATCGATGACAGTTTCAGCCGGATCAATACGTACCACGCGTGCTTCAAACGGATTTTCGGTGCCATAAGCATCAAGAATAACGCGAGCTGACTGCCCGAGCGAAACCTTTGCAATATCGGCCTCGGGAATATTTGCCTCAATCTCAAAATCTGACGCACTGATAAGTGAGATAAGACTGGTACCAGCACTCACAAACTCGCCAGCATCAGCATCTTGTTTTGAGATGACGCCGGAGATAGGTGCAACAATGACAGTTTTTCCAAGTTGCGCGCGAATGTTATCGGCAGCTGCCTGGGCTCGTTCAACCTCAGCCTCGCCACTCAAAATTTCCTCAGCAGTACTTCCGGCTTTCTTTATTGAAAGCTCACGTTCGGAGACAACCAATGCGGTCTCTGCGGCACGCAACTTCTCTTCTGCTGCAGATAGGTTAGAGATCGCAGTATTGACATTGGTACGAGCAGTTGCAATGTCTGTTTTATACCCATCAATAGTAGTTTGCGTAATACCTGAATTAGGAGTCAGCGCATTTACTGCTTTTGCTGCATTGTCCAAGAAACGTTTGGTGGTATCCAAATTTTCCTTGACCATCTGTATAAACGAATTGTCATCGATGTTTATGGTTTTTGCACGCCATTGCGTAAATAAAATCTCAAGCGCCACACGTCCGGATTTTATGTCAGCCTCGAGTTGCTGATCTCCGGTAGCAAAGGTAAGTTGGATCGATGATGTTCGCGGGTTGGTAAAAAGCTGATCAGCTTTGCCAGTTAATGCATCGTCCGCTTTTGTGTACGCTTCAGCAAGAACATTTTGCAGATTAACACGCGCATTTGCCACTGACGCTTTTGAGCTCGCTACTTTTGATTCATAAAGAGCAATATCTTCCGCACGCGTGCCGCGCTTGAGCTCGGCGAGTTTTGCCTCCGCCGATTTTACGCTTGCCTCTGCCTCACGTAATTGTGCCGTAAGATCGCCCGCCGAAAGAGTTGCCAGACGCGTACCCGCAGATACAATATCACCTACTCTCACGTAGGAGGCGACGACACGCCCACCAACCTCAAACCCAAGGTCAACGGTGCTTGCTGGCTTTACCTGGCCGGAAATATTTACCTTTTGGACAACATCTCTGCGAACAACGTTAGCTGTCTCAGCATCGCCATTACCGCCCCCACCCAAGACAAAAGACCCGCCAATAGTTGCGAGTACGGCAACACCTACGATCCACTTGGTTCTGCGTGAAAGTTTTTTAAATCGTGCAATCATTGTCCTTTATCCTAGCGTATTTTGTCTTTTTTCAAAAGCCCTGCCACACGAAAACTTATGTACGCCAAAAGCGCCAATTGGATAATAGGTGTGATACCTACATCGAGACATGGAAGAGTAGGCATCCATGACGAGTAACTCCATCGTAAGGTTGCAAGCGCAAAAAGCTCGAGCCCGATAGCAAATGCAAAAAGTCCCCCGAGGGTGACATCAAGACGATTTTTAAATGGCTTAACCCATATATAGAGTACAGCTGCGACAAGAGTAACAAATGCATCAAAAAGAGCCGCCTTCATTAATAGAAGCTCAGTGATGGTACCGCCCTGATAGTGCACGTAGAGATACGAATGCACGTTTTCCCACAAAAGATTGAGAAAAAATGCGGCGATAAACACTATGATAAGTTGTTTGATGTGTGTATGCATTGACCATTCTTATACCATTTTTCACATAAAAGGTCAATGACTTTGGTGGACCTGCGGAGAATCGAACTCCGACCTCATCCATGCCATGGATGCATTCTACCACTGAACTACAGGCCCTTTTTTCTTGATAAAACTACTCTACACAAAAACAGTATATAAAAAAAGTCAGCCGCGCTTACGCGAGACCGGCTGACATGATGGAAGCATTCTCGAGCATGACTGCCACATGCTCGAGCTCGATGCACACGCGCTCATGTCCGAGCGACGTACAGATCAACTTGAAATGAAACCCCACGCCGATATAGAACGTCACGCGCGGATCAGCATGCCCGAGAAAGAAATCCTCCGCAGCAAGACATGCGCGGATGTGCTGCGCTACACTGCCCTGCAGTACTGGCAATCCATCGGCACGACCTTGACGTCGCTCGGACTCCTCCATGAACGCGACCGCGTCAGTAATCGCCCGGTAGGCGATCTCTCGGCGAGCATCCTCGACTTGGGCGGCACGTCGTTCATACTCTTCTCTGGTTAGGGAGCTCATCTTTCCCTCCTCAAAACTATTCTGCGTGCATTCGTAGCACAAAAAATATCTTACCTCAATACGTGTGTCCCCGGCAGGAATCGAACCTACATCCACTCCTTAGGACGGAGTTGTTCTGTCCATTGAACTACGGAGACATTGAATCCCGACGCTTTAGTCGGGACCCCGACTTCATTATCATATATATGATGCGTCGGGGCTACGGAGACGCGTTATCGCTTCTTTATAGCACGCTCTTTTGATATAGTGAAAGTAATGTCTCACGAAGAAGAAGTTATCCGTGCGGTAGAAAAAATCTTACCGTCGGTCGTATCGATCACCATCTCCAAGCATGCAGATTTTGTAAATCGCATGCTGCCGATTGATGGCATCGCCCCCGAACTACCAAAAGACGCTGACGGCAACATTCGCCTCGGCGGCGGTTCGGGTTTTATCATTTCCAATGACGGCCTCGTACTTACCAACAAGCACGTCATTGTAGATCCTGAAGCTCAATATGCGATCTTTGATCAAAATGGCACTAGAAGTGACGTGCAGATTTTGGCGCGTGACCCTATCCATGATGTCGCCATCCTCAAGATGACTCCTCCCGCCAATTTTTCTGCCGTGCCACTCGGTAATTCACGAAATCTCCGACTGGGACAGACAGTCATCGCCATCGGCAATGCGCTCGGCGAATTTCAAAGCTCAGTATCGACTGGCGTGGTCTCGGGCCTCTCGCGCTTCATTACCGCCGTCAGTGACATGTCAGGGCATCACGAGCGCTTGCGCGGACTCATCCAGACTGATGCTGCTATCAATCCAGGTAACTCAGGCGGCCCTCTTATCAATTTGCACGGCGAGATAATCGGTATCAATGCAGCAGTCGTCTTTGGTGCGCAAAACATCGGCTTTGCGATACCTATTGAAAAAGCAGCGCGCGATCTTAATGATATTCAAAAATATGGCCGCATCCGCCGACCTTTCTTGGGGGTACGATATCTATTGGTCAATAGCGCCATCCAAAAACAATTTGGCCTGCCAATAAACTACGGCGCCTTTGTGGTACGCGAAATGGTACCGGGCGACCACGCCATCATCCCCGATAGCCCCGCAGACAAGGCAGGCATTCGCGAAGGAGATATTCTTCTTGCCTGCAATGGTAAATCAATCAACGAAAAAACTTCGCTCGAAGACATGCTTGAGAACACAAACCCTGGTGATACCCTCACCTTCTCAATATTGCGAGGCAATGAAAAGCTCTCGATAACTGTTGAGCTTAAAGAGCGGCGCGAAGTTAAGCCGGAGGCGCCTCGAGAATAATCTCGTGCAATCGAGCACCACAGTTTTAATGCCCTCAACGAACAGATACACAAACTTGACGGAAAGCTCTAAAAAAGGCAATATCTAAAAGGAATTTCGGCGAAAAAGGAGCATGTGATGAATAAAGTTGGGAAGCTTCTTCTGCTTGGGCTTTTCCTGGCAAGCGCCGCAGAAGCTCGTGCAAGCGAGGTCACTCTTTGCTTTGAAAAAGATGGGACTGCTACCATCGTCAACGAAGGTACTCAACGCTGCAACGACGAAACACCTACACTTGTGTTGCAGGCACTTCCACTCTGCATCGTCATCAACGGAGAGCGATCGTGTGAGGATCTTCCGCTGCGCGATGCGGTAGATCAAGCAAATACCGAAGTACGTAGAAGCATCCTCCCAGATAAGGGCGCTCCCGATGCAAATGGTGCTTCATTCCTTGCAGAAGTCAACTCTGCGCCGTCGATGCGATTCCGAATTGCTTCGATCTGCAAAGTAATTGGACTTCATGGAATGCGTTCTGGCGCCCAGCGCATCGTGCTAGTTCCTACGGTAGAAGACTGCCCCTACTAAGCCAACTATCGGTTGGCTTTTTTTCTTTTTAATCTTATTTTGCTCACATAAGAATAATCTCGCGGAGACGCGCGCCACGCAAACGCGGCACCAAATGGGTGATGCCGTCTTTTTCCTCTATATCAAACTTTTCTTTGTCACCGAGCGGCACACACTCCCCGCCCGCGCAATCGAGCGCCAGATATCCATCGCCAGGCTCGCCATCATATTCAATCTCATCGGCGCGTACAATCCATGATCCTTGCAGGTATGGTGTATGCGGATCTTTTTTCTCAAACATGTCTTTATAGATAGCGACGCCATCACGCACAAAACCTTTGGGGTTTCCTATAAACCCGTGTCGATATCCCAGATGTAACTTTTCTTCCGTCCCCTCCATGCAATCAGCCTAAAACACGCCGAGTACGCTACGCAAAAATGCACCAACACCATACGCAATGGCTGCGGCAAATCCTCCAATAACAAGTATCTCGAGACCCGAGAATATAAATGATCGCTTGGTGATGAGTGATCGCAAAGCTCCTAATATAAAAAGTACCGCACCGGTCGATACAATTGAGTAAAGAAAGATGTTGGAAACATTTGAAACAAAAAAGAAAGGAAGTACGGGTAACAACCCCGCACCTACAAATGCCACGAATGTCAGCACCGAACCTAAAACGACAGGCCCACGCTCATGTCCTGACATATCGAACTCCTCGTGCATCAAAAGATCTGCAAAAAATGCTTTATTCTTAAACATAAGGCGTGCCAAAGACTCTGAATCGGCCTCTGAATATCCCTCTTCGCGCAAAAGCTGGGTCATCTCTCCCCGCTCGGCATCTGGGTCCTGGGCGATCTCAAGCTCTTCATCACGATATCCTTTTGCTATCACGTCGCGCTCAGATTTTGAGCCGAGATAATTTGATACAGCCATAGAAAAACCGTCGGCGAGCACATTGGCAACGCCGAGCAATATAATAGTCATACGCGGATCAGCGAGCTCAGCGCCCGCTACCCCTGCAATAATAGCAAAGGTAGTGATAACGCCATCGTTAGCGCCATAAACAACGTCTTTGATATAGCGCCCGCTCGCTTTCATTTACTTGATACCCAACATTTCCCGCAATCTGCGTTCATCAAAACCAACAATCATGGTGCCATCAACTTCGATGACGGGCACACCCATCTGTCCGGTGCGCATGATCATCTCATCGCGCTTGGCCATATCGGTCATGACATTGTGCTCGGTATACGGAATATTGTGCTTTTGAAACATGTCTTTAGCCTTGCGGCAGTAAACGCATGAGGGGGTGGTGTAGATAGAAACTTTCTTCATATGTGCCCATTATACACGACCCTGTAACTCTGTAAAAACACCTCTCCATGCTACGATACCTGCATGTATCGCTTCCAAACCTACACCAAACCGTGGATAAAAAAAGAAACCCCTACCGAAAAAGAAAAACGTACGGCTGAGATTTTCCGGAGACTCAAAAAAACGTATCCCCAGGCAACCATAGCGCTTACCTACAAAACACATTTTGAGCTTTTGGTCGCGGTCATTCTATCGGCCCAATGCACTGATAAAAAAGTAAACGAAATCACACCAGCTCTTTTTAAAAAATATCCATCGGTACGTGCATTTGCTCGTGCAAATATTATTGAACTCGAAGGATTCATCCGCCAATCAGGTTTTTATCACAACAAAGCAAAAAGTATTATCGGCGCTGCCAAAAAAATCGAAGCGGATTTTGACAGCGAGGTACCGCGCACCATGAAAGAGATACTCACGGTGCCTGGCATTGCACGCAAAAGCGCCAATGTCGTGCTCGGCAACGCTTATGGCGTTGTTGATGGTATTGCCGTCGATACCCATGTGAGTCGTATTGCTCAGCGCTGGGCACTCACTGACTCAGATAAACCAGTAAAGATCGAGCAAGATCTCATGGCGCTCTTACCAAAAAAAGAATGGTTCAGCGCTACGTACAGAATCATCGACCACGGTCGTGCTATCTGTAAAGCACAGCGCCCCGAATGCGCGCGCTGCCCACTCAAAGATATTTGCCCTTCGTCGCTCGTTTAAAAATAAAAAGACCCTGCGAAATGTTCTTCGCAGGGCCCATGTGAGCCCCTGGTGGGGGCGTGTTTTAGGAGTAACACATGCGGCGTTGACCATATTCGACTACCTCTACCTCAACTCCTTTTTTGAGGCCAAACTTGCGGGCAGGCTTGAGCTCGGGCATCCAGATATCGACGCGCTGTTTGTAGCGCTCATTCATACAGTCTTCGACCACAAACTCCTGTTCGCCGAAAAGCTTGGGGAATCGGAGCTTGGTACCGAGCGGAAACTTGTTTGACGCGACAATACCCCATTGTACGCGTTTACCAGACGCCGTTTCAAAAGGCGTACTGTCAGTTTCCTCTGGACGTGAAGTGTAAGCGCTCACAGCAAGTTGATGCGTGCGCGCAGATGGACGCACCCCAATATCCAATCCCTCTTGAGGGATTGGTTCTTGGGGTTGGGTGTACGTAACTCTCCTCGGAGACGATGTGTGCCAGGAGATGTTCTCCATCTTCAAAACGGGATATTCAGCGAGCGGACGGAGCGGCTTATGCGGCCGCAGTGCCATCGGCTGAATCTGATGGGGAATTTCTTCTAGCTGCGAGAGTTGACGCGCCTCTACGTCAGATACTCCAAAAACGAGTATCAAAAGCAGAATCGCAAACACGTAGTTCCTCCTTCTTGTTCCTCTTGAGTGTACTGATTCTAGTGTGAGTATAGCACGGTTTTCTCTTGTGTCAAGATACCGGGCTGCCACAAATCCTGCCGGAAGCACCTGACACCGGGGGTTTCGATATCTCGTACCTCCTCTATGGGCAAGTCATGCGCAAAAAAAAGCGGGGTCAGGCGCAACGCTTCATCATCAAAACTCATCCCGTCAGGTAACGAAAAAGAAAGAAAGTATTGATCTCCCTGATCAGTAATATTGCGCGTAAAACAAAGCTTGATACCTGACAAAAATTCTGCGCGATGCCTTTCGTGCGGAGCGTCTGCGCACACATCAATCGGATATTCATCGGCCGCGCGACGTAAGCGCTCAGCGAGCGCCAATACTTCTTCAGAATGTTCAAAAAGACTAGGGATCTTCATGAAGTCATTGTAATAAAAAACCAAAAAGAAAAAAGAGGGGTCACGTTGTAACCTCTCTTCTAGTGAATATCCTTCTCCGCTTCTGCCTTTTCGTAGCGCGCCATCCAATCCAGAAGTTTTGAAAAATTCTTCTCCTCCTCTGGCCTTGCAAGATCAGCGTGCAAGAGCTTCTGTAAAACGTCGTCGAGATCTGCCGCCTCAACTTCATCAAGCTTAAGTTTCTCCTTCCCGTTTGCCATAAGCTTCAAGATAAGCTCGTTTACCTCAAGCGTTTCGCGAAACCGCATGCCTTGCTGATCCCGTGCCTCACCTGTCTGGTAGAGTCTTCGAATGCGGTCTTCAATATCAAGAACATCTCTGCGATGTTGCTGCATCCTCGCATCCCCCTCGCCGTGAAATTCTGGGTGCTCCATAGAACTGATTTAATCTAATAGTATTCCTTACCTATAAAATATCAACGACGCCTGTCG